>Ga0209550_10006139_pt1 | contig 11233 bp, 9 predicted proteins | sample LauGreSuBDMM15SN_2_FD_187567 | JGI IMG/M metagenome (GOLD analysis project Ga0209550, IMG submission 187567) | Freshwater lake microbial communities from Lake Michigan, USA - Su13.BD.MM15.SN (SPAdes) (version 5) | ecosystem: Environmental > Aquatic > Freshwater > Lake | place: Lake Michigan, USA... | reverse complement strand
GCTTAAGACAACTCTAAAATTATATTAATGTTGCCTTGCGTGATCTTATTTTTTATGTTATAGATTCTCGTTTATAAAGCATTTAAGAGGATAAAAAATATGGATAATATTCAACCACTAAATTTGATATATGCACCTAATAATATTTTTAAGCAAAAAACGGATGATATCGTAAAAGTAGACGATACTATTAGAGAAATAGCAGATCGCATGGTTAAAACTATGTATGTAGAAGGTGCTGTTGGTATTGGGGCAAATATGGTTGGTATTTTAAAATCTATAGCAGTTGTAGATTTAAGAGAAAATGGAGAATATAATCCTTATATTTTTATTAATCCAAAAATTATTTTTCGTTCTAAAGAAACTCAAAAATTTGAAGAGGCGTCATTATGCTTTCCTGGTATTTCAGCAGAAATAGAGAGGCCTAGTGCTATAAAGCTTAGCTATCTTAATGACCAAGGCGTAACGCAAGAATTAGACGCAACTGGGTTTTTAGCGACTGTAATTCAGCATGAGGTGGATTATTTAAATGGAAAAATATTTCTAGATTATCTTTCTAAAATGAAAAGAGATATTTTGTTAAAGAAGATGGAAAAATATATGCATGATCACCCTCCACATGTTCACGGGGCGCATTGTCATCATTGATTTGAATTCCAGCTGTGGCGGGAGCCTAGTTACTTCTGGTAGCTAAGCATGTTAGCGAGGCGGTAATCCATTTTATAAACACCTAAAATTGCCAAGGTATTTTAAAGATGGATCACCACGCTTAGATAGTCGTCGTTGGCTCGTGATTAGGCTACGCGTCCTGAAGAAGATCTTCCGCCACCGCCACTCCTACGAGCGTTGCTGTTTGCATTAGGACGTCCAGAGAAGCCAGTTTTATTACTGTTACCATTATTGTTGGTTCTACCCGATCTATTGTATGAAGAACGACTATTATTACCACGACTATCAGAAGCTTCATTTCCAAAGCGACTATTTGATGGTCTTCCGTTACGAGTAGGATTAGCTCCGTTCGCAAAACGTGATTTACCCCCATTACCATTACGATTCCCATCTGAAGAAACTTCTTCATTGCGACTAAATTTGGAGTGATGGGGGTTACGTGGTCTATCGTCCGCATGTTTGAATTCAGCTATATTACCGTTATCTGTTCTAGAAGTATGTTGCTTATAGTGTCCACCATTATTTGTACGATTTTGTCTATTTTGAACTGGTCTGCTTCTACTATGAGATTTTTTTGCAGATGCAACATGAGGGAGTTTTTCTCCAGGATTTAGCATCCTATATATTGCTCTCCATTTTAAAGCGTCCAAAGGTGATATCAAATTAATAGCAGATCCTTCTGCGCCTGCACGAGCGGTACGTCCAATTCTATGAATGTAATCTTCTGGACATTGTGGTAAGTCATAGTTAATAACATGCTCAATATGAGGTATATCAAGCCCACGTGCTGCTATATCAGTTGCAACCATAATGCGGTATTTTTGGTTCCTAAATGCTTGTATTACACGGTCACGTTTATTTTGACGTAGATCTCCATGCATAGCATCAGCGCTGTGATTTTCTTTGCAAAGTTTGACAGCTAATTTTTCTGCTCCATATTTGGTTTTCACGAATATGATGATAGATCCTTCGCGTTCATGAAGTTCAGCAAGAAGCTTCGTATATTTATCAGCTTCTTCTACTTCTATAATTTCTTGTTTGATTTTTCCTATAGGCTTATTTATAGCTCCAACAGCAACCCTTACAGGATCTTTTAAGTATTTTTGAGATAAAGCTATGATATTTTCTGGTAATGTAGCAGAAAACATCAATGTTTGACGTTCTTTAGGTAAAAATTTCACTATACGGTCTACTTGTAAACCAAGTCCAATATCTAACATTCTATCGATTTCATCCAATATAAAAAAACCAACATTATGAAGTTTTAAGCTTTTTCTTTCAATGTGATCATTTATACGGCCTGGTGTTCCAACAATAATTCTAGGCTTAGCATGTAATTGCGCTAGCTGTTTGCCCATAGCTTCTCCACCTATTAGCAACGCTGTTTTTGTATCACTATTTCTGCCTAATAATTGAGTTAATGTGGCTCTAACCTGTACGGCCAATTCTCTTGTTGGGGTTAGTATAAGTGATATACCATTTTCTGAAGAGCTTAACCATGTGACTAAAGGTATACCAAAAGCGCCAGTTTTACCTGTCCCTGTTTGAGCTGAGCCTAGCACATCTCTTCCTTTTAGGGCATGAGGTATAGCTTCAGCTTGAATAGAGGTGGGTTTTGTGAATTGCATTTGCTTAAGCGCATTCATTAAAGACTCTGGAAGAGCCATAGAATCGAAATTTTCCATATTATCCTATTTTAAAAATAAAAACATAAAAGCCCAAATTTTCAAATAGATGATATGGACTTGAATATAATTTGATGATGAGAGGCTTGTCATAAGTGTATAAAATGATTATACAACAAGCCATACGAAGTCCCAAAAACAGGGAGGAATTTCACCTTAACCTGTTTTTGGGGCACTAGATTTGACTTCAAATACTAGTCTTCTAATTGTAAATTTGTTGCAGCAGTTTTGCCGCGATCATTTGCAAGATCGTAACTTACACGTTGTTCTTCGTTAAGATTTTGCAGTCCAGCAGCTTTAACAGCGCTAATATGTACGAATACATCAGCACCACCATCTTCAGGTTGAATAAATCCGAAACCTTTAGCAGCATTGAACCATTTTACTTTTCCTGTAGCCATAGTATATCTCCATAGAGTTAGTTGTTGTTTTAAAAGAGTCTTTATATCCTAGCTCGCATCAAAAACTTAAGATTCGGTAACTCTTTGTTACATCCTCCAAAATTACGAAGGCTGCACACAAACTAACACGTATTTAGCACACAGATGCGACGAGTCGATAATAAACTCCACATCACTTTACAGCAATATGTGCCTAAATGCAAGTATAAAATGTAAAATCATATTATATAGCCAGGAAAGATTGCTAATAAGGCGCTTGTAATATATGACATTGCTAAATTTATAAGTAATAAATGCATAAATATATTTATCCTAAACATATGAGTATATTAATGTATTTTGATTTAAAAATATATTTGGTCGCATGATTTTTCATCAATTAGCATACTAATTGCAAATTTTTCTCATTGCATTCCAGTTTAATTTGGGTTAGAATGCACGCAATTGCTACTGTAAATGAGTAAAGGTGGGTTTTGCCCGCCTTTTTTGTTAGCAAAAATAGACGCTAAATGTAACCACATATGTCAGATTTAGAAAAGAAAATTATAGATATAATAGAAGCTTCACTAGCAGATATGGGGTTTTGTATAGTTCGACTTAGAATATTAAATAGGTCCAACGCGGTATCAAGTACTAAAATATTAGAAATCTTGATAGAAAGACTTAACGAAGAAAAAATAAGTATTAAGGATTGCGCTGATGCAAGTCGGCATATTTCGTCTTTACTAGATGTAGAAGATGTCATAGAAGGCCGATATAATTTAGAAGTTGCAGGAGCTGGAGTAGAGAGGCCTCTTGTTAAACTATCTGATTTTGAGAAATTTAAAGATTATGTAATAGAAATAAAATTGCATAATGGTGTAAAAGAGAGTAAAAAGCATCAAGGAAAATTGGAAGACGTGAAAGGTGACCAAATAATACTAAAACGTCAAGATGGCTTAGTATTAGAGATAGAGTTTGAAAATATAAAGGATGCAAAGCTAATTTTAACTGATGAATTATTTAGAAAGTTAGTGAAGTGACATATAGATGTTATATCATAGCGATATCATTCTGGCGCAAGCCATTAGTGTCATCTTAAGCAGAAGGCTGCGATCCAGTGTAATAATACTTCTGCGACATTTTATGTTGCGGTCTTCTGGATTACTTCTTCTAGCTGAAGCAGGACACCGAAGGGGAGTCTTCGTTGATGTGACACCAGAAGATGTTGATAGTAAAGGATGACGATGGAACGAGTATGATATCCAAGAAACCTTGGCTTGGAACGGCAAAAAAAGACATAAATTGAGGATATAGATAATGATTAATGTAGGAAATTCAGAAATTTTACAAATTGCGGATGCTGTCGCACGTGAGAAAGGTATACCTGCAACAAGTGTTATAAGTGCTATGGAACAAGCAATACAAGTTGCAGGTCGTAGAAAATATGGACATGAGCATAATATACGTGCTGATATTAATAAAAAAACTGGGGAAGTTAGGTTATATAGAGTATTAGAAATTGTAGAGGCTGTAGAAAATAGCTTTATACAAATTAGTATTATAGATGCTTTGGAAAGAGACGCAAACAGCAAGATAGGTGATGAGATATTAGAGCCCCTTCCACCGATTGATTTAGGGCGCGTGGCTGCTCAAACAGCAAAACAAGTTATAGTACAACGTGTAAAAGATGCTGAAAATGAGAAGCAATATAATGAATTCAAAAATAGAGTAGGTGAGATAATCAGCGGTGTAGTTAAACGCGTTGAATTTGGAAATGTGATAGTTGACTTAGGACGTGCTGAAGCAATAATGAAGCGCGAAGAAAGCATTAAATCTGAAATGTTTAAAGTAAATGACAGAATTAAAGCATATGTAAAAGCAGTATCACGAGAAACAAAAGGTCAACAAATTTTCTTATCTAGAGCTGATGACCAGATGTTAGTAAAATTATTTGAGTTAGAAGTGCCAGAAATTTATGAGGGTAATATCAAAATTATGGCTGTTGCGCGCGATCCTGGTTCAAAGGCTAAAGTGGTAGTATTTGCAAATGATTCCTCTTTAGACCCAGTAGGTTCATGCGTTGGTGTAAGGGGTTCAAGAATTAAAGCTGTTACCAATGAACTTGGTGGAGAAAAAATAGATGTAATACCTTGGAGCAATGATTTAGGGCAGTTTATTATTAATTCTCTTACTCCTGCCGTTATTTCAAAAGTTATTATTGACGAAGATAAAAGAAGAGTAGAAATAATAGTGCCACTTGACCAGCTAAGCATAGCTATAGGTCGTAGGGGGCAAAATGTAAGGCTTGCATCAAGAATTACAGGTTGGAGTATAGATGTAATGACTGAAGATCAAGAATCTAAACGTCGTAGTGATGAATTTAATGCAGCTACTAACCTTATGGCTGGTGCTCTTGAAATAGAAGAAGTTATGGCGCAATTACTTGCTGCAGAAGGATTTAATACTATAGAACAGGTTGCTTCTACTGATACATCAGTGCTTGCTAATATAGAAGGTTTCGACGAAAATCTTGCTAAAGAGTTACAGAAACGTGCTACAAATTATGTAGATATTAAAAATGCGGACGTTATTACTAAGCTTGAAACTCTTGGAGTAGAACAAGAACTTTTAGATGCTCTCGCTCTTTCTGCAGAGAATTTCTTGAAATTAGCTGAATACGGAGTTAAAACCTTAGAAGATCTAGGGGAAATCTCAGTACAGGAATATAAGGCTTTGATTCCAGATAGTGGAATGAATGACACGGAAATAGCTGCAATTATTGAAGCAGCTCGTGGTAATGAAGAAAATTGATCCTACCAATAGGTTTTTAAAAATATGACAGACGATAAGGAAAATAAACCTCAAAAACTAACGCTCAACAAGCTTTCTTTAGGCAAAAAACCTGACAGCAATGCTTTGCGTCAGAATTATGTCTCTCGTACAAATAATGTGACGGTAGAGGTGAAAAAAAGCAAGATAGCGCCTACTTTTATGAGTAATAAAGGTGATGCATCTGCTGGTCAATTAACTACAACAGAGTTTAGCAAACGTCTAGATGTAATACGAAGAGCATCTGTTGTTGTAGATCAACAAGAGTCTGAAGAGCAAGAGGATGTAGAAATCGAAGGTGGGGTAGTTGGTACCCTATCAGATTTTGGTATAGAAAAAATAGAAAAAATAGAAATTGTAGAAACTGTTGATGAAGATTCTGTAAAAAATGAAACACAAGATCATAATGTAAAGCACACTGCCAAAAAACATCCTAGTTTTATTGATGAAGAAGAAGTAGATACAGATAAAAAAACAGATAGTAAGGTTCCTGCTACTAAAAAATTAGAAGAGCCAAAGAAGCTTAAAAAATCTGATATTTTTCATATGCTTGATGCTGATGATGGAGATGCACCAATTCGTACTAGAAGCCTTGCTTCTATAAGGCGCGCTAAAGCTAAAGAAAAGCGAAAAATGCAAGAACAACTTCCTCAAGAAAAAGTATATAGAGAAGTTATACTTCCTGAAGTTATTTCTGTGTCTGATTTGGCTGCTCGTATGACTGAGCGTGTAGCTGATGTTATTAGAGAGATAATGAAACTTGGTATTATAGCTAGTGCTAATCAAGTAATTGATGCAGATACTGCAGAAATTATTGCTACAGGTTTTGGGCATACAGTAAAGAGAATTCAAGAATCAGATGTAGAAAATATACTTCAAGCAGAAATAGATGTTCCTGAAAATCTTACAAATAGAGCTCCTGTAGTAACTGTGATGGGACACGTAGATCATGGAAAAACATCCTTATTAGATGCTTTAAAATCCACTGATGTTGTAGGTGGAGAAGCTGGTGGGATTACTCAGCATATAGGTGCATATAGAGTTAATTTGGCAAATGGAAAAGCTATTACATTTATTGACACTCCAGGCCATGAAGCTTTTACTGAAATGCGCACTAGAGGTACTAAAGTAACAGATATAGTAGTGCTAGTTGTAGCTGCAGATGATGGCATTAAAGCGCAGACTATAGAAGCCATAAACCATGCTAAAGCTGCTAATGTTCCAATAATCGTAGCAATAAATAAAATAGATAAACCAGATGCTGACATAAATAGAGTTAAAAATGAGCTGCTCCAATATGAGCTTATTTCAGAAGATTTAGGTGGTGATGTTATTGTTGTCCCTGTATCTGCTCTTAAACACCAAAATTTAGATAAGCTTGAAGAGGCAATCTTATTGCTTGCTGAAATGGGTGATTTGAAAGCAAATTATAAGGCTGCTGCTTCTGGAGCGGTTATAGAATCAAAAATAGATAAAGGCAAAGGTGTTATTGCTACTGTATTGGTTCAAAGAGGTACACTTAAAGTTGGTGATCTAATAGTGGCTGGGGAAAGTTTTGGTCGTATAAAACGTATGGCTAATGATAAAGGAATAGATGTTCTAGAAGCTTATCCTTCAGAACCAATAGAAGTATTTGGTTTGGATTCTGCGCCTTTTGCAGGTGATCAATTTGACGTAGTGCAAACAGAAAAACAAGCTAGAGACATTACAGAATATAGAGCACGGAAAGCTAAAGATAAAAGAGTTTCTGTAGTACAAAGAAGTAGTTTGGAAGACTTATTCCACAAAGCTTCTGGTACAAGTAGTTTAAAAGAAATTCCAGTGATTTTAAAAGGCGATGTACAAGGGTCAATAGAGGCTATTATTGGTAGTATCGCAAAGCTTGCTCATGCAGAAGTGATAATAAGAGTCCTGCATTCTGGAGTTGGTGGCATTACAGAATCTGATGTGCAGCTTGCTAATGCGTCTAATGCTATTATTTTAGGTTTTAATGTAAGAGCTAGTAATGATGCGAAGTTGCAAGCTGACAAATGTAAAATTGACATAAGATATTATTCTATAATTTATAATCTTATAGATGATATAAGAGGTATAATGAGCGGAATGCTTTCACCTTTAGTGCGTGAAGAATATATAGGTTCTGTAGAAATTAGAGAGGTTATCAATATTACTAAAATTGGTAAAATAGCGGGTTCTTATGTAACTAAGGGTATTATTAAGCGTGGGGCTGGTATGAGATTGCTCAGAGATGATATCGTTATCCATGAAGGTAAATTGAAAACTCTAAAACGATTTAAGGAAGATATGAAGGAAGTTAGAGAAGGGTTCGAGTGTGGTATAGCCTTTGAAAATTATGAAGATATTAAAGTAGGGGATGTTGTAGAAGTGTTTGAGGTTATTGAAGAAAGGAGAAGTTTATGAGTTCAGAAGAAAGTTATAGGCCTTTAAGAGTAGCTGAATTAATAAGATCTATCTTAATACAGGTTATTAATCAAGGCAAAGCTCAAGATTTAAGAATATTTCATACAAATCTGACTATTACAGCTGTAAAGATGACAAAAGATTTAAAAGTAGCAAATTGCTATGTAAGACCTTTTGCTTCAAAGCTTACTGAAGAAGAATTGATGGATGCTTTTGAAAAATCTAGGTCGCATTTAAGAATTTTAGTTTCAGATAGAATTAAGCTCAAATATTCTCCAGAGTTAAGATTTTTCTATGATCATGGGGAAGAGAATGCTGATAAAGTAGATCAAATTCTAAAGAATATTGCTCCTAGTACTACTGAGGGATAAGATTTTACTCTACTATAGGAGGGTAAGAGAAACATCATGAAAAATAGAGTTAGAATTATCGCTCCTTCTGGGGCATTGGAGACATACGAAGAATCTGTAGCAAAACTTCAAGCTATGCAGAAATTCCTAGAGAGCAATGGGTTTGTAGTATCGGTTCAAGAAGATATATTTTCCAATCCATCTTTGCCATTTTGTGCAAATACAGATGAAAAACGATTAAGTGGTTTACATGCAGCTATTTTAAGTCCAGATGTAGATATTATATGGGCGTTTAGAGGTGGATATGGTTCTGGTAGGATAGCTAAAGACTGCATGAATATCCATCCTGTAGGAGATAAAATCCTTATAGGAGCTAGCGATATTACCGCATTACATGCTTTGTTCAATCAACATTATAGACTACCCTCTATTCATGGCCCAGTTCTTAGTACTCTTGTTGATAAAATGCCTGGTACTATTGAGTATATAAAATACATATTAGATGGTAATCGCCAGCACATTATTGTTACGCCTCTTAATGGCCCAGCTAAGTTACAGAAAGTGGCTGGTATTTTAATAGGGGGTAATCTTACAGTATTTTGTACATTACTCAGCACAAAATTACATCCTGCTACTCAAGGCAAAATTTTATTATTTGAAGATGTAGCAGAACCAGGGTATAAGATTGATAGGATGTTAGACCAACTTGACCAAGCCGGTGTTTTTGAAAATGTTATTGCTTGTATCTTTGGGGATTTTACAGGTGGTGATGCAAAAACAGAGCATGCTATTCGGAATTTTGCTGAAACACATCCAGCTTTACCTATATTTAGGACTGATGGAGTCGGGCATGGAGACGTAAATCACCCTTTAGTTATGGGGGCTGCGGTTGTTATTGCTGATAATACATTAGAATGTAGTAGTATATAGCTGTTATCCAGTAGGTATGACTCTTGCGTAATCCTTTTTGGTGGGTGACTATGTATTTGTCATTCCTGCGGTTCATCTCATTCTTAGCTAAAAGAGGGAACCCAGAAGACTACAACATAAAATGTTGCAGAAGTGCTATAAATACTGGATCCCAGCCTCCTGCTTAAGATGACACGACGGTGTGGTAACTCAAAAGAGCCTGCGCTGGAATGATGTCCAGAGATTTAAGGAAGAAAATGAGAAAAATAAAACTAGGTACTAGGAAAAGCATATTGGCATTAGCCCAAGCAAAGATTACAGCAAATATTATTTTGCAAAATACAGGAATAGAATGTGAGCTTGTACAGATAGTAACTTCTGGGGATAAAGAAAAAACAAAACCACTTTATGAAATGGGTGGAAAGGGGTTGTTTATCAAGGAGATAGAAGAAGCTCTCGTAAAAAACGAGATAGATATTGCAGTGCATTCTTTAAAAGATATACCAGGAATAATTCCCGAATCTTTAATGATTGGTGCAATGCTTGAGCGAGATGATCCTAGAGATGTGTTATTATGTAAAGTTGCTACATCAATAGCAGAACTACCACAAAATGCTAAAATTGGGACAACTTCTCCAAGAAGGATAATATATTTAAAAAAGCTTAGGCCTGATTTAAATATATGTACTCTACGTGGTAATTGGGATACTAGATATAAAAAAGTAATAGAAGGTGAATTTGATGGAGCTGTATTAGCAATGGCTGGATATAATCGTCTTCACGGTAGATTTGATGATAAGTTCTTGCATCCAATCGCTATTACTGAAATGCTTCCAGCGATTGGACAAGGTGTGATAGCTCTTGAAATAAGAAAAGATGATGATTTTATGCTTGAGATTTGCAGACAAATAAATCACCAACTTACTTGGGATTTAGTATCTGTTGAAAGAGGTTTTTTAGAACATCTTGAAGCAGGTTGCAAGACTCCTGCTGCTGCTTTAGCGCAAAAAGATGGAAATGGCATTAAAGTAGACTTTATGCTTGCTACCGATGATTGGCAAAATATTACTACTCATACTGCTAGCTGTGGTATAAAGGAAGGATACGAATTGGGCAAGAAAGTTGCTTCAGAAATGAAAAAGAGATTGATATAAGCCCTTGGAAGATAGGTTTTATATTAGATTTTCGTGATGATGATAATATACGAGGTAAATAATGACAATAATTGATGGAACTTTGCACGCTAAAAATATTCTAGAAGATTTAGAATCTGATATACAAGAACTTGCAGTGAATAATATTAAAGTTGGTTTGGCAATAGTATTGGTTGGGGATAATCCCGCTAGCTCAGTATATGTATCAAATAAAATGGCCAAAGCAAAAGAGATTGGTATAGAAGCTCGTCTAATTAAGCTCCCAGACGATATAGATGAAGAAACATTATGTGCTGAAATATATGATCTGAATGAAGATAGAGATATTGACGGCATTATAGTACAGCTACCTCTTCCAAAACATATTGATAAGCATCTGATACAAGGATCAATTGCTCCTGAAAAAGATGTTGATGGACTTAATCCTGTGAACGCAGGGCTGCTTTATTCAGGTTCCGACCTTGGTTTTGTTCCATGTACTCCTTTAGGGTGCCTCTATTTAATAGAGACATGTTGTGAAGAGTTGCGAGGTAAACATGCTGTTATAATAGGTAGGTCTGATATAGTCGGAAAACCATTAGCTGCTTTGTTGTTAGAAAATGATTGTACAGTTACTATTTGTCACTCTCATACCAAAAATCTTAAGGATATTACATGCAGAGCAGATATAGTTGTAGCTGCGATGGGTCAAGGTCATTTTCTTACTAAAGAATATTTCAATAAAGATGCTATTGTTATAGATGTAGGCATTACAAGACTTAAATCTTCTGAGATTATAGGGGATGTGGATTTTGAAAATGTGAAGGATCATGTAGCTTATATTACTAAAGTAC
>Ga0209550_10006138_pt1:0-10000 | contig 11233 bp, 7 predicted proteins | sample LauGreSuBDMM15SN_2_FD_187567 | JGI IMG/M metagenome (GOLD analysis project Ga0209550, IMG submission 187567) | Freshwater lake microbial communities from Lake Michigan, USA - Su13.BD.MM15.SN (SPAdes) (version 5) | ecosystem: Environmental > Aquatic > Freshwater > Lake | place: Lake... | reverse complement strand
GGGCATGTTGGTGAACTCCGCGAGGCCACACCAGGAAACGAAATAGCCCCAAGTGCCGCTGTAAAGTGCCAAAGAGACCACGACGATCCCCAGCACATGGTGTGCGAAGATAAAGAGTTCCTTGCCATAGAAACAGTAGAGGAAGGTCTCGTACAGCACCATCCCTAGGTTCCAACTCAGCCCTGCGACAATGTAATCGTTCTTCACGAACGCGCGGTGCGATGCTGCGGCATCACTAAACATTGTGGGGCTCCAGTCGCTTGCCTCAAACAGTCCAGCGAGGTAGAAGAGGAAGATAACGAGGGAGACTACTCCACCAACGGCACTCTGTATTGCGAGCGAACGGTCTGCTTCTGTTGACGATGCGAGCCACGACCCTTTGGTGCACAATCTATCGGCCAAGACATGACAGGCTCCGCAGAGCACAGTGCTGCCGAAAATGGAGACAAGCATCTTGATGATGAGGTTCGCGGATGCACGCGGGCGGTCGACCGAGAAGTCTTTGCTACCGGTAACTGTTTACCGGTACCGGCTACTGCTGCTGCTGCTGCTGCTGTTCAACACAACGCGCACCTTCCGGACCCCCAAGCACGAGGTGTGGACGGCTGTTCACTGTGTTCAATTCACGAATTCACGAAAGGAAAGTTTCGGCTGACGGAGCGCCGGCTGCAACGCAGAAGACCAACGCATTGGCTCTGTAGTGTGTCCCGATCCACAGCCACAAATGGCCGATGCCATGGCCCCAGCCTCCGAGCCGCCGATCGGCGAGGACGAAGGAGCACAGGAGCGTGATTGTGACCGCCATTCCGTACGCGTCGTGTGTGGCACCGCCCATGTACCGCTGCCATGTCTCCAAATAGACTGCGGCTCCCATGAGGGGGTAGCGAATCGTGACCAATTCTCGATCCAATTCTGCTTTACTGGAGCTCGAGCTGAATGCAATGGCGGCGATGCCCATGAAATTCAGGCAGGCCACGCTCGCAAACTCCAGGGTCATGCGGGAGGAATGGACCATCGAGAACACCGTGTAGCCCGTTGACAGTTGAACAGCGTGCGACAGCATCATGTCCACATCCATCAAGGTGCGTGCCCAATGGGCTGGTGGGCGCCATTTGGAAGCAGACGGAAGCGTCGAAAGCATGAGCACGAGGTGGAACGACATGGAAGCTACCGTCTGTATGCACACTACCGCTGCGAAATATAGGATTGCCGGCTGGTGGATTCGCAGCAGCAGAAGCACCATCGTCGGAACCATCGTGATGCCGTTGAACGCTTCCTGCTTCCAGCCCATGCACGACTGCTTGAGCGTCGGAACGTCGTTGACTTTCGTCGATGGCAAGCTGCAAGCTGTATCTAGCCGGTGCTGCGCAGCACGCGTTCGACGAGCACCACTGGCATCACCAATCATTTTCTGTACCTTTGTCGTCTCCATGTACGATTCCAGTCCCGGTATACAGGCGGCACACATACGGCGCGAGGCGATCCGAAAAGAACCAGATCTCTGTGAGATTGCGCAAGTTTTGTCGCTGGTCGCACTTATGTTGTTGCCGACGCGTCGACTTCCGAAACCATGCATAGACCGAAAACCTCGCGGCGACCCCAACTTTTTGCGAACACGTCACTAGAACACGTCACTAGAACACGTCAAAATGGCGTTCACGGACGTGGTCGGCACGCCTACGTCACGACGACAGTTGGTTGCATCCTTGCGCACGAGCTTGCCGGCAGATATCAATGGTGGCACGAGCATCCTCCTGGCTGCTGGCGCCGCGGCCGTCGTCATCTTCTGGCTCCTGAGTGGACGCGGTGGCCAGGGTAGCACAGTGGATCCACAGGAATTGGCAGCTGCAAGGCTGAAGCACTTTGAAGCCAAGAAACGTAAGCACCGCTCACCTAGCAAGCGCCCGGCAGTCGACACCGGCACTGTGCCCTGGGATCCACCTCGCTACAAGCCAGCAGCGGATGAGGGATTGAGCGAGAAGACGCTGAGGATTAAAGGCGAGCTCCTTGAGGTGCGCGACGGCGGGTACGCGTGGCAGCGCGCCAGCTGCCTGCTCGACACAGGCAATCTGGCAATCACCGTCGTCGACGAAGCCTATGCGCGCCGCCATCAAATCTTCGTTCCAGGAACCTCATCGGTCTTCGCACGAGCCGAGAGAGAAGTGACCCTGAGAGGCGTAGTGCCCGGAGCGGAGGTGCGTGCGCCGGTCGTGACGGTGGCGTTGCGGCTGCGTGGGCGCCTGTTCACACTGTCCGTGGCGATCAGCCCATTGATGGGCGGGGAAGACGTCTTGTTGGGCGTCGATGTGCTCGAGCAACTGTTTGCTGAAGGGTGGCGGATTGGCTAATTTGTGAGCTGATCCGGATTTCCATGTCAAGATTTCCACGTACGAAACGTTTCTTCCCCCCAAACGCTCCCGTCTGTTCTGTCCCTGCCATCCCGGGGTATTTGTCCCTTGCATGCAATTTTTCGCCACCACGGTCTGTCATTCAACCAACTCCTCTCGTGTCGGACAGAAAATTCGGATGCGGATGAGCCGTCCGAACCCGCTTGATCAAGCGGTCCTTGAGACGGTCTCCACATTCGTGTCAGAGGCAGTTGCTTCCGCGCTGAATGATAAAGAGACAGCTGGAACGTATCCCACGACACTGCACGTTGAGGAAGGTGCTGCGCTACTGACGCAGGCCACCTCCGTCGCAGAAGGCACTGCTGCCTCGCCGTGTACAGCCTCCGCTGCACAGTCGCCCAGCCCAGCGCGACCAAATACACGCGGCACCGCAGCACGGCCTCCAGCATCGCAGCAGCCCTCAGCCGCAGCGCCAGATGTTGCTGCATTGCGTGCTTCTTCGCCGTCGCCAGCACCAGCACCGACCGCAACCGTAAGTGCTTCGGCGCCTTTGGCGCCAGCACTGACTGCATCGGAAAGTACATCGGCGCCGATGGCAGCGCCGATGGCAGCGCCGATGGCAGCGCCGGTGACAGCGCCGATGGCAGCACCTGCGGGAGCACCTCGAGAGGCGTCGTCCGCAGCAGCAGCAGCAGCAGTCGCTCCTGGAAACAAGGGCAGCACGGCGATGCAGGACGCACATGTCAAGGGCAGCAGCGGCATGAGAGGCAGCCGCGCAGGTGCTGCCGCCTCAAGCACGCCGGCGAGTGCGCGCGTTCGCTCGTCGCCGCCCTTGCCAGCAGTGCGTGGCGGCAGCTTCACCACCGGCAGTAACGGCGGTGGCACCATTGGCAGCAGCAGAGGCATCAGCAGAGGCATCAGCAGTGGCATCAGGAACCTTGGAGGTCGGGGCGGTGGCAGCAGGGCGGACGCAGCAGGGCAAGTTGCTGCAAGGGAGGCGGCGCGCCTCGCAACCCGCAATGCCGCGGCCACCAAGGTAGCCTCGATTGAGCGCGGCCGCCAGGACCGGCGGATGGTGAGCGAGCTGCGAAAGGCCTCTGCAGAGGCAGCGTCGGCGGCCGTGGCGGCCGCGCAGGCGGCGGGCGTTCTTGCGGCTATCGCAAAGGCGGCGGCAGAGGCGGCTGCAGCGGATGCGCCGGCTAAAATGCCATCCGCGATAGGGAGCCGTCGCCATAGTAGTCCGGGCGGGAGAGGCGGCGGCGGCGGCAAACTCGGTGCAGACGGTGGCGGCAGAGGCGGCGGTGCAGGCGGCGGTACCGGCAGAGGCCTTGTGTTGAGCCGAGGCGTTCATCCCAGCACGAGCCCAGCAGCCGAGGGCGACAAAGGCGGCGGTGGCGTGAGCGCGGGCGCGGAGGCACAGCCCTCAACGGCACGTGGGGGGAGTACACGCGGGAGTACACGCAGCGATGCACGCAGTGATGGTAACCGCGCTGAGCCTCTTCTCTCGTCGCAGCAGCTCAAGGCCGGAAATCGCGGTTCTGGTGCGTGTCCTAGCACTGTCAGTGCTCAGGTGCGCCCCGGCACCGCCGCCGAGCACGCTAGCCTCGCCGCCCTCGTGTCGACCGACCCGACCGAGGTGGATGTGCCTCTGGTGGTGCATCCCATGGCCCAAGAGCATCGCAAGCTGGCTGGTGGCAGCGTGAGCGCAGTCGGCTCCTCCGGGATCGGCTGGATCGTTCACGGCGGCGGCGGGCGCCGCTGCCGCCCCGCCTCGCGCGTCGTGTTCAACTCTGCGGGCTTCGCGGCCTCTCGCTCAACGGATGCCTCGACGCACTACTGCCCTGTGTGCCACCTGCTCTTACCCTTCGACGCGCTGCGAGGCTTGGGCTCGGTGGTCTGGGACGGCACTGTCGCCTTCGTGCAGAGTGCGACGCCGCCCTCGCCGCCACGGCCTGAGGCCCTCGCACGCCACCAGAGTCTCAAGGAGAAGAGAGCCGCGCGTCAGGCTGAGGAGAGCCGAGCGGCTTTGGAGAAGCATGCGGCCGCCACGAGGGCCGAAGACGAACGGCGGAGCGCCGCGAGGGCGGACGCCGAGAAGGCGGAGAGAGCTGCGGCGATGAAGGCCGCCGAAGAAGAACGAACATCCCAAGAGGTGCAGCTCAAGCTTCGAGAGGCACTGAGCGCCAACCGCGTGCGCGTGCTCGACTTATGTCGTCAGAGTACCGTCGACGCCGAGGGCAATTTGCTGGGTGACGGCAAGGTGCGGGCGGCCGAACTACGCAAGGTCCTGGCCATCCTCGGCCACGCCGACGTGCGGACTGAGGACGTCGACCGCCTCTTCGCGACCATGGACCGCCACAAGAACGGCACGCTCGAGTTCAGGGAGATCGACCGAGTGCTCGCCCAAGCTCCTCGCGGGCGCTCGAGCTCGCCGAGATCCGATCTGAAGATGGGAGATCGCTCGAGCTCGCCGAGCTTGGAGGGGGGTGGCCCGCCCGGTGCAGTGCCCGAGGGGGGTGGGGCCGGCGCACTGAGGGCCTCGGGGGTCTCGAGTGGTGCTCGAGCAGATGGCCATCTTCGGCCGCCGACCTCGCCCACGAGCGTAGGCGTGCGCGACAGCCGCTCGTTGCGGATGCGCTTGCTGGCCAAGGCAGAGGCAAAGGCCCACGCGAAGGCACAAGTAGACGAGGAGGTACCGGCGGCGGAGGCCCCCGCGGCGGCAGTGCCCGAGGTGGCAGCGCCTGAGGTGGCAGCTCCCGAGGCGGCCGCCGTGCCTTTCGTCAGAGCCGAAGAAGCGCATCTCGCTCGCTCTGACGAAATGCATTTCGTCAGTGCCGAAGAAGCGCATCTCGCTCGCCTGGTTCAGATCGCGCGAGATGCACATCATGCCGCTGAGACTCATCAGGAGACGTCGGAGGATGCGGTGCTCCAAAAGGCTGAGCGCCGGCGCAAGGCGCGTGAGGCCGCTGCGCTCATGCTGTTTTCCCAGCCGCCCTCACGGAGCATCACGCCGAGCGCGACGCCATCGGCGACACCGCGAGCCGCCAGTTCCGTCAGTTCCGTCACCCCACGTGTCACATCGAGCTCCGTCACCCCTCGCCAGCATTCCTCTACCAGTACGCCGCGCCGTCGCGAGCATAGCCGAGCGCCCCCGTCTGCGCAGCCGGACGCTCAGGACGACGCTCCCGCCTGCCCTGCCGCTACCAGCCGCCCTGCCACCAGCGCTTCGGGCGGGGCGGCCAGCACGGCAGCTGCCGGCGCTGCTGCCGTCGCTGCTGCAGCGGCCGCCATTGCTCCGCCCCTAATTAGGAACGCCAGTGCTCCGCCCCCCCTGGCCGGTGCCGCTGTCGCGGCAGCTCCTCGGGTGCCGCAGCTGCCTTCTGAGACGGGCGCCGGGGGTGGCTCAGCGACTGCGTCGAGGAAGAGCTCGCCTCTGAAGATGCACCGACCACCGCTGGTTGCCAAGCCTGCCGCGTCGTCCTCTGCGAACGGCGCCGCTGTTTTCTCCTCAGCCACTGCCCCCCCAAAATCGGCCGAAGTCTCGAGCTGTGCAATCAGCGCTGGCAAGGCTGGAGTCATTCACGCCGCAGATCACAAGGCGATGACGACCCGAGCGCTTCCGCCGCTTCCACTGCCGCCAGCTGCACCGTACGAACCGATGCTTCCCTCCGAGGCTCCGCCGTCACTGCCACACCTGGTCGCAGCCGGAGCCTGCGGAGGGGCTTCCTTCTCGCGATCGTCACGCGAACGTCGCGCAAGCCCCACAGGTCGCACCACCTCACCCAATCGTACAGCAGCCGCGGCATCGTCCCCGGCTGAAGTGGCAAGCGCGCCTATCTCGAAATCGGAACTCGCCGCGTCCGCCGCACCGCCTGCCCCTCACGCCGCACCGCCTCTCCACCCCCCTACCCCTCACGCCGCACCGCCTACCCCTCCTTCGGCTCCGGCTCTCCAGCCGTTGGGCAGTGCCCGCGTCAGCACGCCGCTGGGCAGTGCCCGCGTCGGCACGCCGCTGGGCAGTGCCCGCGTCAGCACGCCGCTGCAGAGCGCGCGCATCGGCACGCCGCTGCAGAGCGCCCGCATCAGCACGCCGCTGCAGAGCGCGCGCGTCGGCACGCCGCTGCAGAGCGCGCGGGCCGCGCCGGCTCCAGCTGCACCGAGCGCGGCACCGAGTGCGGCACCGAGCGCTGCACCGAGCGCTGCACCGAGGGTCCCGCCGTTTGCCTCTATGCCGGCGCCAATGGCTGCCGGCAGTAGCAGTGCGACCGACACAGCGGCCGCGCCCACGGCGGCCACAGCGACGGCCTCCACTCGGGTTCGGGCCCGGAAGCAAAGTGTACCACGATCGACCTCGCCCTCGCCGCCGCCGCCGCCTCCGCCTCCGCCTCCTCCGGAGGACGCCCAGCTGGTCGTGGCGCATTTCGTCGATGGGCTCGCACGGCTCTCGCACGCGTCGCATCCAGAGCGCGACATGGTTCGGATCGTAGGAGCCATTCCTCCACTCATTGCTCTCTTCAAGTCTAGCGAGGACCTGCGCATCGTCGGCGTCGCCACTGCGTGCGTGCGTCAGTTGGCAAGCCACCCGCCGCATCGTCCGCCGCTGCTCGCGGCAGGGGCGGTGCCACTGCTCGTCCAGCTGCTCGTACACCATGCGCCACGACACCTCTACCTGCACGGTACCCGTGGCGGTGCTCTCGGCGCTCATCTCGGCGCTCTCGGCGTAGGGCGCGCTGGCACCTCTGCGGGTGCCAAGCGACCGACCGGGGAGCCCCTTGCAACGACGGCTGACGCGAGTGTCGGCGGAGGTGCCCACGATGGTAACGATGGCGCTTCGTCGAGTGCGCACCCACCAACGCCTTCGTTGGCCGTCGATGCTGCGGCCGCCCTGCACGACCTCTCTCATGAATGCCTGGAGGCCGTCGACGCCATCCGCGCGTGTGGTGGCGTGGCCGCCCTCATCCTCCTCCTTGACCCGTGCCGCGACCGCTCCGCTCCAAATGAAGAGCTCGAGTTTCGCAGGGAAGCATCGGCCTACGCGCTGCGCACTCTGGCCAACTTGCTCGCAGAGGATGGGCGGCGGGGGGGCGTAGGCGGCGGCGAGAGCGCCCTCCCGCGTGTCGAGGTCGGGGCTGCCCCTGAAGTCGCAGGTCAGTCGGCAGGGGCGGTGGCGTCAGCCATCTGTGCCGCCGACGGCTTGCCGCCGCTGCTCGCGATGCTCGGCCAGGGTGAGACCGCCCCACCAAAGTCGCTCGAGGCAGTGGGCGCCGAGGCCGTCTCCGAGTCGACGAAACTCGAGGGGCTGAGCGCACGCGAGCGCAGGAAGCGCGAGAGGGCGGCCGCGGCTGATGAAGCTGACGAGGCGGCGAAGGCCACCGCAGCGGTGGTCTCCTCCCGAAGTTCACGACCGGAAAAGGTGCGCGATTGGCAGCGTGGGGGAGACCTCATAGAGACCTCCCCTGCCTTGCATGCATGTGCTAACCACGGCGCCTCGACCCTCCGTCACAGGTGCGCGATTGGCAGCGTGAGATGGCCGAAGAAGCGATGGGGGTCGTGCGGCAGATCCTCGCGACGCACGTAGGCATGGCGCAGGCTCACTTGACCATCCGAGCCGGGCGAGGTGCGCTCACGATCATCTGCCCGCTCGTGCGTCTGATGCTGCGCTCTGGACTCACGTCGACTACCGCGCGGCACGCTTGCGCCACGCTGCGCCTCGTGCTTGGGGGCGAGGCTGATGACTCGAAGGCGACCGTTGCGGCGCTCGAGGCCATGCTCGCAGCGTCCAAGGGGGCTGGGTACGAAGGGCAAGGCTGGTCGCGCGCCTTCCCAGAGCTGCGAGAGATACTGCATCCGGTCGTGCGTCGCAAGCTGCAGGCATCCATCGACGCCGTTCTCGCCTCGATCGAGCGCGTTCGGGACGCCCCTCCAGCTGGCACTGCGGCCGAGGTGATTTGCGATGCGGGGGCGGCCTCGGCGGCCTCGGCAGCTGTGGGAGACGAGACTGCGAAGGCGATGCAATCGACGGACGCGCCACCGACGGCCTGGCAAAGTGTGGCGGTGAGCGCTGACGATCCTGAGCTTGCGCTCGTAGCCACGGCCTCGGCAGAGGCGAAGGCATCAGCTACCACCTCCGTTGAGGATACCGCGCGTTCCAAAGCAAAGCCCGCCTACTTGTCGTTCGTGGAACGACAACTCGCCGTGCAATCAGCGGCCAAGGCTGCGGCTTCCAAAACGGCAGCTGCCCGGGCGTCAGGGTTCAAGACGGCGGCATCCAAAGCGGAGGCCGTGGTGCCTGGTGTGACTGTGAACACTGAGGGCAAGGAGCCTCACGAGAGCTCCCTCCATCGCTTCCGAGGCTTCTTAGCGCTCGCTGCGGCAGCCGAGCTGCCCGCCGACGAGGTGCAGAGAGCAGAGGCCGCCTTCCAAGAGGCTCAGGCGCGGCGCACAAGGGAGAGGCTCGTTCGACAGCAAGCCGCTACCGCCGCCGAGAGGCCCAAGGCTCGAATTGGGGCGCCCGCCATGGCGCCCGCGCGACCAGCGGCGGTCGCCAAGGCCGCGGCGGCGGCAGCGACAGCTGAGGCAGCGACAGCCGAGGCGGCGGCAGAGGCGGCTGCGGCAGAGAAGGGGGTGGCCGAGGCGGCGGCGGCGGAGAAGGCGGCGGCAGAGGCGGCGGCAGAGGCGGCCGCGGCAGAGAAGGCGGCAGTCGAGGCGGCGGCGGCGGAGAAGGCAGCGGCAGAGGCGGCCGCGACGGAGAAGGCCCGTGCCGAGGCGGCTGAGAAGGCGGCGGAGTTGGCGCCAGTCGAGCCGTTCGCAGCCGAGCAAACGGCTGAGGATAGAGGCACCCGAAAGGGCGGCAGTGACGGCTTCTTCGCCTCACTGGTGTCCCTCGTAAGCCATCTCCCCTTCCTCGCCCCCGCCGCCGCGCCCTCCCACGCCGACCTTTCCACTGCCGCACCTTCGATCTCGCCGCCTCGAGCTCGCCCTTTGAGCGGATCGCGCCTCATCAACCCCGAGTGGGACCGGCGCACGGCGCCGCGCTCCAAGTTCGACGGCACGTACCTCCCCATCGGTGGCTCATCCCCGATCTTCGAGAGCATCTCGAGAGCGGGGGCTCCTCCTCTGATTGGCTGGGCGGGCGGATCTCCGGGAGCGAGATCGCCCTGCGGATCTCCGGGAGCGAGATCGCCCTGCGGATCTCCGGGAGCTCGAAACCCCCGATCAGCCGGGGGTGCTGATGGCCACTTGCCTCTCACCTCTTGCAACTCAGTGCTCGCGGATCTCGCTGCGGGAGGATCGCCCCTCGTCGATCTCGCTGCGGGGGGATCGCCCCTCGTCGCGCCCCTCTCGAGCCTCTTCAGTCGTGGCGTGGCCGACGCCCCTCTCGGCGCCTCTCTGAGCTCCCAGCGCAAGCTCAACTCGTGGAAGAGCCGGTGGGAGGATAAGCACATCGGGCACGAGACGGCCATGTGGGAGGCGCCGGTGCGGGCGCTCACTGCGCTAGCACCGGCGCTTGCAGCTGGCGGTGTGCCACTTGTGCGCGTGGGCTCTGGTGCCCAGGTGAGCCTTCAGACGCTCTCCACAATCCACGGGCTTCTTGACGATGGCAGGCCTGATGCGGTGACGAAGTGGAGGAATAGCTGAGAGTGTGTGGCTGA
>Ga0209550_10006137_pt1 | contig 11235 bp, 7 predicted proteins | sample LauGreSuBDMM15SN_2_FD_187567 | JGI IMG/M metagenome (GOLD analysis project Ga0209550, IMG submission 187567) | Freshwater lake microbial communities from Lake Michigan, USA - Su13.BD.MM15.SN (SPAdes) (version 5) | ecosystem: Environmental > Aquatic > Freshwater > Lake | place: Lake Michigan, USA... | reverse complement strand
CCGGGCAGGTAGTGCGGAACCTGAGACATATTCTCCATTCCGCCCGCCACGACCACGTCAGCCTCACCCAGCGCAATGGCTTGAGCGCCCAAAGCGACCGCCTTCATACCCGAAGCACAGACCTTGTTGACAGTGGTACACGGAACCGAATTCGGTAATCCTGCACCCAATGCCGCCTGACGTGCCGGAGCCTGTCCGACGTTGGCCTGCAGCACGCAGCCCATCAAAACTTCGTCAACTTCTTTAGGATCAAGGCCAATTTTGGCAAGGGCGCCGCGGATGGCCGTGGCTCCAAGTTCCGTGGCGGGAACCGAGCTAAGGGCACCCATAAAGCTTCCGATCGGGGTCCGCACGGCGGACACAATAACTACGTTTTTCATCATCAAAAGGTTGTGCTGCGAAGATACTGCTGGACTATGTTAAATCATCTTCTGTGCCTATATTTGCAGCCCTTCAGCCAGGGGTTAACCGCCCTAGACTTGAAACCCGGTGAGGTGGGTGAGAGGCTGAAACCAGTAGTTTGCTAAACTGCCGTACGGGTAACTGTACCGCGGGTTCGAATCCCGCCCTCACCGCCAGCGCTAACCAAGCGCACTGAAACCAGCCCCCCGGGCTGGTTTTTTTTTGGATGCAGCGCACCGAGTCAAACCTCGTGTATAGCGAGGCGTGCTGCATCCAAAAAAGTCGTCGTCGCGATGCGCGCCGACACAGTGCGCTTGGGTTGTGCTGAGCTACCCACCACGGGAACGCTGAAGGCAATCCCGTTCCCACCCCAAGGGAACGCCGAAGGCAATCCCTACCTTCGCAGCCTAACCCTTACCAAACCATGCTCCACGTCGGCCTCACCGGATCCATAGGCAGCGGAAAATCCACCGCCGCTAAAGCCTTTGAAGAACTCGGAATCCCCGTCTACTTCGCCGACGACGCGGCCAAGCGCCTGATGACTGAATCCGCACCGTTGCGCGACGCTATCGAGGCCGAATTTGGCCCCGGAATCTACCTTGACGGCGTGCTGCAGCGCAAGGAACTCGCGGCGCGCGCCTTCGCCACCGACGAAGCCACTCAGCGCATCAACGCCCTGGTGCATCCGGCGGTTCACGACGACTTTGTCGCATGGTTTGCCGCCCAGACAGCACCCTACGCCGTGCGCGAGGCCGCCATTCTCTTCGAATCAGGAACCTACCAAAACTGCGACGCCGTCGTGCTGGTGGAGGCACCGCTTGACCAGCGCGTGCAGCGCGTCATGGACCGATCGGGCCTCACCGAGGCCGAAGTTCGCCAGCGCATCGCCCGCCAATGGCCCGACGCCCAAAAGCGCGCATTGACCACGCCACGCGACTTCATCCTTGACAACAGCGGTTCCGAATCCCATCTGCGCGACCAGGTCGCGGCCGTGGACGCCGAACTCCGCCGCCGCTAAGCTTACTCGGCTTCGCCGACCGGTAGCAGCAAATGTGCATGCTTCACCACGTAGGTTCCGCGCGCAAGCGACGCGAGCCCAATGCGACCGTTTTGGCGGTAGCGCACCTCAACCGGAACGGCTGTGATTTGGGTTCCCTCAACCTTGAGCACACAAGCCGCATTCTGGTAGGTGACCAGCGCGTCTTCGGGTAGCGAAACCAACTTCTCGGGCGCACTCGCGACCTCGGCCCGCACGAACTGACCGGCACGGAGTTCCGGACTCGCACCCATGGGGTGTGCGTGCACGCGAAAGGATCCGCCGTCTCCTTGGGCCTTGCCGACCTGCTTAATGACGCCCGTGTAGGCCTTGGTGTCGCTGCCAATGCGGTAGTCCAGCGTCTGGCCCACTTGGAGCTTGGACACTTCAGGCCCAAAGACCTGAAGCTCGAGGTGGCTGTGGCTTGGGTCTTCGACCGTCATGAGCACGTCTTCGGGGCGCACATACCCGCCGAGGCTCACCTTTAATTCGTGCACATAGCCGTTGAACGGAGCCCGCACGGCGACGCTGCGTTGGATTCCGCTGCGCTCCACCTGTGAAGGTTCTAAGCCAATTTGCTGAAGCTGCGCGGATGCCGACTGCATTCGGGCCCGCCAGCTCTGCTGCTCTGCAGTGCGCTGCTGCACCTCACGCGTGCTCGAGGCGTCTTGGCGCTGAAGACTCACGGCTCGGGCCAACGCGGCCTCGGCGGCCTCGTACTGGCTTTTGGCCTCGAGGTAGGCTTCTTGAGCCCGCACGTAGTCGGGGTGCTCCAAGGTCAGCAGCACTTGGCCTTTTTGGACCAAATCGCCTTCGTACGGAGCAATACTGCGCACAAATCCGCCCATGGGGGCATTAATACTGGCCTTGCTTTGGGGCGGAATCTCGACGCGTCCATTGCACGCAACCAAGGTGCTAAAGGTCTCGAGTTGTGCCGAATCAAGGGCCACGCCTTGGGCGGCCATTGCGGAATCGTTCCAGGCCATAAAATCGCCCGCAACGGCCTCGAGTGCGACTTCTGGAGCCGAAGAGCAGGCCCCCAATAGGGCTGAAAAACTTGTAATTAGGATAAAACGCTTCATAAACTAGGGTGCGAAGATTGGTAGAAACGAACCTGGCAGGCGGCGCTGCGCGCGGCGAGTTCGGCATCAAAATGGGCTTGAGCAAGGTCCCACGCGCCCGATTGGGCAAGGCGGTACTCATAAAAATTGACTTCGCCTTCACGAAGCTGGGCCGAAAGGCCCTCAAACAGCAGGCGGAGTTTGGTCCAGTCTGCTTCGCGCGGAGCGCGCAGCGCCCAACGCGCAGCGTTGGCCCGCTGCGCGGCAAAATCCTGGCGCATTTGCCGCGCTCCGTACTCGGTCTCGACCTCGGCCATCGCGCTCGAAATGCGCGACTGCCTGCGACGCGCTTGGGCGGCGGGGTCCAACGGAACCGACATGCCCACCACAACCCCCTGAAAACCGGGGACTTTCTCGAGTTCCTGACGGAACCCGCCCACCGACCACTGCGGGCTCCAGGCTTCGGCGCCCGCCAAGCGCGCCTCAGCCTGGGCCGTGCGCTGCGCGCCCTCGAGCGCTGCTAAGAGCGCGGGATGGAGCGTCGTGTCGGCGTCGAGCAACATCGCTTGGGGCGTCAGTGCCTGCGGGGCGAGGGGCCACGCCAAGCCGGTGGCTGTCGCCAAGTCCGCGACGAGGTCCTGTAGCTGGGCTTCGAGGCGGGCCAACGTAACCTGCCACTGGTCAAGGGCGAGCTGCGCTGAACGGCCTTCGGTAGCCGACCATTCACCGGCGTCCACACGCGCTTGGATCCGCCCCGCATCACGCGAAAGCTGGCTGTGAATACGCTCGGCAAACTCCAGTCGACCGCGAGTCACGTCGTACTCGGCGACCAGCAGGGTCACGTCGCGTTCGACAGCTCGAAGCTGGGCTTCGGCTTGGGCTTCCTTCCAGTCGACGGCGGCAGCGTTGCGCTGGCTTCGGGCCACGTGCTGGGCAATCGACCCAAGGGGTTGCTCGTACGAAACATAGCGGTCGAGGTCGGCCGCGTTCATTTGTCCGTACTGAGCGGTGAGTTGGCCGTTGCCGAGAACTACCGAAGGTTCCGCTTTAGCCCTAGCCACCTCAAGCACGGCGAGCTGCGCACTCGCGTGCACCTTAATTGCGGAACGCACCGCCTCGCCAAGGCTCGGCGCCTGCTGTGCCGACACCCCGAAGGCCGCGAATCCGACGAGAAGCACGGTAACCATCCCCTTGTTCAACCAACGCTCAAAGCGTAGGAGTAGGAGGGGGAGCACCCCCAAGGTGAGCAGCGTGGCCGAAACGAGTCCGCCAATGACCACCGTCGCAAGGGGCTTTTGCACCTCGGCACCCGCCGACGTCGAGAACGCCATGGGCACAAATCCGAGGGCTGCCACTGTCGCGGTCATCAGTACGGCCCGCAGGCGGTCGGCGCTTCCGCGAACCACGGCTTCGCGCCACGGCAAGCCCTCAGTACTTAGGTCCCGCACGCGGCTGGCGAGGACGATTCCGTTCAGTACGACCACCCCAAAGAGGGCGATAAATCCGATTCCGGCCGAAATGCTAAATGGCATTCCGCGCAGGGCGAGAAAGGCGACTCCGCCTACCGCCGAAAGGGGAATGGCAGAGAAAATCACCACCGCATAGGCCGCACTGCGAAATGTGAAGTAGAGCAAGACAAAAATGAGCACCAAGGCCACCGGAACCGCCACCTGAAGCCGAGCTACAGCGGCCCGAAGGTTTTCAAAATCGCCGCCAATGTGCAGGCGGTACCCGGTGGGAAGCGCCACCGATGAAGCCAGCTTGGTTTCGATGTCAGACACGACACTTGCCACGTCGCGTTCGCGCACGTTGATTCCGACCGAAATGCGGCGGCTCGTCTGCGAGCGGCTAATCTGAGACGGCCCGACGGTTTCGATGCGCTGTGCGACGGCCGTCAACGGAACCAGGTCTCCGTTGGCCCCGCGGAGCAGCACCGAACCCGCTGCGGCGTCGCTTCGGCTGCTCGAATCCAAGCGCACCGCTACGTCAAAGCGCTTTTGGCCTTCGTACACGGTGCCGGCAATGCCTCCCGCAAACCCGTGCTCGATAGCCTGACTCACTTGGTTCAGTGTGATTCCGTAGTAGGCCATGGCCTGTCGGTCGGGAACCCATCGGTGGAAGCGCATTCCCTGAGTGGCCTCGACTTTGACGTCAGCCGCGCCCGGAATCCCCTCGACGGCCGCAGCCATACGCGCGGCGAGCACCGCGAGCGTGTCAAGGTCGTCGCCGTAGAGCTGTAGAGCGATGTCGCTCTTGGATCCGCTAATCAACTCGTTGAATCGCAGCTGAATGGGCTGTGTAAACTCAAATACTGCGCCCCAGACATTCGCGAGTTCCGCCTCCATCAGTGCCACCAATTCTTCGCGTGTTTCGGCGCTGGTCCACTCAGACTTCGGCTTGAGCAAAATCATCACGTCGGCCGCCTCCATGGGCATTGGGTCGGTCGGAACCTCAGCCGTACCAATCTTGCTCACCACATGTGTGACTTCCGGGAACTTGGCCATCAAGCGCTGTTCGGCCTGGGTTGTGATGCGCGTCATTTCGTCGAGGTTGCTCCCCGTCGGAATCGACAACTGCATCGCCAAGTCGCCTTCTTCGAGGCTCGGAATAAACACGCTTCCGAGTTGCTGAAAGAGTAGCAATGCGCCCACGAAAAGGGCTAGGGCCACCGACAGAATGCTTCCGCCACGATTCAGAGCTCGCTGGAGCACTGATTCGTAGCGAAGGCGAAGCTGGTGCATCACGCGTTCAGAGCGGTTTTCGCGCTCACCAGGTTTAAGCACCAAGGCGGCTAAGGCCGGAACATAGGTCACGCTAAAAATCAACGCACCAATGAGTGCAAAGCCTACGGTTTGGGCCATAGGGCGAAACATTTTGCCCTCGATTCCGGTAAGCGAAAGAATCGGAACAAACACGACGAGAATGATGAGGACGCCAAAGGCGGCGGATTGATAGATCGCGCCCGCACTGCGCGCCACCACCTCGTCGCGCTCGACCGAAGGCATGCGCGCTTTGCCGTGCATGGCGGCCATCACGGCTTCGACGACAATCACGGCTCCGTCGACGACGATGCCAAAGTCAATCGCGCCAAGGGACATCAAGTTGGCTGAAACGCCCGCCAACCGCATGCAGGCCAGCGCAAACAGAAGCGACAGCGGAATCACACTTGCCACCACCAAGCCTGCGCGAAGGTTGCCGAGTAGCAAAATCAGTACAAATACCACAATAAGGCCACCTTCAATGAGGTTGCGGCTCACGGTGCTCAGGGCGCGTCCTACGAGGTCCGACCGGTTGAGGTAGGGTTCGATGCGAATTCCGGGTGGCAAGCTTGGGGCGATTTGGGCCATGCGGTCTTCGATGGCTTGTGTGACCTCATAGCTGTTGGCGCCCTTGAGCATCAAGAAAATTCCGCCCACGGCCTCGCCCTTGCCGTCGCGCGTAAGGGCGCCGTAGCGCGGAGCCGCGCCAAATCCGACCTTAGCAATGTCGCGTACGAGTACTGGGGTACCAAGCACCGGACTGCGCAGCGCAACCTGTTCAATGTCGCTGGTAGTTTGGTACAGGCCTTCGAGGCGAATGTACCAGGCCTCCTCAGACTTCTCGATGTAGGCACCTCCAGCGTTCTGGTTGCCTTGGGCCACGGCGTCAAACACGTCGGCCATGGTCAGGCCCACTTCGCTTAAGCGGTCGGGGTTCACGGCAACCTCGTACTGCTTGAGTTTTCCACCAAACGAACTGAGTTCTACAACCCCTGGAATGCCGCTGAGCTGCCGCTTGATCTGCCAGTCGTGAATGCTTCGCAGCTCCGCAAGATCGTAGGTGTAGCGCGGGTCTACCTCTAGGGTGTACTGGTAAATTTCGCCCAATCCAGTCGTGATGGGCATCAATCCTGGCCGTTCGATTCCGGGCGGAATCTGACCCGCGGCCTGATCGATTTGCTCGTTGACCCGTTGGCGGGCGGCCAAGTTGTCGACGTTGTCGCCAAATACTACAGTAACCACCGAGAGCCCGTAGCGCGAAACGCTTCGCACCTCTTCGACGCCTGCGAGGTTGGCCATGGCCAGTTCAACAGGGTAGGTAATGAACTGCTCCACTTCTTGCGGAGCCAGGGCCGGTGCCGTCGTCACCACCTGTACCTGGTTGTTGGTAATGTCGGGGACGGCGTCAATCGGCAGGTTAAAGGCGCTGTACAGCCCCCATGCGGCCACTGCCGCGGTACCCATAAATACGAGCATTTTGGCCCGTACTGAGAAATTTATAATACGTTGGATCATTGTTGCTTAGCAAAATTAAGGGACACGAACGGAGCTGCCTTAGCAGCTTCAAAGTCACGCTATTTTGCTTGGCGGTGGCCGTCGGGACCAGGACGTGAGGTGCCCATGTGCGCGGTTGTGCCCACTAAATAGGTCAGTACTGGGGCAAATGATGGCTTTTGGCCAATTCGAAATATTCTCAACGTCAAAAAGTACAGGAAGCTGCTGCTGGTTGGCATCTTCTGGCGCCGTTTCACAGCTCGAAGGTGCAAAGTGCTGCAGGTGGTCTCCGCCGAGGTCCACGCTGAACAATTCCCACAAAATGAACTTCGGTGGGTGGTCGCTGCTGTGGTCGTGCGGAACCAAACTATGCCCCAGCATCAGCAGGGCCGACAATCCGAAGAGCACGTTGCGCCAGCGATTCATCTTCACGACTTTAGAGGTTCCGACTTACGCACAAAGTGCCACACGCGCCACGCCATGACGGCGTTGACGAGGTAAAAGATGTACTTGGCTACAAATGCCACGTTGCCAAACAAAATGTTTTGGTACAGCTTCAGAGAATTGTAGACCAGCCAAAACACCCAGGTGTCGGCGTACATGCGGGGCATATTCAGGGTTCCGCTAAAGGTGATGCCCGTGATGAGGGCCGTGACCCAGAATTTCGACACGTCTTCTTCAGCAATCGGATGTGATAAAAATCCAGTAAACCCCACATAATTAAGGCCAAATGCGAGCGCGAACGCCCCGGCGGCCACCACAAAGTAGTAGCGGTCGAGGGTGCGCGGAATCCGATCGCTGCGACGGCTCCATACCAAAAAGCTCAGGGCGTTGCCGACCATCGAGACGGGGTAGGTGAGAAAGGCCGCCTTGTTGCCCAAAAAGTAGTCGACGATTGCCGAATTGACGCTGGTTACCACGCCCACGGCGTTGCCCCAGTTTTTGCGCTTGGTGGCCCAGCGCGTGCCCATCATGCTCACGGCGGCGCCGATGGTGCTTAAGATTCCGATAGGGAGTCCGGCAACCACCGTCTTGTGAAAGCCCAAGGCCACGGACGCCGCAACCACCGTGACGACGCCGAGGACGTCCATCCACTTGCTTTCGGTGATTTTTTGGAGCCTCAGCGACATGTTATGAAAACAGCAATTTGGAGAAATGGTGCGCGCCTGGTTCGAGGTCGTGAATTCGTTCCGCCGCGAGAACTGCTCCGAGCGCAAATCCACGGCGGTTGTGGGCGGTGTGCACGAGCTCAATTCGGTCGATGTCAGACTCGTAGCGTACAGTGTGTGTTCCCGGGACCGGGTCCTCTCTTCGGGCATAAACCGGCAGTGCGCCAGGCTCTTGGGCGTCAAGCGACCAACCGTTTAAGCCGGTGAAGTGGGTCAGGAGGCCTTCAGCAAAACTAATGGCCGTGCCACTGGGCGCGTCTTTTTTGGCGGTGTGGTGCACCTCTTCAATGCTCGGGGTGTACTGGTCTCGGTACGGAGCCATCAGGCGCGCCAATTCCTCATTTGCCCTCAGGGCGAGCTGCACGCCAAGGCTGAAGTTGGACGCGTAGACCAAACGATTTGACGCGTGTGCAAATGTTTCTGAAACGGAAGGGAGCGCGTCAAACCACCCCGTGGTGCCGCACACCACTGGGGTCTTTAGCTCTGCCAAGCGTCGCAGGTTACCTACTGCCGCGTCGGGTTGGGTGAATTCGATGACCACATCAGCGCCATTGAGGTCCCATTTGTCGGAACTTCGAATGCGCGCCACCACTCGGTGTCCGCGTGCAGTGGCTTCATCCTCAATGGCTTGCCCCATTTTTCCGTAGCCCAAAAGAGCGATGTTTAGTACCATGCCAGCGTCAGTTGTGCTCCAAAGGTAGTTTGCGGTCCAAATGCAGGGCGGAACCGGGCGCTCAAGTTCGGCGATACGTCAAAATCCACAAGATGCCCCGCGGCATACGCGTCCAAGACCTGAAATAGGTAGCCTGCGCCTACACCAAGCACCGCGTAATCCCGACGGCGCCGGTAGTCGTTTTGAAGCGAAAACAATTGATTCGTTGAAAACTGGCCGTCAAACTCGTCGACGGTCAATGGGTCGTTGTCCAGCCGAAGGTCAATTGCCGTAGTTAATCGATTGTAACTGCGTTGGTTTTGGTAGAGGTAGTACCCGCTTCCCGCCATAATTCCCCACGCAATCGGAGCCTTCCAAATCTGCTTGTTCAGAATTTGGCCCGCACCTGGAATAAGCGCACTCGCAACCGCTGCCTTTTCAGGCTGACCCCAAGCGCGCGGTGCACGAGCAGAATCAGATTGGGCCCAAAGGATGGGGCCGCTCAGTATAAGTAGGATGAAGATGGCGCGCACGGTGGGTCAAAAGTAGCCGAAACCTTGGGTTTGTCGTACTTTTGCATCCGCTTTTGGTGATCGCTGCCAGAGCATACGGCCCCGTAGCATAACTGAATAATGCATCGCACTTCTAATGCGACGAGTGCAGGTTTGAATCCTGCCGGGGCTGCTCATTTTTCCAATGCCTGATTCGATGGCAGTTGGCGCAGAGTAGGTCGCACAGCGCAATTTCGTCTAAGACGGTTTCCCACTTTAGCAAGCGAAGTTGGGTCCAGTTAAAACGATTGAGATGTGGTTCACGGTGGTGCAACTCAAAAATGGAATAATGGGTTTCTGAATAGGGAATACGGCAATCCTTGCAGAGGCCCCCAAGAATTTTAATTACGTCAATCTTTCGCCGGACCCAGCGCTCTTGTGCTTTTCGATTGAAGCAGGCCTTGCAGTACACCATTACTTTATCTCGATGGCATTACTGTTTGTAAAATTCAGAAATACAATAAGTTAATTTGCACTTGGCGCATTGCTTGAGCGTTGGGGAATCCATACTTTAAGATACGGATTCTGATTAAAAGCAACAAAAAAAAGGCGCCCAAAAGGCGCCTTTTCAAGTCGGGAAGACAGGATTCGAACCTGCGACCCTCTGGTCCCAAACCAGATGCGCTACCACCTGCGCTACTTCCCGAGGGCGGCAAAGGTATGAATTTCTAATTAACAATCCCGTATTTCTAGAGATCTGCCCCCAATCTTTAGTTATGAACAGAATTTCGCAAAGAGGTACCGCCTACTAGAATAATTTCCAGCATGTTAAACTCCTGAATGCCCTTTCAATTGGTGAAACATGTTTAGAAATACTCTTAAATATTTTACCAAATTTTCATGGATCGTTCCTAAATTGCCCCCTCGACGAAAAGCTAAACACATGAAAAAAATCTACTTCTGGTTGCTTACCCTCTTAGTGAGCATCACCAACTTCGCTCAGGTGACGTTGAACTCCACCACAGGGAGCACGGGTTACACCGGTTCGAATAGCTGTGGTACAGGAGCTGCGGGATCATGCTACATCACGTTCGCCGTTCAGAATACATCGGGTTCACCAATTCAGATTACTCAGGTTGGTCAGTGGACAACAACGTCACACAATGCTACTACCGCTGATTTGTACGTTAGCTCGACCTCTTTGAGTGGAGCGCCAGGGGGAGCATTTTCGACAACAACCCCACCTTCTGGTTGGTCATTGGCTGCTTCGGGCACCATTTCAGGTATCACTACTACAGGAGTTAACAACGTACTAACTGGTTTAAACATAGTCGTTCCTGCGGGCACGACGTACCGATTTGCCCTCGTTCCTACCGGAACCGTGAGCTACAGTGGTACAGGTGTAGGGACCGCGTCGCCGAATACCTTTTCGAATAGCGGAATCAACCTTTTAGTTGGTGATGCCCAAATCGCTGGAAGTTATATAGGCTATGGTGGTGCAAACAACCCACGCTTTTTTACAGGTTCTGTAACGTTCGTGCCCTTGGCGCCATGCGTAGGATCACCCAATGCGGGCACTACCACGGCAAGCGCAACTGCGGTGTGCCCACTTCAAAACTTTAACCTTGAATTGACCGGAGCCACGCTTGCCTCAGGTATTTCATACCAGTGGGAAAAGTCGACAACCGGTACCGGTTCATGGACTCCAATCACAGGTGCAACCACATCAAACGTTACCGTGTCGCAGACAGCGGACACCTACTACCGTTGTGCAGTGACTTGTGCCAATTCATCGCTGACAAGCTACTCTACACCTGTTCAGGTTACCACTTTGGCCAACTTGGCAGGGGGTACCTACACCATTGGCTCAGGCGGAACCTACGCCAACTTTACCGCAGCATTCGCGGCAGCTTCATGTGGTGTTGCCGGACCAGTCGTGTTTCAGGTTCTTGCAAACTCGGGACCATACAATGAGCAATTGACGATCAATGAAATCCCCGGAATGTCTGCGACGAACACCATCACGGTGAAGGGAAATTTCAATACACTGACCAATTCCGTAACGACGGGTGGTTACCATACACTCTATCTCAATGGAGCAGATTATTTGAGGTTTGAAGATCTGACCATCGAAGCGGCAGGTACGACTAACGGTTGGGGTGTGCGCATGA
>Ga0209550_10006135_pt1 | contig 11236 bp, 12 predicted proteins | sample LauGreSuBDMM15SN_2_FD_187567 | JGI IMG/M metagenome (GOLD analysis project Ga0209550, IMG submission 187567) | Freshwater lake microbial communities from Lake Michigan, USA - Su13.BD.MM15.SN (SPAdes) (version 5) | ecosystem: Environmental > Aquatic > Freshwater > Lake | place: Lake Michigan... | reverse complement strand
AATCAGATAGATTGCCGAGAAGAGCGCAATCCATACAACGTCGACGAAGTGCCAGTAATAAGAAACAACAATTGTGGTCGTAGCCTGTTGATGTGTGAAGCGACGAGCTTTAGCAACACGGATCAAAACAATAAGGAAAGCAATCAAGCCACCCGTCACGTGTAATCCGTGGAAACCAGTTGCAAGATAGAAAATAGAACCGTAAGCATTGGATGAGAGTGTCATTCCCTCCGAGACAAGAGCGGCATACTCGTAGACCTGACCGGCTATGAAGAAAGCTCCCATAAGGAATGTGAGTGAGAACCATTCACGCATTCCCCACCGACTGAATTGCAATAGCGAACCTTCGCGTTTGTTCTGGAAACGCTCTGCGGCAAATACTCCGAATTGGCATGTCACAGATGAGAGAACAAGAACGGTGGTATTGATTGCTGCAAAAGGAATGTTGAGAAACTCAGTTGATTCGAGCCAGATCGCTGGACCTTGCACCGCGCGCGTAGTGAAGTACATTGCAAAGAGAGCGGCGAAGAACATCAATTCGCTAGAGAGCCACACGATCGTGCCCACCGCAACAACATTGGGCTTGGTGATCCGATGCATCGAGGCTGGCTCTGATGCCTGGCTTGAGACTGTACTTGTCATGAGAGTGATTATTCCCGATTTCGCACTCATTCACCTCTTTATCTGGCTCTACCTCACCCTTATTTGCCCATCTTTGAGGTGAAACGGGTCACCATCATTTCGGCCATCTCTCGCGGTAGAGTGCGCCTATGTCGCAAGAATCCTTACGCCGCCTCAATATCGTTCTCTACTCAGACGATGTGACGGTCCGCGCCCATGTGGCAGCAGCCCTTGGAACCCGCGTCGCTGCCGATCTTGAGCCCCACACAATCATCGAATTTGCAACAGGTCCTGCGCTACGCCTATACGTCGACGGTAAGGCTCGTAGCGGCGATCACGAGATTGATCTCTTCATCCTCGATGGCGAATCAGCCCCTGAAGGTGGAATGGGAGTTGCCCGCCAACTCAAAGATGAACTTTTCAACTGTCCACCAGTTTTGGTCATGACAGCTCGCAAGGAAGATGCCTGGCTTGCAACGTGGTCACGCGCAGAAGCAAATGTTCTTCATCCCATCGATCCATTTACCTTGGCACACACCGTCGCTGATTTATTACGCACATCAATAGCTCGCATCAAGGCATAATTTCCACTAGAACCGCTTCTGCCGAAGAGAGTTGGTGAAGCCACAATGTGGAGCTCCTATATAGACCGTCTGGTCAGTGGTCTCGATCTTGAAGCCCATGAGATCTCTTCAGTGATGGAGACAATACTTCTTGGTAAGGCAGATATTTCTGAGATTAAATCTTTTCTTGTGGCGCTGAAAAACAAAGGCGAAACGGTGGAAGAAGTCTCAGCACTGGTCAATCAAATGTTTGCTCATAGCGCTCCGATTTCGATTACAGAACGAGCTGTCGACACAGTGGGCACAGGTGGCGATGGAGCACACACAATCAATATCTCCACAACTGCGGCAATCATCGCTGCCTCTGCAGGTGCGCGAGTTGTTAAGCACGGAAATCGAGCGGCCTCAAGTAAATCTGGATCTGGTGATCTACTTGAAGCACTTGGTGTTGCCATTACTCTCGATGGCAATGGTGTTGAGAGAACGGTCAGAGAGCTTGGAATAGGGTTCTGCTTTGCCCCAATTTTTCATCCAGCAATGCGCTTTGCCGCCCCCGCCCGAAAAGAGTTAGGAATTCCAACGGTTTTCAATATCTTGGGACCCTTGGCAAATCCAGCAAAACCTCAGGCTGCAGCAATCGGTGTAGCCGATGATCGAATGCATTTAGTGATGGCTGAAGTTCTTGCCACTCGTGGCGTTGACGGATTCGTTTTTCGAGGAGATGACGGACTTGATGAGATAACGCTTTCATCAACCACCTCAATATTAAGCATTGGCAATCGCGAAATTCGAAGTGATTTGATTGAGCCTTCTGACTTTGGAATTTCTCGCGCACCTGTCAGTGATCTCGTTGGGGGAGATGCCGCCGAGAATGCACGGATTACATTGGCAATTTTCGCAAGCGAGAAAGGCGCACCACGAGATGCGGTGATGTTAAATGCAGCAGCTGCTATCGCTGCCTTTGAAGGAGAGCAAGATCTTGATGTGCGCGAACGAATTTCACGTGGCCTGAAGAAGGCAGAGAAAGCAGTAGACAGTGGAGCAACTACTGCTCTTCTACAGAAGTGGATTGCTTTGACACAATCTTTGGTCGTACCTTCTTAGCTCCTGCGTTGAGCATCTGATTGATTGTGGTGATACCGAAAGTCCCCATTCTCTCGATAATCCCGTGGAGAACATCAACCGTGGCGAGGGCATCATCGAGGGCTCTGTGATTGGGAGCAATCTCAGTTCGAAAGTAGATCGCCAAAGTGCCTAATTGGTAATTTGCAACATCATCTTTCGTTAAAACAAAGCGTGCCGCCTTGACGGTATCGATCACTCTAAAGTTCGGCCATTCATAACCATGCAGAGCCGCCGATGCCTTGAGAAAAGAGAGATCAAAAGGTGCGTTGTGGGCTACAAAAACCGTCGACTTGTCGCTGCCTAAGAATTCGAAGAGAAGGGGTAAAACCGACTCAATCTTTGGCGCATCGACGAGCATCTCATCGGTAATCCCAGTTAACTCTGTAATAAATGGAGGCAGTGACGTACCTGGATTCACAAAAGTTTTAAAGGTTCCTAGGACTTGCCCGCCACAGACTTTAACTGCGCCAATTTCGGTGATTGCGCTACCGCTCTTTGGTGATGCGCCAGAAGTCTCTAAATCGAGAACGACAAATGTTGTCTGAGATAGATCTTCATCGACAACACTTTTCTTCATAAGGCAAGCCTAGATGACCTCGCCGACATCACAAACGAACTACTTGCGCTTGAAAGCCTTCTTCGCGCGAGCAGTCATTTTCTCTGTCTCATTTCTTATTCGGATATAGACGACTTGAGCCCACGCAAACTCGGTTGCCAAGATCGCTACGCCGAGAACAATCAGTGGCAGGCCAGGTCCTGGAATAAATACGAAAATTATTCCAAGCAGGACGAGGGTTGTTCCGACCGTTGCAACTATGACCCATCGGAAGGGATGGGGTAGCGCGCGCCAGACGTTACCGAATTTACGCCTCATATTCTGAGCCATTGTGTGGGTCATCCTTAAATTTTCTACTTGTGTAGTTAAGAATATAGCGTAATGTGCTGCGCATGGAATATAGACGCCTCGGCAGTACTGGAATGTATGTATCGGAAATCTCCTATGGAAACTGGATCACCCATGGTTCCCAAGTTGAGCAGGAGGCGGCAATCAAATGTGTAAAGACCGCTTTCAATCTAGGTATCACTACTTTTGATACAGCAGATGTCTATGCAGGAACTCGCGCAGAGACAGTTCTGGGAAAAGCGCTCAAAGGGATTCGCAGAGAATCGTATGAGCTCTTCACAAAGGTGTATTGGCCGACCGGAACTGGAAAGAATGATCGTGGGCTTTCACGTAAGCACATCATGGAATCATGCCACGCATCACTCAAGCGTTTAAATGTCGATCACATCGACCTCTACCAAATGCACCGTTTTGATTTTGAAACTCCGCTTGAAGAATCGCTACAAGCCTTTGAGGATCTCATTCGTCAAGGCAAAGTAAATTACATCGGTTTCTCCGAGTGGACTGCAGAACAAGTTTCTTCGGCGCTCAAGATTCAGGATGCTCGCGGTTATTCACGATTTGTCTCGAGCCAGCCACAGTATTCAGCGCTATGGCGCGTCATTGAAGCTGAAGTGGTTCCGCTTTCTCGCAAAGAGGGCATCGGACAGATTGTCTGGTCGCCAATTGCACAAGGCGTATTGACTGGAAAGTACAAGCCAGGAGCAAAACCTCCTGCAGGATCACGTGCCACCGATAAAAAGAGTGGCGCCGGAATGATTTCACGCTGGATGCGAGATGAAGTTCTTGAAGCGGTTCAAAAGCTTCAACCCGTTGCAGACTCTGTAGGACTGACAATGTCACAGCTTGCCATCGCTTGGGTCCTGCAGAATGACAATGTCTCCTCAGCAATCATGGGCGCGACTAAGCCGTCGCAGGTCAAGGAAAATGTAAAAGCATCAGGAGTAAAGCTTGATGCATCAGTGATGGCAGCTATTGATAGCGCTTTGGGAACACTTCCTGAACGTGACCCAAAGCAGAACATCAGTCCTAACCCTCGCGCATAGAAAGTCTCCATACATGTCTGTAAATCCGTTCTTTGCTCAGAGCACCCTTGAATATGAACTTCCTGATTTTGCATCCATTAATGAGTCGCATTATCTGGAGGCATTCTATAAAGGCACCACAGAGCAGTTGGCAGAAGTTGATGCAATCATCGCGTCGGGGGAGCCAACCTTTGCTAACACAATTGTTGCCCTCGAAAAAAGCGGTCGCACACTCACTCGGATGCTTCTTGTCTTCTATAACAAATCCTCAAGTGATACCAGTGACGCACTAGATGCAATTGAAGAAGAGATAGCTCCGAAGCTATCGGCTCATCAAGATGCAATCACTCTCAACCCTGCACTTTTTTCACGGATCAAGACTCTGCACGATACGAAAGATTCGCTTTCTCTCAACTCTGAAGATGCGTGGCTATTGGGCAAGTACTACAGAGATTTTGTCTATGCAGGAGCGCACTTAACTCAAGATCAGCGCCAAGAATTGACCAAACTCAATGAGCGACTTTCATACTTAGAGACACAGTTTTCAAAGAATCTTCTGGCAGATACCAACGACAGCGCTCTCGTCGTTGAATCAAAAGAAGAACTTGCTGGTCTTTCTGAAGGCGAGATTCAAGCAGCAGCCGACGCAGCTTCTGCTCGGGGTTTAGAGGGCAAATACCTTCTTGCCATGGTCAACTTCACCGGAAATCCCATGTTGGATAGCTTAGAAGTTCGGGGTACTCGCGAGCGGATGATGAAGGCTTCGCTCTTGCGAGGAAATCGCGATAATGAATTCGACACCAAGGCGATCATCGTAGAGATGGCTCAACTGCGCGCAGTACGCGCACAGCTCTTCGGAAAGAAGACTCACGCTGAGTACATCATCGCCGAGCAGACAGCAGGAAGTGTGGAGAATGTTCACGCGATGCTACGCAAGATTGCACCTGCTGCAGCACGAAATGCGCGGGCCGAAGGTTCTGATATCCAAGCGATGATCAAGGAATCGGGCGATGATTTTGAAATAGCGAGTTGGGATTGGGATCTCTATACCGAGAAGGTGCGCAAGGCCAAGCACAATATCGATTCCAGTGCGATGAGACCGTACTTTGAACTCGAGCGCGTCTTACATGACGGTGTCTTTTTTGCCGCAACAAAACTTTTTGGAATCACGTTCAAGGCACGACCTGATTTGGTCACATATCATCCTGAGGCACGAGCATTCGAAGTCTTCAATGAAGATGGAAGCAAGCTTGGACTCTTTATTGGTGATTTTTATACCCGCGATTCAAAACGTGGTGGAGCATGGATGAATAATTTGGTCGACCAGAGTTTCCTTCTTGGTCAACTTCCAGTGGTCTGTAACAACCTCAATATTCCTAAGCCTGCTGCGGGTCAACCGACACTTCTTACCTACGATGAAATAGTTACTCTCTTTCACGAATTTGGTCACGCACTCCATGGGCTTCTTTCGAGCGTTCAATATCCACGCGTTTCCGGCACTAGCGTTCAACGTGACTTCGTAGAATTTCCTTCTCAAGTCAACGAGATGTGGATCCTCTGGCCAGAAGTTGTCGCCAACTATGCAAAGCACCATGAGACGGGTGAACAGCTTCCGCAAGAACTCATCGATCGCCTTACTGGTGCATCTACATTTAATGAGGGACATGCAACGAGCAGTTATTTAGCAGCAGCGATTTTGGATCTTGCATGGCACTCACTTGAGGCGGGGGATACCGTCTCTGATGTCGTTGCTTTTGAAGCAGATGCAATTAAGGATTATGGCTTGGATTATCACGCGGTTCCAACGAGATATCGCAGCACCTATTTCTCACATATTTTCGGTGGCGGCTACTCAGCTGGGTACTACGGATACATCTGGAGTGAAGTGCTCGACGCTGAATCAGTTGATTGGTTTAAGGAGAATGGTGGTCTTACCCGTAAGAATGGCGACCACTTCAGAGCTGAGCTATTGAGCAGAGGCGGATCAATTGATTCTATGCAGATGTTTAAAAACTTCCGTGGACGAGAAGCATCAATTACGCCGCTGCTTAAGCGTCGGGGCCTTGAGTAAGGTGCTCTATAAATCCAGCAACGGCTGATTCGATCATCGCAAGTACCTCGCGATATGCATCCTCTGATTGATTGTATGGATCTGGCACCTCAAGTTTAAAATATTCTCCAGAAATCGGATCAATGTGGCGCAGGGCAGGGTCGAAACTGCGAAGATAGAAAACTTTAGATCTGTCATCCTCGCTTGGGGCTAACGCGAGCACGTTCTCGTAATTACTGGAATCCATCACAAGGATGTAATCGTTGACGAAGTAATCGTTGGCCTTAAATTGAGATGCAATGTGGTGATGTTGATAGCCGGCTTTCTCCCAGACAAGTTGTGAAGTCGGGTGTGGCCCCTGTCCAATATGCCAGCCACTCGTTCCCGAGCTACTGACATGGATCTCTAGATTCTCTACGAGTCCAGCTTTATTGCTTAAGACCGCTGCGGCCATTGGCGATCGACAGATATTGCCAAGACAGACCATGGCTACTGAAAATGAAGGCATAGTCAATCTTAATTCAAAATAAATCAGCCCCACCACCGAGAGGCAGCGGGGCTGATTTAGGACAAACTAAGCCTTTGGCGAAACCACGAAAGCACCGATTACTGCAAAGACTCCGAAAAGAAGCCCAAGAATTGTCCAAAGAACGACATTGAGATTCTTCTTCTTAGCCTGGCTGTAGCAGACAGCTGCGCAAGCGACCCACACCGCGAGAATTAATATTTCCATTTTTTCTCTCCTTAAACAGTAGATTAAAAAAAAATGGTAGCAAGGGAGAATGTCTCTGTCCGAAAAAGAGCCCAGTTATTAGAACAAAGTTGAGGCAAACTTGGTCGCACTTTTGGTGACTGGTCACGCTCACTTCGATCAACTCCCACGCTTTTTAAGCGTGGAGAGCGCTCGTTCGAGTTGTCCAGAGATAGCATTCGGTCATGGAGCTAGGGTTTCAATTGGTTGTAGCCAGCGTCATCATCGCGCTATTGGCCTATCTGGTTCGAAGCAATCGGGCCCTACATCGCAAGGTAAATCGCAACGCCGATCGGGTGAGTAAAGAACTCTCTGGCCAGACAGGTCGAATCAAAAGCGAGCTTGGCGATGTTTATCATCAGTTCGAAGCTGTCGAACAGCTCCTCCCGCTTCTCAAATTGTCAGCACCTCTTCCTCCCTCTCGTGGTTGGGCAGCCTCTCCAGATTTCCTCTTAACTCTCGCTCACGTCACCAAAAAGGTGAAACCTCGCCTGACAGTTGAATTAGGTTCTGGCATATCAACGCTTGTCTTAGCTAAAAGTGGGGCAAGGAAGATTGTTAGTCTCGATCACTCTGTTGAATTCGGTACACAAACAAGAGAGATGTTGCTCAGCCACGGAGTTCGCGGTGTAGATATTCGGATAAGCGAATTGGAAACTTATTCTCGCGGATTCAAGTGGTATGCCAAATCAACGCTTAACGGATTAGCAAAGATTGATCTTCTCGTTATCGATGGTCCACCCAGCTCGACCAATCCGGATGCACGTTACCCAGCCCTCGAACATTTAGTTCCACTTCTTTCTCCGAAAGCAACAGTTATCTTGGACGATGTCTATCGCGATGAAGAGAGAAAACTCGCGGATGCAATTGTGAAGGCTCTACCAAACCATGTTTTGAAGATTCTTTCCCACGAAAAGGGGACTGCAGTTATTTCACCACGAACTGGAAAATAGTTAGAAATGAGTAATAGTTTCTTTGACCGACCAGAAGATGTGGTGATTAAGGAGTTAGAGGCTTTCTCTCTTCAGATCCTGTGTCACTATCCAATCGAAGTGAAGTCTGCGGTTTCTATCAATTATGAATACAACGCGACACTTAAGGTCGAGACAACCGACGGCCGATTGTTTGCGCTCCGTATCAATACAAATTCGCCGCGTACACCCGAAAACCTCAGAGCAGAGATAGCATTTGTCCGTTTCCTGGCCGAAGATGGTCGCGTCAAGGTTCCTCATCCGATCGAAAACAATGAGGGCTCTTTTTACACCTCTATTCTTCATGAACCCTCGGGGCGGACATTTCACTGCGTCCTGTATTCATGGATTCTTGGCGAAGAGCTTGAGGATGAACCTACAGATGACCAGCTCAAAGCTTTAGGTGTAGCCATGGCAACAATGCACCTTGTTGCGCAAGGGTTTGAATTGCCGGAAGGCTCAGTCCTACCAACATTTGACGACCCGCTGTGGTGGACCGAAGATTTCCTACTCAGCGAGAAAAGCATTTTGGACGCAGAAGCTAAAGAGTTAATAGCCAAAGCCCTTTTTGCGATCAAGTCCGGTGTTTCAAAGTTCTATGACGATGCGACTCCATTTCTGATTCATGCGGATATGCACGGCGGAAATGTCTTGTGGCACGAGGGAAGTCTCTCTGTCATCGATTTCGATGATTGTGGCTTTGGGCTTCCCATTCAAGATTTCGCGACTGCACTGTATTACTTTGATACTCCCGAACAGGATGCCGCTTTCAAGGACGGCTATAAATCGATAGCTCCCGTGCCTGAGTGTTCTGAGAAAGAGATGAAGATGCTTTTCTTGCAGCGTCGAATAGTTCTTCTGAATTATCTCTATGAGACTTCAAACCTCGAACATAAATCGATGATTCCGGATTATCAGGAAGAGACGCTGAGAAGAGTCAGGAACTTCTTAGAGCTTTAACTTTTGGGACAACTGGTTATAAAAAAACAATTAGTGACGGCCTATTTTCTCCCAATAATCCGGAGAGGCAAGACCGCCACTGAACTGCAAAGCAATTGACTACTTCTTAATACTTGTCCTTACCTGTAATTGCCGATTCAAGGATGTCACCAAAAAGCGCAAGGGCAACGAGTGGCTGAGCAAGCTCATTTGCGTTGAGGTTCTCGAGTGGAGTCACGTGTCTTACGACTAGATGTTCCCCAATGGAGCTGAGACCGTACACAACCTTGTTAAGAATATCTCCCGTGAACAAGGCAGCTAGGTTTACCTCTTTAATCTCGCAGACGACCGAACTCATCACTACGTTTTCACCAATGTGCCCAACAAAAACCAGCTGACTTCTGCCACCCTCGATCTCAAGCAGTGTCTTTACCAATGAATCATTAACCATCTCGCCTTTAAAGGCTATGCCACTTGTTAGAACTGCGGACACGTCTTGCCATGTAGCCATTTAACTTTCTCCCTTTGGTTTGTGTGATTGTGGAGGTTAACATTTACCTAATACGTTGTCTTTGCCTGCTTCTAGCTTTGACTAGTCATTTATACAGTGTCAAGATTTACGGTCATTAACCTTGCGACAAGTTTAGTAGGAGATTTCTACAACGTCTAGTGTCCCTTAAGCAGAGAATCTCGCGCAATTTGCAATTGTTTAATCGAGGATTTTCCGAGTTTCTGGAGTCCAGCAGTCCCAAAACCATTTACCAGTCTTCAGTGTCAATATACCCTTACGGGATAGTGAATCTATATCCAAGCAAGGAAAGCCAATGACACATGATCTTGCACAGTTAAGAACGATTTTTACCTCTGCGTTAGCTGCAGACTGTCTCGATGAATTGGGATATGGAAAACAAGTTCTTGACGAAGATATCCATATGCTCTCAGGTGAAGGCGTAATGCTTGGTTACGCATTTCCAGTCCAACTAGAAATTGTAGATACATTTCCAGATATTCCATATGTAGGCTTACTCAAGACTATCGATGCAATTCAAAAAGATCAGATTTATGTAGCGCCTACTGGTCGCACCGGTAAAGCCGCTCTCTGGGGAGAGTTACTTTCTACCGCTTGCAATTTCAAAGAAGTTGCCGGTTTTCTGGGTGACGGACCTTCTCGTGATCTAGCCCGTACACGCGCCATGGGATTTAAGATGTTTGGAACGGGTTCGCTGCCCGTAAATATCAATGGACGCTATGAAGTAGTTGCTCATAACGTTTCAGGCGTGATTGATGGAGTAACTATCAATCCTGGCGATCTCATCGTTGGCGATATTGATGGAGTAACAATTGTGCCCATAGCTGCCATAGAGAAGGTCGTTGAGCAGGTAATTGAAAAGAATTCGGGAGAGTCTAATTTTCGGAAGGCAGTGAGGGAGGGCATGGCGCCATCAGAAGCATTCGCTAAATTTGGAGTTCTTTAACTTCTGTAATGCAATCGATCATCATTTAATTTAGTCGCTACTCATCTCTGCCAGATTTCCATAGAAATCATCCAGCCCGATCATCGGGCGGGGCACCTTAAAGAACTGCAGCGACTTGATATTTGGCGTAGTCGGTCCATCAAGATCGAGCGGGAAGATTTGACCATAACGTCCAGCAAATCCTGACTTGAATAGTAGTGGTGAACGAACATGAACAACGGTGCATGCATCTAAATCAATCCCCGCAACCTCATATCCAGCAGGATCGAATGTGGGCGTTGCACTCTCTGAAACTAAAATTTGAACCTTGTTTGCGCTTTGTAGAAGTATCCAACGACCTATTGAAACCAGTTGGCCAGTCATGACAGGTCCGGAGAGCACGACTGGTGTTTGCCCTTTATTGAGAAGTTTCGCGTAAACAGTTACTGGCTTGCCCCAACGCGGATCGATAGTGAATCCCAATGAAAGTGCGACTTCATCGCCTATTGATTGTGCGAAAGCCGCCTCAACTGCAGGTGCATCCACGACGGTACATGCACTTGGAATATCGCTGCCGAAATTAACAAGGGAGGCAACTACACGGGAATCATCTCCCGTTGAGCCACCTGTGGGCGCATCAGAGGATTGGGCGATTATTTGCATCTTGCCTTGATAGCCCTTGATTGCATGATAGATGGCATCCTCTACGGCGTAGAGAGTGGCTTGGAATTCTTTATGTATTTTCCAAAGGGCAGTGCGGATAGTTTCCGCACATTCATTTGCCCGCTTAACGTTGCCGCAATGAACTACGGTGATTCCAAAACCGACTTCTG
>Ga0209550_10006134_pt1 | contig 11236 bp, 9 predicted proteins | sample LauGreSuBDMM15SN_2_FD_187567 | JGI IMG/M metagenome (GOLD analysis project Ga0209550, IMG submission 187567) | Freshwater lake microbial communities from Lake Michigan, USA - Su13.BD.MM15.SN (SPAdes) (version 5) | ecosystem: Environmental > Aquatic > Freshwater > Lake | place: Lake Michigan, USA... | reverse complement strand
GGGTATGGAGACGCGTCGCGTCCCCAGGCATCCACGATCTTTTGTCCCGCTACCGTGAAAGGCATGTGTCGCTCCTTGTGGCAGTCAAAGGGCCAGACAGTGAAGTCCAGGTCGAAGACCACTAGGTCTGGGACCTTCTCCTTTATCCGTGCAGGCACAGGGTCCTCTGTCTCTTCCTCTACCTCACCGTCAATCCACGACCTCGTGTACTTGTAGACCCATGACACCGCCTTTTCCAGATAGGACTCATCGCCGTCCCGCATCAGCTTGTTGCGCTGCTGCTGCAGAAACCGTGCACGGTAACGGTCCTGCATCTGGCGCATCTTCAGGTAGTGGATCCTCTCATCCTTGGCATAGGCATCCACCGTCTTTGCCAAAGTGTAGCGCTGCGCCCTCACCGCCATTGATGCATCATTCAGGAGCCCTAGAGCCTTTTCCTTCGGCTTGATCGGCGTCTCTGGCAGTTCCTTGTAGCGCGCCTCCAGCTGCGCCTCCAGCCGCACTGCCTGCTCTAGCGCGGCCCTCAGAGACTCTATCTGTATCTCGTACGGATCCTCGGCTCTCACCACCTCCACATCCCACATGGTCCGCTCGGTGTCGCGGTAGTAGTTGTGTGTCCATCCACTCTTCCTATCCAACAGGATGTTGGATATCGAGGTGTTCACCCAGGGGTGCTTACTCACGCGGCACTCCTTGATCTGAGTCTCAATGTCAGTCATGGTGTCTCTGTTCTTCAAAGACCGCCGATTAATCCTACCTGGGCGGGGGCGCTTCAATTTTTGCAGCACCAAAAAGGTTTTTTTGGTTTTCAGTTACTGAGAATCCCTCCAATAAGAGCTCTTGATATAGCTGATGTAGGGGCCTTGCTCGTAGGGCGCGTACATCTGCAGATAGACGATGGGTGTGATCTGCAGAAGCTGTGGTACTGTTATACACGCTCTCTCCGCCAGAAAGACTAGTGCCTTCGCGTGGTTATTTTGTCCTTTCCTCCCTAGAGTGCGTGCCAGGTTTGACGCGCGCGGTGAGGGCCAGAACCGATGGTTGTACGGGCAAAGAATCGGCTCAGGCTCAGGCTCAGGCTCGATGTCAATGTCCCAGCATCCCTGTGCCCTGTCATAATACCAGAACCACTTCTGAGACATTTTAGGTGTTACGTCTTCGCAACCCTCCTAGGTGGGTGATCTGCACAGTCCCCTTCACTTTTTAATGGTGATTGCCGTGGGGGCGGTACCGGCCCCCTCCTCCGCGTAGACGAGGAACAGGTCGGCCGGTAAGCGGGCATCCTCCATGATACCTGCCTTCTCCTTGGAAGGGGATGGAGGCGGTACGTAGACAGGCAGCAGAGGCTCTTGCTGCTTGGTCAGAGCCATCCATGCAGGCTCTTGGGCGCCTAGGAAGATCTCCATAAGGGTAGGCATCTCTTGTCTTCAAGAGGAGCTGCTCGAATTCTAACATTTGCCGGTGTGTCAGGTTTTCGGCCAAAAATTAGGGCTTTTTGGTCGGCTTGGACTTAGACTCCTGGAGGGCCTGAGCGATTCTAACATGCTTGGCTGAGTACGGTCCCTTGTCCTTGTCCTTGTCCTTGTCCTTCCCCTTGCCTTTCTTCTCGGAGCGCGTCTTCGGGTTATCGTCCATCTTGTCTTCAAGATCTGTGTGGTCTAACATCGGATTGCGTGGATCACCTTTTTGGCCAAAAATACCGCCTGCGGGGGTCGAACCCGCGGCCTTGTGGTCCCTACTCCGAAGAGTTAAAAGCCACACGCTCTACCACTGAGCTAAGACGGTGATATCTTCTGCCCTGGGCCAGGGGGTGTCATCTTTTTTTCCTGGGAGCCAAAAAGAGCGGCTGCTCTCCCCAGCGGTTCTTGCAGCGTCGCTGCAAGATACTGTTCGCTGTGCCCCTCTCTCGCACAGCCGGGCTTCTGGCTTAACAAAGCCGCCCACGTCGTGTCCTCCAACTCTCCGCGAGTCTGATGACCTTCCCCAGCAGAGCCTAGGCTCAACCTCGTCCAACACGTCCGCACGCTTCGTCCGCTTTGGATCTCTCGCGCTATCATGTGCCCATGTCCACAGAGCCTCCCCTAGCTCCTTTTCCACCTGCTGCTGCCTAGGCAACAGCCGAGATGTGTGCCCCTACGGGGTAATGACCCCTACCATTCGCACACACCCGTCGTGCTCAACCGTCCTGCTCACACACACTCCTTAAACCCTTGGGCGGAATGTCATGTCAGAACTTCATTTCACCGTGCACGCACGGTTACTGACTCTGCACGTCCGATACATCTGTAGAACCACGCAGCAACTTGACTGCGATCTGGCTACTTTCCTCCTCCAAATCGAGACCCACTTGGGGCATATAAAGTTTGAAGGACGCCCCTACCTCGCGCCAATCCGTCATGCTCTCGAAGCACGTCCGTTACCGTCTGGGCCGAAGAAGTGTGCGGCCGCACACCCACATGATCCTATCCGAGACAGGAGCTCCGGCGCTCCTTAGATGCCAATGGCATTTTGCCTCCGTCCTCCACCACTGACCAGTGCCCCGTCTCGCGCTGATCCGTCACACCCTCCACTTTGCCTATGTTTCAGGCGTCGGTGCGTCCGTAAGGTGAGAGGAAGCAATGTTCAGCTCCTCCTCTCACCCCTCTTTCCAGCCCGCAGGGGGAGGGTTGCCTGTTCCCTTGATCCCCCGATGAGTGCCCCTACCTCTGCGCACCCACCAGTCGTCAGCTCCGGAATGCCAGCTCTATAACGCTCCCCACGGGTGCGCCTAGTTGTCTGACCGATTAAGGACGCGGCCCGAAGGATACGTCCAAACAAGACCTCTGTTAGAAGAGATCCGCTCCCGATGTCACCCTCAATGCGGCGTCTGACGTCCTTACCACAGCAACATGCTGCAGTTCAGAGTTGTGGCCGGCCGGCCACCCTCCTATGCCTCTCCAAAGTCGGCCCGCTACGGGCGGCGGACTCCCAGTGGATCAGCAATGTCCTTGCAGGTCAACCGCCAGGACTGGCTCTTCGCGATTTCAAATAGATGGCGCGGGCATGGTCCAGAGAGGTGACGTCAGACGTCAGAGTCCTCTCTCGGCCATGCAGCCTGATGTTCGCGGCAGGTTCCACGGATCCTTCTGGGGCATCCTCACAGTCATTCCTCCTTGGCACCCTGCAATGCCGACCGCTACCTACCACCTACCTGGCTCGAGGAGTGTCAACTTTTTTTTGGGGGGGGCGCTGTCCTGGCCGGCACCAAAAATGTTTTGGTCTTTGGGTTTTTTGGTCTTTGGGTTTTTGGTTTTTGGTTTTTTACAGGAGTCCCGCCTGTACCAGGCGGTTCCGCTTGTTGCGCTCCTCGAGCTGGATGTCCTCTGCCGTCACGGGGATCACCTTGACCTCTGGGGCAGCGGCGTCCTCGGCATCCCAGGCGCCCTCGTAGGCCTCTGGTTCTGGTGCAGGCGCAGGCGCAGCACCGCCTCCAGCCAGGATGGAGGCCATGGACGGGGCCTTTGGTTTTGGCTGAGGCAGAGGTACCTGAGGAGGCAGCAAAGGAGTCCGCCTGATCACCATGTCAGGTGTCCAGATCTCGTCCGGGTGCATGTGCAGGCAGTTGGCCCGCTTCGTCCCGCTGCAGGTCAGCGCGAACTTGCAGGGGAAGTTGACGCGCTGGATGACGTCTCCGTGCACGTACTTGCAGCCGTCCGCCGGTGCGCCAGCAGGGCACTTGACGCAGAAGCGCTGGATGACTCCCTCCTGCGGCCGCCACTTGGGCGCCTGGGTCGGCTTCCAGTGGCGCGCGGGCAGATCCGCCCAGGCGGCTGCTACCAGGCCGCGGTGCTGCTGGGCCGCAGCGTCGAAGCCGTTGGAGAAGAGCCACTGCATGAAGGCCGCGTAGTCCCGCTCTGGCATGCAGGAGCAGTCGTAGAGGCCGTGGCGACGCATGTGCAGGTAGTTGGAGAACGGCAGCTCCCAGAGGGAGTCCTCCATGGCGTGGGTGCTCTGCAGAAGGCGGGCGCCCTCCTCCATCTCGCGCATGCGGAGCATGGGGTGCTCTGCTACCTTGTTCTTGGTTGCCTCCGCCGCCAGACGCGCCATCAGCGCCGCGGTATAGGCCTCTTGCTCGGCCGCCTCCGCGGCCCGATCCTTGTTGTACGCGGCCCGCTGCGCAGGAGAAAGAGCTGCAATGCTCGCAGCCATCTGGCTTTGACGCATCAGCTCCTCCTCCCACACCTCGTCCGCGAAAGTTGCCAGGGTTGGGGTTTCAATGAATTGGGGGTTAAAATGTTGAGCGATGTGTTAACTACATTCCCTGCGGTGGCTCATCAGACCATTTGCAGGAGGGAAACTCTTCGATTGGGCCGTTCTAGGTACCCACCGGTCGCTTGTCCGCGACGTCCAATTTGTTCGACCCAGGCTCCGTGAGGAGCCCGAGCCAGTGGGGAGGAATCATCCCACTGTCGGCATCGTAACGAATAACCCGCGCACTGCACGGATCCCTTCCGTCATCCGTGCGGCTGCACAGATGAGACGGGGGCGTATGGGACTTCTGGCCCAGCATACGTTCTATAGATGCCCTCGCCGGCGCATAGTTAGGAGCTTGAGGTCTTTTAATCCTACTGAGCAACTCTTCTACGTCGGCTACCCACCCCAGGGTGGCTGACTATACCAAACCAGGGCGGCACCCGCGTCAACTTTTTCTCCTGCTTGACCACGGGTGTTCCAAGCATTGACGCGGGCGTGAGCGCGCAACTTGACTACGCGCTCTCGCTCGCGCTCAACGCTTGACCGCGGATTGGAAGGGTTTGGCCTCCGTACGGCTACCATGGATCAGGTTGGGTCAAGTAGGAGAAAAAGTTGACAGGTGGAAAGCCCCGGTTTGGGGGAGGCCCGGCGGATACTGAAGACAGTAGCCCCATTCACTTTCTAGCCTTCCAAATGTCTGCATCCATTCAAACCCGTGTGACCGCGATGGAGGCCGAGATGGCAGCCCAGAAGGAGCGCCTGGCCCCTATTGAGGAGCGCCTGGCCCCTATTGAGGAGCGCCTGGCCCAGCTCCCCGATGCCTCCCTGATCGCCGCCCTCGCGGAGCGCCTGGCGGCCCTCGAGCTCGCCAAGGCTCCCGCACCAAAGCCCCGTGGCCGTCCGCCCAAGGCTAAGGCCGAGCAGTCAGAGCCCGCGCCTCCGCCCGCCGACGCACCTGGCCCAGATCACTACCGTCTGTCCGCCTACGACGAGTCCCTCTGCATGGCCAGGAAGCTGAAGCCCAGCGGCCAGGACAGGCACTGGAGCCCCGTCGCCTACTTCGAGAGCCAGTGCTCCGGCAAGCCTGTGGAGGGCGAGGGCCTCTGCACCTCCTGCTGCGCCCTGCGCGACAAGGAGATGGAGGCCGGCAAGCTCAAGCACTGGAACGGCCGCGTCGACGAGGATCCCGCAGACGACGCCCTGCTCACCGTGTCCGTCCACATGATCGGCACCGAGTGGGCCAAGAAGTGCACGTGGAGCAAGGACGCCAGCCCCGTCAAGGCCAAGGGCGACTCGGAAGCTTCCGCAGAAAAGGAGACCAAGAAGGCCGCTGCAAAGGAGGCCAAGGCTGCCGAGAAGGCCGCAGCTTCCGCCGCAAAAGCCGCAGAGAAGGAGGCCGCCAAGGCCGCCAAGGCTGCCGAGAAGGCCGCTGCATCCGCCGCCAAGAAGGAGGCCAAGGAGTCCAAGCCCAAGGACAAGGCCAAGCCTAAGAAGGAGGCCAAGAAGGACAAGGCCGCAGAGAGCGCTGTGGCAGCCACCGAGGAGCAGCCCGTCGGCGGGGAGTACACCATGCTCCTGATCGACGGCGAGCTCCGCGTGACCAAGAACGGCAACGTCTACGAGCTGGACGAGCTCACCCAGCTGCCCGGCGACTTCCTGGGACGTCTGATCGGCTCCACGGATGCGCCCGCCATCGACCCCGACGCAGACGAGGTGGTCGAGTCCGATGCCGAGTAGAAGTCCTAAGATCTTAACGTGTCCAAAAACCAAAAAACAAAAGAAAACAAACTTTTTGGCTGGGTCCGAGGAACCGCTAGGGGGTCTGTTCCTATTTTCCATGGATTCTCCTCGGCCCAAGGCCAGGGGCGGAGCCCCCCCAAAAAAAGTTGACAGGAGTCGAGTCCGCTTGGGGGTAGTCGACCGGGTACTGAAGACAGTAACCCTCATTTAGCCTTCCAGTCTTCAGAATGCCTGCACACAACACCGCGCAGAAGGAGAAGAAGTCTGGGCCCAAGGGGAAGGCCGGCGGCAAGGGTCTGAGCAAGAAGGATCGCCAGGCCACGGAGAACAACTGGGACAACGTCGAGGAGTATCTGAGCCTCCTCAAGCAGGGCCTCATTGTGGACGGTCTCACCACGGCCCGCGTCACCAAGATGGTCGGAGCCAGCCGCTGCCAGGTCCAGCACATGAACGGCACCCTGGAGATCTATCCCTTCGCCGGCGGCATCAAGCTCACCAGCGGCCACAAGTACCACGTCCAGGCATGCATTTCCCCCGGTAGCGTGGTCCTCATCAATGGCCTCCAGATCACTGGCACTCTCACTTCCGCCCAGATGGTCCGTGCAGAGCGCTACCTCACCAACATCCAGGCGCTCGGTCTTGTGGATCCCAAGCGGAGCCCGCCCGGCTCCCTCCGGATCCCCGCAGAGTTCTTGGCCCGTATCCTCACGGAGGCGCGTATCGTCTTCCCTCCTACCTTCTTCGGCGCTCCCGAGCAAGAAGAGGCGGGGAACTACGTGTTCGACCACACGGACCAGCCCCCGGCTCCAAAGGCAGAGGCAAAGACAAAGGCCGCTTCAAAGGCAGCTCCAAAGGAGCTAGATGACCGGGATCTGGGCGAGGACGGGATTGACCTGGATGACCTCTAGGCCTCTTAAAAAAACAAAAAACAAAAAACCAAAAAACAAAGAAAACAAACTTTTTGGTTGGACTAGAGGCCCGCTGGGTTCTAGATCGTCTTTTTGGTTTCGGCCTTTGGCCTTTGGCCTTTGGCCTGCCCCCAAAAAATTGAAGCGCCCTGGCCGACTTTACCGAACGCAACGGATTTCTGAAGACCAGAATCCATTTACCATGTCCATTCTTGTCAACGTCCCCTCCTTCCACCCCGCATCCATCGATCAGAGGGTCCAGGCCTGCAAGGGCCGCCGCACGGATCCTGATCATGCCGATCGCAACTTCCGCCCCTTCATCTACGCCGCGTTCCAGTGCGGCGGCCATGCCGTTCAGGATAGCGATGGACTCTGCGCCACCTGCATGGGTCATCGTAGTCGCGGCGTCGAGTGGCACGGACGCGTCGATGAGCCACTCGACCAGATGCCCATCACCAGCCATATCGCTGGAGGTCCCTGGTTCGCCAAGATGATCGCTGAGGACAAGATCCGGCTGAATGACCGTCCTCTCACCGCCAAACAGGAGGGACGTCTTGCTAGGGCACCCCTTGTGCCAGAGGCGCAACTTCGGCGCTTCGCCTGTGGTGAGATCGACCTCAACATCGAGATCCTGGCCGCCAAGCGTCAGATCTCGACCCAGGATCTCATTAACATTATCGGCTGGATTGGTGCGAACATAAGTCGCAAGGTCCGCTTCGGCAGCAAGGCTGCGCTTTGCGCGGCCATTAGGGCCTGCAGGGGCGGGCCGCCTGAGGCGCAGCCTACTGCAGGGACGGAGGCGACCATGCAGCCTCCTGCAGGGACGGAGGCGACCATGCAGCCTCAGCACTTCAATCCCGAGGAGGACAACTATGAGGTCGAGGTCCAGCAGATGGCGCCAGCTGGTGACGAGAGCCCGCTCAACATCGCATTCTGTGAGTCTGAGGTCGAGGAACAGCCTCCCAAGAAGGCACGGCGCACTCTAGTCCCTGACTGGTCACAGATCCCCGCCAATGCAGAGGTCCGCTGGGACTTCAATGTCGGTGACAGTCACTACACCTCCTGCGGACGCCATGTCGGCCAGGGCCAGATCCTCTTCGGCGAGGTCATCTCATCCAGTCCCGCCGACTTCATCAAGAAAGAGCTGGCCATCTGGAAGAGTCTCGGCCGTGTCGCTCAGGACATGAAGGCCCCCCACAATGCCTGGAAGGCCCTAGAGTTCCAGCGGAACGGCGCATGGGTCCGCTTCGATGCCATTAGGGTCTAACATCAAAAGTCACAAAAAACCAAAAAGCATTTCTAGTCCAAGATCTTTTTGGTGGGAGTCCGTGTGGTGGTCTTTACGGTCTAACATTTGGCCCTCGTGTTCAGGCCCCGAAAAAACGTGAAACCGGCCTTTGTAGGCCGGCGGGTCATCCTAGACTACGTAAGAACGTGGACTTATGCTTCGATCCCTGGCTCAGTCCGTCGTCGACGGAATCCTTGCCGAGGCCGTTTCTGGACTTTCCCTGAAGGCCGCCATGGTCGCCTATACCAAAGAGCTCATGGCCCGGGCCACAGAGGCCGCAAAACAGGTCTCTGAGCCAAAGGACGGGGCGACCCGGCCCCTCGTGACTCCGAGGCCCACCATCTCCTATCTTCCTCACCAAGAGACCGGGATCCGATGGATGTTAGACCGTGAAGCTCCTGATGCGCCCTTCTGTCGCGGTGGTATTCTCGGTGACGACATGGGTCTCGGCAAGACCTTCCAGACCATTGGTCTCATCAAGAATTCCGCGCCATGTAAGACCCTTATTCTCTGTCCACCCGCCTTACTTGCCGGTTGGACAGAGGAACTTAAGGCGTGTGATCTGCCTGTTTCTGGTCTTACTCACCTTCATGGGACTGGAACGGTCGTCGCCACCTACAATGTCGCACATCTCCATGCTGTCGACTTCCGGTCCGCCAAGTTCGATCGTGTCATTCTTGATGAGGGACATATTATCCGCAACGGTAAGGCGACTAAGCGGTTTTGGACCTGTATGGCCATTGCCAGAAAGTCTCCATGCCGCTGGATTCTCAGTGCTACTCCCGTTCAGAATGGCACTAAGGACTGGGTCAATCTCTGTACTTGGCTCAAGACCAAGGCACGTCCTGCACAAATGCCTGATCTCGCTCCTGTCATCATGTTGCGCCGCACTATGGAGGATATCCGTGCTGATCCTCTTCTGGCGGACTCCGTTCCTCCTGAACCCACCTTTATCCGTCATGGTCTCTCCATTCCTGAGGGTACCGAAGAGGGCAAATTGTTCCGTACTCTCACCGACAATCTTGACACTCTCATGGATACTCGTCATGTTTCGGCTCTTCTTGTTCTTGAGCTCTATATGCGGATCCAACAGTTTCTCGTTCATCCTCAACTCTATATCGAGAGTATGCGCTCTAAGCTCAAGGGCGCATATCATACTCCGGATTGGACCGGCACGGCTACCAAGTTTCAGGCCTTTACACAGATTCTTCAGGAGTCTGATGAGCCCACCATTGTCTTCTGCAACTTCCGGGCTGAAATGGATCTCGTCCGTGATCATGCTCTCTCTCTCGGCTGGAAGGTTTGGTCTATTCGTGGCGGTATGGGTTCCGAGGCCATTGGTAAGGCCGTTCAGGAGGCTAAGGCACAGGCACAGGCACATGATCAGAACCCAAACAGGGTCAATACCCTAACGAGGGTTCTGATCATCGTCCAGATCGTCGCTGGCGGTGCTGGTCTTAATCTACAGTTCTGTAGTCGTATTCTCTTCCTCTCTCAGCACTGGAATCCCGCCGTCGTTCATCAGGCATGTGGTCGCGCTGTCCGTATCGGTCAGTCCTCCTCCGTCCACATACATTTCTTCTCCATCGATGATCCCGTCGCTCTCAATCTTGATGCCAGGATGGCTGCTCTTCATGCTTCCAAAATCGCTGATGCTAAACACATTTGCTCTAGTCTCTTTATTGGGTTTCCCACCCTTGATGAGGACTCTAAGATCGTGTAATGATTATTTCCGCCATATTCTCAGGAGACCATGCAACGATCAGTCTGTTAGACTCCACTAACATCTTTTTGGCCTCCTTTTTAGCCACATAGAACCATGTATTATATGGAATATACGTTATCGCATCCGGAAAGGCGCGCGAATACTTCCATGCATCATCGAAACTAGAGAACGTATCAATATCCATAATGATACGTTCTTTATAGATCACTCGCCAGGAGGACATTGTTTTAGAGCGCGATTTTTTTGCGGCTCTTCTTACGTTATTCCGTGTATGTGAACAATTGGAGCCCATTATCTACCCCTGTTATCACAATCGTATTCCCAGTTCTTATTAATGATAGGTTAGACATAGGAGAGGAGGGAGTTAATGAAGGACTAGTATCTTGAGTCCATACACCTCTAGGATCTTCTGCTGTATATACATTATGTTGGCCGTCTACATAGATCCAAACCCCATCATACGCGATATTACGTGGAATTGTGGTTATTAAGGTGTTTGCTGTCCAGATTCCAGTGGGATCTGGCGCAGTATACAGAGTTGTATCAGAAAGTAACGCCCAAATACCATCCGCAAAGAAAATTTGTTGTAATGTTTCACCTAGAAAACTCTGGTGAGGTATCCATGCCCCTAGTGCATTTTCAGTGGTTATCACTATTCCTTCAGCATTTGTATTTCCTATAACTGCCCATACGTTGTTTGCATATTGAACACTAATATAACTTGCATCTGGTAATGATATAAACTGCCATGTATTAAAGTCCTCTAGTGTTGTAATCACCATAATACCACTTCCAGATGTTGTCATTATCCATATAGAGTTCGCATAATACAAATTATAAAAAGTGCCTTCAAAAAGAGTTGTAGTCCAAGTGGTAAGATCTGTTGCTGTTAAAAGTATGCTATTCCCTACGATTACCCATTTATCTCCATAAACTACCCCGTACAGATTTGCCCCAGCCAGTAGTCCGTCAACTGTTACTCGGGTCCAAATACCTGAAGGATCTGTTGTGGTTAAAATCACATAATTTCCACTTGAATCTGCTCCAACCATCACCCATTCCCCGTTTCCGTATGCATAATCATTAATGTTGACAATAGAAGTACCAGAAAAATCCGTATTTAATATCCAATTACTTTGACTGGGTCCGGTTGGTCCAGTTGGTCCAGTTGGTCCGGTTGGTCCGCCGGATGGTCCAGTTGCGCCAGTTTCACCAGTTGGTCCGGTTGGTCCGCCGGATGGACCAGTTGCGCCAGTTTCGCCAGTTGGACCGGTTGGTCCAGTAATCCCTGTGCCAGTTGAACCAAAATTACCCCATACCACATTTCCATTAAAACCAATC
>Ga0209550_10006132_pt1 | contig 11237 bp, 4 predicted proteins | sample LauGreSuBDMM15SN_2_FD_187567 | JGI IMG/M metagenome (GOLD analysis project Ga0209550, IMG submission 187567) | Freshwater lake microbial communities from Lake Michigan, USA - Su13.BD.MM15.SN (SPAdes) (version 5) | ecosystem: Environmental > Aquatic > Freshwater > Lake | place: Lake Michigan, USA... | reverse complement strand
AAGGGCCGAATGTGATGGTAAAGTAGGTGTTCATACAGTAAAGGTTTGTGAGTTTCCGGACGCGGCGGCGGGGGCACACTGTCGCGTTTTTCGCAGTTCCGCAGATCCAAGGTCCCATTCATAATTTTGGTGTGAATTCATCAAACGTCTGTGGGTACCACCCAGACGAGTCCCAGACGAGGTCTTCGGCGCAGTCATGGGGTCCCGGTCGCGTCATGGTTACCCGACCCGAGCTCGCTTCCCGACGCCAACAGGGCTCGATTTGGCAGCATATTCGGCGTCCGCGCCATCGGGCAATGCCATGTTACCAAGCACCTCGTCTGGGAGGCACGCGTCGTCAAAGATACTGCTGCTGCTGCAGGGCCCACTGCTGCTGCAGATGCCGGTCGTTGCCCGGCTGTTCGCGACGCCAAGAGTGTCTCGAGATGCATGCGCACTTGATGGTGCCTCGCCCACGGCAGGCACGCTGGAGGCCGTCTGCGTCCTTGCCTCGCGGCTGGCCTTCGAGCCGTACGGGTACCCGTTGAGGTCGAGTCCGCGCGTCGGCCGCGTGAAGACGTGGGCGGGCCCGTGCATGCCTTCGCCTCTGGCCATGTGGAGCGCAATCTTGGCCGTGTTGATGCTGTCGACGAGACCATTGTGCGCGCGCCCGTCGAAGACCAGCCCGAGGCGCTCCACGCACGCCCGCAGCCCTCCGCGGGGCTCCCGCTTGTAGCGGCGATGGTAGACCAGCTTCAGATCGACCCACCGATCAAAGCAGCTGGGCATCGCCAGGCCCTTGACGCGCAATTCTGTGGCGAGCTGGCCGCCAATATCCGCATCGGACCACGTGCAGAATGACCAGCTGCCTCGCCGTGCGCCCTCGTCATCCACGAGTCCGTGCCCGCGCAGCCATGCCAGATACTGAGGCACAACAGCGACAAGAGTGGGAGCCGCGTCCACGTCGGACTGGCTGATGGCAGTGAGCTGGATGGAGAAGGGCGTCAGCGTCGGGTTGAGCGTGGGCCTCACAAACGTGTCAAACTGGTCAATGATGGAAGAGCGCTGCCCATCAAGGCGCACAAGAACAGATGGGAACTGTGTTATCTCACTCACGGGCAGCATGCGCTTCTGATTGTCCGCCGTCCACTCAAAGTCGAGCACGACGAGATGACTCATCGGCAGCGGCGCGGCCTGCAAGCCCTTGACAGACCCACGGCCCTTGACGTCGCGCGCAGATGGCGGCCGGAGCGAGCCCCACGCCGCTGACGCCATCGACGGAGCGCGGTCGGAGAAAGTTGACCGATTTGTCTAACTTTGTGTATAGAGCACGGAGTTTCGCGAGGTTCTTCGACGCCTTCGTGCTGAGCGAGGCAGCACGTTCTAAAACGCCATGTCGAGCGCTCGCCTTGGCGCGCAAATCATGCAATAGGCTCTGCGCCGAGGTCGGTCGCGTGTCACTCACCCAGCGCCTAAGGAATGCCTCGAGGAGCCGGCAAGCAGCCGGCACCGTCCTCAGCGCCGGCGCCCGAGGTGACTGGTGGCGGTCCGTCGCGTGCGAGACCGACGCGCCCCATGAATCTCAAGGGCAAGACCGCCCTAGAGGCAGTCGGTCAATGCATTCAGGTCCTGTACGACGAGGGCCGCTCCGGGCTGGTGCCCTACTTGGGCGTCGTGGTGTACGTGGAGCGGCACCGGTGCGTGTTGGCACGCCGCGTGCGAGCAGCGCACTCGTACCTGTTCCACCAGCAGCTGCCTCTGCCCGGCTGCACACTTGGCCATGAGCGCTCCGCGATTCCCCCCTATTGAGCCCTTTGCTGCTGCGTCCCAACCCGCGTTCGCAGCATGCACGCCAACTTCGAGGGCCTTGACGAGTCTGAGGGCGCTTGGATCGACGACGAGGACGACTGGTCGTGGGTGCCCAAGCCCGCAGGCGGCGTGCCTCCCGCGCTGCCCGTCGCGGGCGCGTGGCGGCCGGGGCTGCTCCCGGGGCCGTTGGAGAAAATCTACCTGATCCGCCTGCCGGAGGAGACGGGCGAGCCCGAGCTGCTCGTCAAGTGGAAGGGCCTCGCCCACATCCACTGCCAGTGGGTGCCGCGGCGCGAGCTCGAGGCTGAGCTCAGTAACAAGCAGCGCGTGTTGCGATTCCTCAAGGCGCAGGCGGAGCGAGAGACGGGCAACGGCGCCGACAACACCTGGGACCTGGGCGACGAGGGCGACGAGGGCGGGCGTGGCGCGCGTACCGATGAGGAGCCGTACAATCCAGACTTTGAGGTCGTCGAGCGCATCGTGTGCCAGGCGGCGAGTGAGGCGGTGCCACCCCACAGCGAGGACCTGCCGCCTCGCTATCTCGTCAAGTGGAGATCGCTGCCGTACGCGGCGTGCACTTGGGAGAGCTGCCGCACGCTCCTCGCGGAGCAGCAGGCGATCCGGCTGTACCACCAGCGCGAGCAGGCGCCGCCCGAACACGAGAAGAAGATGGCCGCGTCTGGCGGCTTCCGGCCCCTCAAGACTGCCTTCAAGAAGCTGACCGCGTCGCCCTCCTTCAAAGCTGGGCACACGCTCCGCTCGTATCAACTCGAGGGGCTCAACTGGCTGCTCTTCTCGTGGTACAATCGGCGCTCGGTCATGCTCGCGGATGAGATGGGTCTCGGCAAGACTGTCCAGTCCGTCTCGACGCTGCACCATATTTGGAAGGAGGAGGGCATCCGCGGCCCCTTTCTAGTGCTCGCGCCCCTCTCCACGCTCGCCCACTGGCTGCGCGAGTTTGAGGAGTGGACCGAGATGAACACGATCTTGTACCACGGCTCGAATGAGTCCCGAGAGCTCATCCGCGAGGTTGAGTGGCACTTCGCCCCCAACGTCGTACCCCCGCCCAAACCGGGCAGCGAGGCGCCGCTCTTGTACAAGTTCCACGTCCTCATCACCTCGTACGAGGTGATCAAGCAGGACCTGCACGTGTTCAAAAAGATCCCGTGGCGGTACGTGGTCATCGACGAGGCGCACCGTCTGAAGAACAAGGACTCGGCGCTCGCGGCCGATCTGCGCACGATCTCGATGGAGCACATGCACCTGCTCTCGGGCACGCCGCTCCAGAACAACACGACCGAGCTGTGGGCTCTCCTTTACTTTCTCGACAGGCAGCTCTTCCCCTCGCTGGACGAGTTCCTCGCCGAGTTCGGCACGCTCACGGACAGCGCGCAGGTGGACGCGCTCAACGAGAAGATCCGGCCGTACCTGCTGCGCCGCCAAAAGGGGGACGTTGAGAAGAGCCTCGTCCCTCTCGAGGAGACGATCATCTGGGTCGAGATGACCTTATTCCAGAAGCGCTGCTACCGCGCGGTGCTCGAGGGCAACCGCGAGATCCTCCTCGGCGGCGCGCAGAGCGCGGCGATGCCCTCCCTCATCAACCTGCAGATGGAGCTGCGCAAGGTGTGCAACCACCCGTACCTGATCCAGGGAATAGAGCAGCGCGAGAGGGAGCTCAACGGCACCGACGAGGTCGAGGGCGTGCCGCCGTCGGTGGCGGCGGGCCCGTCGACGACGCTCGCCGTTCCGAGCGCCGGCCCGAGGCCGAGCTACCTCGACTCGTTGCTCAAGGCGAGTGGCAAGTGCGTGCTGCTCGACAAGCTGCTGCCCAAGCTCAAGGCCGAAGGGCACCGTGTGCTCATCTTCTCGCAGATGGTGCGCGTACTCGACCTACTCTCGGACTACCTTCGCGAGCGCCGCTACTCGCATGAGCGGCTCGACGGCACTGTGCGCGGCGACCTACGACAGGCCGCCATCGATCGCTTCTGCAAGCCGGGCTCAGACACGTTCGCCTTCCTCCTCTCGACGCGCGCGGGGGGGCTCGGTATCAACCTGATCGCGGCCGACACGTGCATCATCTTCGACTCCGACTGGAACCCGCAGAACGACGTGCAGGCCATGGCGCGCTCGCATCGCATCGGCCAGTCGAAGCGCGTCAAGGTCTTCCGGTTCGTCACCAAGAACACGTACGAGTCCGAGATGGTCGAGCGCGCCAACCGCAAGCTTGGCCTCGAGCGCGCCATGAATGCCGACCGCGCCTCCGATGGACTGTCGGTGACGGCGTCGCAGCAGCGTGGGCCGCCGCAGGATCGCGCCGAGGTGGACGCGATGCTCAAGCGCGGCGCGCACAACATCTTCATGTCCGAAGAGGACGATTCGCAGTCACGTAAGTTCAACGAGGCCGACATTGACGAGATCCTCGCGCAGTCGACCAAGGTGTCGTACGATCAGAACACGGGCTCCGGCTCGGTCTTCTCGAAGGCGGCCTTTGTATCCGACGAGCACGACGTCGACATGGACGACCCTGAGTTCTGGACCAAGATCTTGCCCGAGCTGCAAGCGAAGGACGAGGCGCTCGCCGAGTACTACGTCAAGCGCAAGTCGAAGCAGGTGGCACGGCTCGGCATGGCGAGCGAGTTTGAGATCGAGGAGCACCTCGAGGAGGGCGGCGTCAAGCGGCGCGGCATCAAGGACAAGGGCTCCAAGGACGAGGAGGAGGCACGCCGCCAGGCACGCCGATCACTCGCGCACGTGTGGAGCAAGACGGAGCGCATGAACGTGGAGCGCGCGATGCTCTCCTATGGTTTCGGCCGGTGGGCACGCATCAAGGAGTACGCGGGCGGCGCGACCAAGCTCCGCGACGACGTCGAGGTGGCGCGCTTCGGCGTCGCCTTCGTCTGCCTCTGCGTGGGCGTGCCCATCGCCGGAGTGGGCGGCGGTGACAAGGGGGATGCCCGTCTCGGCATCCCGGCGGGTGGCCCTCCCCTCGGGGAGCAGGAGATCGAGGGGATTGCCAAAGCGCGTGAGCTCCTCGCCCAGCTCGGCTGCGATGCGCCCCTCCTGACCAAGGAGCAGACGCACGAGCTCGAGCCGTACGTCTCCGCCAGCGCGGGCGGGCACGAGTACGCGGAGCGTGTGCACAAGCTCGGCGCCACCTTCATGGCGCGGCTCATCATCCTCAAGCGTCTCGCCGATGCCGTCGAGCGTGAGCGCACGCCATTGCTCACCTTCCGAGCCCCCACAGTGCCGGGAGGCGTGGGACGCGAAGACACCGTCCCGTGGTCGACGCGCGACGATGCGATGCTGCTTCTCGGCGTGTACAAGCACGGCTACCGAGCTTACTTTGAGATCGCCGACGATCCCGAGCTCCATTTTGGGTGTCGCCTCGGCGGCCGTCGGCCGCTGCCGCCGCTGCTGCCGCCCGCAGAGGCCCCCGCGGTGCCTCCCGGTGCGGGAGGTTTCCGCGAAGCTTCGCCGGCGAGCGCGGCCGCGCTCGGGGCCGGCTACGACGCGCCCGAGCCGCCACCCGATTGGTTTCGCGGGTACGACGTACTCGATGTGCTGCCCGTGCCAGCGCCCTCGGGCAAGAAACTGCCGCCCGCACCCGCAGGGAGCGTTGGGCCAACCTTCTTGTCGGAGGCCGTCTTCAAGGCACGGATGAACGCGCTGCTCAACGCCGTCTCGGACCTGGAGCGTCGGCGCGCCGAGCACGCTCTCCTGGTCGCGCACTGGGAAGAGGAGGACGCGGCCGCTGTGAACGAGGCCGCCGATGGCGGCAGCGCAGCTCCCGCCCAATCGTCGAAAAGCGGACGCCGACCTTCAAAGGCACCGCGCCTGGGCGACACATCTTCCTCCACCACGGCCGCCGTGACCATGGCGGCGTCCAGCCGCGCGCCCAAGATGGCGCCCGCGCCCGCGCCCGCGCCCGCGCGCGATCCGGTCGCGCAGGCACTTGAGCAATTCCTCGGGCCCCAGTTCGCGGCAGCGTACAAGGAGGATGGCCAGCTGCACACCCACGGATTTCTCGGATGGGAGAGCGACTTCAACGTGCACCGGCCGTACGACTGGCGGCTGCTCGCGCGCTTTGAGCGAGAGGACGCCGCCGAGCAGCCGCTGGAGCTGCGCGAACAGTCCACGCGCCGTCTCGGCGCGGCGGCAGACGGCACGAACAGCGCTTTCATGGGCGCTGTCAAACTGGAGTGAGGGCCCGCCGCCACTGTGGGTGCGGTTGCCGGTTTTAAGCTGTGGACAGACAAAAGCTGTGCACGAGCGTGACGTATTTGGGAATAACAAGTTAAACAGTACCTTCGACAGCGCACAGGCATGCGCACAGGGCACGGAAAGTGCGTATCGCACTAGGCTCTACTAGTACTGAATACTGTTACTGAACACAGTATTTTGAAGATGATGTCAGACAGCCGTGTCGCACAGCTGGGCACCGCATATCCATCAGCCAGCAGTCACCGCCTCTCGGCGCTTTGCAACTGGTCGCGTCATCGTGTGTGCCGAGCGTGTCGTCGGAACCAGTACCACGGGCGTGGTGCTCATCGTGGACAGTCTGCAAGGTCGTGCAGGGTTGCGCCAATCTATGGAACCACAGAGGTTACTTCTCCAAAAACTTCCGTAACCTCTGTGATGAAACGTCGCACTCCTGAGCCTGATTTGAAGCGGCTCCAGCCTGTGCTTCGGTGGTCTCACCCTCGGCCAGCTTGTGCGAGCCCGCGCCTGTCTTCCACATGGGGCACCGATTCTCCTCGGGGATGCCTCTGAGGGCCGACGCAACGTGTACACCTCACCCAGTCCAGGTCGGAAGCTTGCACACGACACAGGTCGTCTTGAAGCACATCTTGCTCCTCAATGCGCTTCTGGCGGCGGCCGGAAGGACACCGAGTTGCTCGCCGGGGTTAGCCGCCGAGGTTGCGAGAAATGCGAGCTTGTACCGGTTCGAGCATGAAACGTCAAGTCAAGTCAAGTCATACCCGCCCTCTCCCTTCCCACCACAGCGGCTGCCGCTTGGGACAAACCGGTCAAAACGTAAACGCAGGCAGACAAACACACTCAAACTCACGCCCCCCACTCCGTCGCCGCCGCCGCCGCCACGCGCGCGCGCGCGCGACGCGAAGTCCCGGTAGTTTGCTGCGTTGCGGCTTCACACCTACCGGTAGCCCCTGCGATGAACGGTAGCGGCGCGCGACTGAAGGCAGCGCCCGAGCGTGTGCATGAGGATGGTGCACGTCCATGACCATGTGTGCACGTTTAGTGCACGTCTGGCGCTAATTATAAGCATAAGTGCATAACACATACGAGCGCTTGAGTCGAAAACTTCGAGTGAGGTCGCGGTTGCCAATTCTAAGTTGTGGAGAGCCAAAATCTGACAAACACTTTCACTTTTTACTGTGCACGAGTGTATAGTTACTATTTTTCATGTTTATAGGCTTGTTATATGGCCCCGGACCCTACACCTGTTTGGGAATTGAATGGTCCATACAATGGTTGACCCAAGGTAGAGTGGTCTACTATTTTTCATGTGCATAAGGCCCCCACCCTATACCTGTTTGGGAATTGAATGATTAGTACTCGTTCGTCGTCCGTACACAGAACACCCGATGACAGTGTACACCCGAGGGCAGTACACCCGATGACAGTGTAAATAACCGACGCTGGTGCATGGAAAGCCGTGGGCAGCTTGGCACACAATCCCTCAGCCAGCAGTCACCGCCTCTCGGCGCTGTGCAACTGCTCGCGTCATCGTGTGTGCCGTGCGTGCTCGAGAATTTCGACGGAACCACGGCGAGGACGGTCGTGCAGAACGGCCGTGCGGGACGGTCTGCAGGTGCACGGCCGTGCAGGACGGTTGCGCCACTCTATGAAATGTCGCACTGCTGAGCCTGATTTGAAGCGGCTGCAGCCTGCGCTTCGGTAGGTGTCCAGGTCTCCCCCTCGGCTAGCTTGTGAGAGCCCGCTCCTGTCTTCCACATGGGGCACCGATTCTCCTCGGGGATTCCTTTGAGTGCCGACGCAACGTGTTGACCTCACCCAGACCAGGTCGGAAGCTTGCACACGCCACAGGTCGTCTTGAAGCACATCTTGCTCCTGAATGCGGGGGCCGAAAGGACTGAACGTGTTTTGCACCGCCGGGGTTAGCCGCCGAGATTGCGAGAAAGCGAGCATGGAACGTAAACCGTCAAGACAGTAATCTCCCTCCCGTGCGACGCACGCACGCATGCCGTCACTGTGCAACGGCGGGGCTCCCCACCGTGTCATTTTACCGGTACGACTGCGCATCGGCATGGACGCCTCGGCGGCTGCGGCTGTCGCCGGCGCGCTGAGCGCGCTTTGCGGCCGTACACTGAGGGAGACGCGTGACCTGGAAGCCGCCAAGGTGGCCCTCGGCGCCATGCTCCGGCTGCTCGACCCGAGCGCCGTGCTGCCGCTCCCGCCTTCCTCCTCGTCTGCTGATGCCGCCCACATGATCGATCAAGTCAACGCAACCTTCACAGCCGGTCAGCACACCGCGCACGAGCTCTCGATTGCCTTTCTGCGCAATCACTACCGCCGCTGGGCGGCGACGCTGCTCGCCGACGGCCTGCGCAACTGGCGCGGCGCACTGACGGCAGCGCAAGCGCGAGAGCTCTTTGACAGCCAACTTCTGCTCGCACCGCCACGCGAGGCCCTCGAGGCCCTCGGAGCAGCGCTACACCGTTGCGGCGGCAGCGGCGGCAGCAGTGACGCGACGTCCACCTCCCTCGAGGCCTCACATGCCAGTGTGCTCGTTGGGCTGCTCGCCTCGATGCTCCGCGAGGGACGCGTGCGCTGCTTTTGGGACACTCTCGCCGCCACGCCGCCACCCACAGCCGGGCGCCTGGCCGCGTCCGAGGAGGAGGAGGACGAGGCAGTGTGCTCGCTGCTCGTGGCGCTGCCTTCGCGGGTCTCTAACGCGCTTCGAGCAGCACCGCCCGCTGCGCTCGCCCCCTCCGCCTTCTATCGCGCTCTCGTGAGCGAACTGCTCGCCGCCTACGAGCGACGCGTCGTGGTGAGCGGCGCCGTGGCGGGCGGCGCTGTGGTGAGCGGCGCTGTGGTGAGCGGCGGGGAGGCCGCGGCCGTGGGGCTGTCAGCGCGGGCCGTCGGCACGGCCGGCATGCTGCTCGGGCGCCTCGCACGCCTCGGCCACTTTGGTGTCGTCCTCGAGATGATCGTAGATAGCATGGCTGCCAACGGCGCGGACGATGCTGCTGGCGGGGGCTCGGGCTCGTCTCACGGGCTTGCATGCCAACTGCTCGCGGCGCTGCCAGCGTTCGCATCCGAGGCGGCGCTCGAGGCGGGAGTGTTGCTGGCCGCACGGGGACGAGTGAGTACGGTGACGCTCTGTGCCCTGTTCACACCACTGCTCCGTGCCAGCCCAGCTGCTCGGCTTGTGCTACGAGAAAGGCTGCTGCTGGTCCGTATCCTGCCCACGGCGGCGCTGCCGGCGCTCGTCGCGCTGCTGCGCGCCATCCCCGCCGACGTCGAGATTGGGGACGAGCTAAAGGGCGAGCTTGGGGGCGAGATCGGCGGCGAGATTGGGGGCGAGATCGGCGGCGAGGGCGGTGTGGCCGGCCTCGGGGCTCATTACGGCGCGCTCGCTGAGGCGACACGCGCCGTCGCGGAGGCGTGGAGTGCGCCGAGCCACGTCATGCACGCGCCGATGCGTCAGCAGCGATACCTCACAGCAGCGCTGGTCCATGCGCTCGAAGCGCTGCCCACGTCGATCTCGAGCGCGATCACTACGACGCTCCTGTCCGGCGTGCAGGTGCATCTGGGCGCACCAGACGAGGCCATTCGGCGGCTGGGGATGAGAGTGGCGGAGGTTGTGTCGTGCGTCATTGATCCGGACCATCCACTGCGCTTTGAGGGTGCCGCGAGCGACGACGACGACGAACACGAGGACGAGGGTGCTGTGAAGGGCACTGTGAAGGGCGCTGTGAAGGAACACAAGGATGAGGGCCGGTCGATTGCGCGTCCGCCGCCGCCACCGCCGTCGGCGCCGTCGCGACCCGACGAGGCGCACACGACGGGCGGCGCGTCTGGCGCCGGTGCGACGCGCTCGACGAGCCAGGTGGGCTTCGTCACGCCAGGTGGGGCGTCGTCAACGCCCTCGACGAGCCAGGTGGGGCAGGTGCGTCGGCGCCGTCATGGGCGTCGTCGCTCCTCTGAGGCGCCGTCATGGGCGGCAGAGGAGGAGGAGGAGGAGGAGGAGATTGATCCCGATGCGCCAGCGGTGTTGCCGGGTACCGCCGATGAGTGGCCAGGCAGCGCCGACGGAGGCGGGCCGGCGCATCCCATGCCGTCACACGCCGAGCGCGCCGGGAAGAGTGTGCCGAGCGGGGGCGAGAGGGTTGAGGACGATCACGACGACCCGGCAGCCGAGGAGCACGACGGCGCCGCCATGGGCACCGACGAAGACGAGGGCACCGAGGGCGACGACGACGACGACGCCGGCAGCGAGGGCAGTTACGAGGCATTCGACCTCGCCGACGACCGCACCGACCTGCGCGCGACGCCGCCGCCGCGCCACCTCCGCCAACTGCTTGCGGGCTTGCGGGCCAAGGAAGGCGAGCACGAGCTGCTCGACACAGCGCTCAGCGCCGCCGAAGTTCTCATACGGGCGGCGCCAGATACCCCCGAGCTGCACGCACTCTGCCCTCCGCTCGCGCGCGCGTTGCTACATTTGGCCGATACGTACCGACTGGCGCGCTTTGGGGAGCGCCGACACGGAGCGCTCATCGCACTCGCGGTGCGTTCGCCTGTGGCGGCGGCCGAGTTCCTCACGGCTGAGTTCTACTCGGAGCACGTGTCGCTCGAGATGCGCCTCGAGGTGCTTCGCGTCGTGCATGCAACGGCCGAGGAGCTCGGTGCGCCCACGACGGCGCGGGTCGGCCCGGCGGCCGCGCGCGTGGCGCCCGCCGGTGAGGCGCCCAGTACGGCGCCCGGCACGACGGCCGGTAAGACGGCCGGTAAGACGCGCCGTTGGGGCACGAGCAGCCTACGCTCGCGCCCCGTCGCCGCCGCGAGCGTGCTCGGCGCCGTCGCGCCCCTCTACTTCTACCCCTTGTTGGTGCGCTTCGACGACCCGACCACCACGTTCACCCTGCTCGGGGAGGACTGCTTCTTGCTCGAGGCGCTGCTCATGACGCTCGCCGCGCTGCTCCGCGGCGTCGCCGCGTACCCGTGTGCCCGCGCCATGAGGTGACGCTCGATCGCTTCGAATTCGATCCTGATTGCGTCTGATTGCGTCTGATGACGTCTGATTGCATCCTCATCACGCTTTGAATTCGATCCTGATTGCGTCTGATTGCGTCTGATGACGTCTAATTGCATCCCTCATCAGCCGAAGCCTCTTCGAGTTCGATCCTGATTGCGTCTGATTGCGTCTGATGACGTCTGATTGCATCCCTCATCAGCCGAAGCCT
>Ga0209550_10006131_pt1 | contig 11241 bp, 16 predicted proteins | sample LauGreSuBDMM15SN_2_FD_187567 | JGI IMG/M metagenome (GOLD analysis project Ga0209550, IMG submission 187567) | Freshwater lake microbial communities from Lake Michigan, USA - Su13.BD.MM15.SN (SPAdes) (version 5) | ecosystem: Environmental > Aquatic > Freshwater > Lake | place: Lake Michigan... | reverse complement strand
GCATTAGAATTTGCAGATGAAAGTTTAAAAAATGATCCAGATATAATTAAAGCAGCAAAAAAATGATAAACTCTAGAGTTTAGAATTTCTATATAATGCTAAAAAAAGACTCTAAAGATAACCTTGCAGAAGTTAACCCCCTAAGAACTCGAAAAGATTCTATCTACCAAAAAGGTACAAATAATATTTTTAGAATAAGCAGGTCAAAATTAAGTACTTTTATTGATTGTCAAAGATGTTTTTATTTAGATCGAGTTAAAGGTTTAAAAGAACCCTCGATAGATTAATAAGTTAATTAAACTTGGTTATAACTAAAATAAGCTTTAATTTTTTTTGTAACCTTTTTTGGTTTTTTCTTTTATAACTTTCTCAGCTTGCTCTTTTGCCTCGGCAGGACTTTTTAGACTTTTTAGAATAGTCTGTCCGGGTGTTCCAGTTTTTCCATAACGAATAGTTATTTTGCTTCCAGTAACGTCAATCTCCCAAAATTTACTGGTTGATGCGTCTTTAAACTCATAATATTGTTTAGCCATAATTTTCTATTATCTTTTAAAAAAATTAATTAATCAATAAATAAAATTACAACTCTTAAGTTAGTTTTTTTTCCCCTAAATTTAAAGATTACAGCATAATAGAATGCTGTGTTTTTTGCCTGTATTTACTATAATAAAATATGAATGAAATTTCACTAGTAAAAAAATATAAAAATTCAGTTATAAGACAATTCATTTTTATACCCAAAGAAGAAATAAATTTAATAGATAATAAAAAAGATTGGTGGGTTTCAAAAAAAATAGACGGACAATTATGGTTCTATGTTAGAGACGATAAAACTTCAAAAATTATAAATTCTAACGAAAGCGATATTAGCAACAAAACTAATGCGATAATTAAAGAATTAGATAAAAAATTTAAACCACAAAAAAATTTAATTTTAGCAGGTGAATTATATTTTTTTACTTCCGATAGAGAAAGATATGGTGATACAATTTCTTGTTTAGGAGATAACTCTAAATTAGATAAACTAAGATATGGTATTTTTGATATAGTATATTCAGAGAAAACATTTTCTACATTTCAAGACAAATATAATTTTCTTCTTAATGAATTTGAAATATCTAACAAAAATATAGTTCACACTGTAGAGCAAATAAAGACCCCGCAAAATAATATTGGTAAATATTTTATAGAAAATATTGAAAAAAAAGGTTTTGAGGGCCTTATTGTAAGAGATAATTCGACTATTTATAAAATTAAAACTGAAGAAACAGGCGATTTTTTAATTACAGGATTTACTGTGGGCGAAAAAGCTAATTATATAAGATCTGTTTCATTAGGTGTATATTTGAATGATCACGAGATTATTCATGTAGGCTCTTGTGGTTCATTTTCCTCAGAGAAAATTAAAAAAGATATTTATGATAAATTATCTAAATTAAAAGTTAGTTCAAATTTTCAAAAAATTTCATCTGAAGGAACTCCATATATATTTGTAAAACCACAGGTCGTTGTTGAAGTAAAGCTTTTAGAAATGCAGGGCGATAGATCTAATGATCAACCTATCAGACATTTAAAATATGAATTTAATAATAATAAACTTACGGCAACTGGAAAATCAAGATCTGTTTCAATTTTAAATAGTCGTGTTGTAAATATTAGAGAGGATAAAAAAGCTAGTTTTGAAGATTGTGGTTTAAAACAAATACTAAAACTAAGCGGTATTCCAAAAGAAGAATTTAAAGAAATTAATCTTAAAGATTTACCAAAAAGCAAAGTTGTTAAAAAAGAAATTTATTTTAAAGATAGCAAGAATGGAAAAGCGATTAAAAAATTTATTTTCTGGAAATCAAATAAAGAAAAGGTTGGAGATTATCCTTCATATCTTTGTTATTATCTAGATTATTCCGATGGTAGAGAAGATCCTATAAAAAAAAAGATTTATCCTTTTGAAGATGAAAAGATTGGTTTAGATTTCTTAAAAAGTCTGATGGATGAAAATATTAAAAAAGGATGGGAAAAATTTAATGGCTCGTGAAATTTTATTAACATTAGATAAAAAAGCATCATCATTTGCCATTTCTAAGGTCGATAGAAAGAAATTATATGGCTTTAAAAAGAGAATTTATCTCGATGAGAAAGGAATAGAATGTCCGAGAGCAAACATTGAGGAGGAGACTGGCATAGTTTTTTATAATTCTGATACCTCAAGTTGTAATGTTGATTTTAAAGGGAATTTTTTAGATAAAAAAGATATCGAGGCTGTCGATGAAAAAGGCAAAGAGTTAAAAAAGCATGACTCAACATTAGGCAGGGAAGTGCCCTTGAGTTCCATTAGTGTTGAAGATGCATTGAATATTCAAATAAATTCAGTTTACTATCTTGAACCCAAAGAATTTGATAGCAAACTCAAAACTAAGTTAGATCAAGGGGAAATATATAGATTTGATTTTAACTATTTTTCAGATTTTAAACTTGAAGATGGAATAATCTTAAAAGCTGAACAAGATTATTTTGCGCTGATAGGTCGAAACACTATGTGTCATTGGATAGGGGAAAACATCGATAATTTACCAGAGGAAATTGAGGAATTTGAAGATAACGATTTAGACTTTGAAATGATGTAATATGACCTTTGCTTTGAAAGAAATATATATTGCTAACGAGAAAAATAGAGATGCAAATGTTAAGTTTGTTTCTTTAATAAAAGAAGCTGACCCTGTTTATAAATTTAAAAACAAACCAGTTAAAAGTAGAAAAATTTTAATTAATTCAAACGAAACTTCTGACGAAAGTCTTAAAAATAAATACAAAGATAAAATTGCAGATAAAATATTAAAAGAGGATATTGACGTTGACATTGAATATGCGGGTAAATTTATAGGCGATCTTGACCGGATTTTTTTAAACGCAAAATCAGAAATATTATATTCACCCCCAAAAATAAAAGATGTTTTTTATAATACTAAAGGGGAAGAAATAAAAAAAGAAGATCCAAAAGAATTAATGACTAATATAAAAAATGACAGTCCACCAATAAAATGGACAGGAAAATTTTTTAAAAGAGAAGATGTTTTAAAAAAATTTGTAATTACTAAGAGTATACAGCTTAAGCATGTAGATGGATTAACATACGAATTTTTATGTGATATGGCAAAAACACTTGATGATAAAAAAAGCCTAGTCCTTTTAGGAGCAGGAAATGGTAAAGATCCTTTAATTTTCCAAACTAACGGAACACCCTATCGTGGTTTTCTTGATGGAAGAATTAACAAGAAACAATATCAACTAATCTTAAGATTAAGTAATATGGAGTTAAAAAAAATTAATTTATAAACTTTTAAAGTATGATGACAAAGATGAGTAGAAATTTAATTCAGATGTTATTTCAAAAAGTAGTTTTATGACCGATTGGAAAAATAAAAAAAGTGTTCTCGTCGCAGTTCAAGAAGATGGGTTTACATTAGAACAAGCAGATAAAAGTTTAAAAAAAGATAAATCCATCGTTCTTGAGGCGGTAAAACAAAACGGATCAGCATTACAATATGCAGATGAAAGTTTAAAAAAAGACAGATCTATAGTTCTTGCAGCGGTTAAACAATATGAGCATTTTCCACAATTTGGGTATGCATTACAGTATGCAGACAAAAGTTTAAAAAAAGATAAATCCATCGTTCTTGAGGCGGTAAAACAAAATGGACAGGCATTACAGTATGCAGACAAAAGTTTAACAAAAGATAAATCTATTGTTCTTGCTGCTGTTAAACAGAATGTACAGGCATTAGAGTATGCAGATAAAAGTTTAATAAAAGATAAATCCTTTGTTCTTGAGGTAGTTAAACAAAATGGACTAGCATTAGAGTATGCTGATGACAGTTTAAAAAAAGACAAATCTACTGTTCTTGCTGCTGTTAAACAAAATATACAGGCATTAAAGTATGCAGATGACAGTTTAAAAAAAGATCCTAGTATCAAGAGTATTACGGGGGGTATAAGTATTGCTAATAAGGGTCAATTAGATGCATCCTATTCACTAGAATTGCGGCATTCTAGCTACAACAAAGAATCCATAAAAAGTGAAGGTGACTTATTAACTTGCTTAATAGAATTCTTGAACAGTAATTATTATCCAGAATCATATCCTGTTTTCGATCTTTCTATCCTTGGTGAAGATTTGCAAAAGTTTAAGGTTAAAGAAAAATATCAAGGTGATTTAATAGAATCACCAAGCAAAAAAGACCCTTTTCAGTTAACCCAAGCTCATTATTTGAAAAGACCATCTTATATTTTTGATTATAGTGATGCTAAACTGCCCTTACATATTGAATACAAGTTATTTGGGAAAAAAACCAAAATATTACAAAGCATAAAACAAAATGATCTTGATTGCAATTTTGAACTGCAGGGCGAGGGAGAAACAGCAACACAAAGTTTAACATTCAGATTTTTAGGGAATGATGGAAGAATACACACCATCAGTTGTGATGATGAGATGCCGATACAGCTTGAATACAGTTACGAAGATATTAAAGATAAATTAGCTGATTTAACCATCGATCAATCTGAATATCATCTCGATAAACTAAAAAAATTTGTGGATGATTGCTTTAAAAAAATGCAAGGTAAGGTTAATGGAGTAAAGAACAAACTACTTTCTTCAAAAAAAAAAACTTAAGGTGAAAGATGAATCGAAACTCTCCTTAGTTATTCTTTTAAAAAAAATAAAACTTTTGAAACAGATTCAAAAAAAATTATTTTAAAATTTTTCAATAATATGCCTAGTTTTGTATATATATTATATTAGATTAGACTTTACCACTTCATAGGCCATTACCATCGCCAAAGTATCTAATTCACAGTATTTTTTTAATTGTTGTTGTAATTTATTTCTTTCTTCGCCATTTAAATCTTTTTCTTGAAGCTTGCTAAAAGCGATCATTGCCGCAGCTCCATCTGCAACTCCTTTATCAAGAACCTCTCCCTCTAGTGCTTCAGCTTGTTTAAGATTATTATTTATCCAAGAGTCGTTAAAACGATCTCCAAGCAATTCATAAGGATTTTTTGGCAAACCATCTACCTCTACATACCAAGATTTATTTTTAAAATTATGGCTTTGCATAGTATCTGAGCCATAAATTGGTTTTTGATATTTTTCTTTTAGAAAAGAGGAGTGTTTAAAGATTGCGGGAAGTAATTTTTTCATAGAGCTACTACCTAAGGTTCCAGGTATAAAAATATACTGATCAAAAAATGTGCCTAAATCAAATAAACGAGTATTAGGTTCTTTATTAATACCTAATGACTCTAAGAACAGTGTTATATTTTTTAGATTTTCAATTTTTTCTTGATTTGCTTCATTTAAAATATCTTTAAGAACATTTCGTTCATGAGGATACCAATGAAATACAGTTCCCTGATCATTTTTCAAAGCCTTTTCTAATTCCGTTAAAACCCTTAGACTTGGATTTATATTTGGTTCTGCGATAAGCTTTTCTGTTTTATGCTCAATTTTTCCATCATGATGCATTATGTGATGAGAGAATTGAAATAATATTTGTTGATGGGGATGTTGATTACGAAAATAAGGCAGTGGACTTCTCGACGTTTCAAAATCAATAAAATGAAGAGGAAATTTCCAGCTATTATAAATTTTACCAACTGCTTCTGCGTCAAAAAAAATTTCTTTTATTTGATTTTTAGATTCCAGTAATTGTAAATCCTGTCTTAGTCTTGTAGATATTTTTCCTAGGTTATGTTTTGATAATTGAGTATTTATTAAAGGTAGGGATTTCATAGCTAGGACTTTATGAGTTAACAATTCTTGATAATTAACTTGTTTATAAAAACTAAAAATTGAGTCTTTTCGCTCTATATTTGAGTTATCATTTAAAACATCCTTCATACATTCGTGCCATCCACTTTTTTTAGTACTCGATGAGGTACTGCTAGATTGATAATATGTGCATGACTTACAACTTGCTGTGATTTGAGGTGCTGGTTTTATACCTTGAGATAATAATTCACTTACATTTTTAATAATCGAGGCAAATATGATCGGATCTCTACCTTTTTTCTCTCTTGATTTATTTTGAACAATTTTGACTGCCTCTCCTGCATCTAGAAGAGCGAACGGGTATTTTTTAAGTTGTTTTAATTTTAACTCATCTTTAATTTCTACTTTTTTTTTCTCTTTATCAGTACAAACAAATAGTTGAGCTAACCCATCAAAATCAATCATTTGAGTGGTATCTAAAAAAAGTAAATAAGGTTTTATATCGTAATTTGGATAAATTAAATTTGCCACATACGATTGAAACGCAATATCATAAACATAACTTTCGAAGGCTGGATTAATAGGATTTGCGCGCGAACTCTTTCCAAGTAGTGAGTCTTTGTCCGAGTTCCATCCTGCTGATTTCACTTCAATCAAATTAATTGTATTACCAATTTTTTCTAAAACGTCTGCTCGTAGTAAAAGATTTTTATATTTAAGTGTAGCCTCAAATAAAGTTACTCGATCTTTTTTTAATAATAATTGAGTTTCTTCAATTTGCTGGTCTTCTTGTTCATTAACTATTTCTTTTGCAAGAGGATCTTTTTGTTTGTACCAATATTTTACTAGTTCACCAAATTGATTACCACCAAAGGCTAATAAATTTAAAAATTCATTAGTTGTAGATTGATTTGCATAAATATCACGGTTAGCGTCGTAATAGGCTTTAGTATTGCATTCTAATGCAAGTTTAAAACGACTTTTAGAAAGAGTTTTAATCAATTTATTATTAATATATTAAAAAGTTTAAAATTTATAAGAATATAATTGCCTTAAAATATATGTAAAATTTTAAATATCAAATAATGATTAATTTAATACTTTAATAAATCAATTTATATTGAATTTATAACTAATTATAGAGATACTCAGTTTTATGAAATATTATTCAAATATTAAAATAATTTTATGACCGATTGGAAAAATAAAAAAAGTGTTCTTGCTGCAATCCATGAAGATGGATATGCATTAAAGAAAGCAGATGAAAGCTTAAAAAAAGACAAATCAATTGTCCTTGAGGCGGTAATGTACAGCGGAGGGGGTGCTTTGGAGTTTGCAGACAAAAGTTTACTAAAAGACAAAGTGTTTATTCTTGAGGCACTTAAAAAAAGTGGAAATGGTTATTTATTAAAGTATGCAGATGAAAGTTTTAGAAAAGACAAATCCATCGTCCTTGAGGTGGTTAATCAAGTTGGAATTGCATTAAAGTATGTAGATGAAAGTTTTAGAAAAGACAAATCCATTGTTCTTGCAGCGATTAAACAAGATGGAGATGCATTAAAGTATGCAGATGAAAGTTTAAAAAAAGATCCTACTATAATAAAGGCAGCAAAGTAAAGTAATCGAGTCTTATGACCGATCAACAAATTTATATAAAAACAGAACCTGGTGGAAAGATTGTCTTTGGTAAGTTAAGCAATGGTGAAATTAAATTATTTCTTAATGCTGTAAAAGAAAAAAAAATGCCAGAAACTTTATTAGAACTTCGCAACAGTGTTAACAGTAACTTTAAGGTGTACGAGGGTGTAGTAAATAGTGGTGAAAATGGAGACTGGGGAAATGAAGGTGTTATTAAAATTCATTCTGAGGGTGCTATAGAATTGCATAAAGATACTAAAAATAAATATCTGGATGGGGCTTATTTAGTTTATTTATCACTTAGTAAAGTTTCTATTAATTTTACATTCAAACCTACAAATGGATATTTTGATGAAGATAAATTTGCTGAAATTTCCGTACCTATTAAACTTCCAGAATTTATTAAACATGATCTTTATGGACACCCTTCGTTTAATATTGTGATTGGTTATGAGTATGAAGGAAAAAATATTGAAGAATATGATAGAGAACTAGAAGACCGTGGTTATGATGATTTAACTGCTTTTGTGATGGTAAAAAATCAAAAACCTCATCTCATTTATAGGAACTATAATGGTAATGAAGAATGGTATTGAAATTTGATTTAAGTGGCGAGGGAGGGGAACAAAGATTAGTTGAGATAACAAAGAAGCAATATGACTTTTTTATTGATAAAGAGGAAGATTTTATAAGAGATAGTGCACTAGGTTCCAATTCTGAAGTGCCCAATAAATTATCTTTGGAGGAATGGAATTCTGTTTCTCCAATTTATGAGAAGGATGCTAACTTGAGGTATAAAATATTATGAAATTTAAATTAACGAATAATATTAAAGATGGTTATAGAGAAATTACTAATTTCAGAAGCGAAGATGAATTAAAAAGCTTTACTACTGCACATGTATTTAGGTCAGCAGAAGCTATTGTAAATGCTAAAAGTAAAAATGTTTTGTTGAAAGATATAAAAAAATATAAACAAAAGTCACAGATTAAAAATAAAAGTTATTGTATTGATTTGAATTCTCTAGATTTTAGTCATCTTCACGATTCTAATTCAAAAGGTGTTCTTTATTTTAATTTACAAAACGTTGTTAATGAGCAGGAAGCACAAGACTTGGAGGGTTCAGGCGAGATGCTTGATATTAATAATATTTTAGAAATGGATCTTCCTATTGTTGTTGAAAACTTTAAAAAATAATAAATAGGTTTGGTGATAAAGAGTTAGAATATGAAACAATTTTGATTGACTAATAAGAATATAATGAATTTAAAAGTTCTAAAACAACGCGAATTTGAAAAAAAAATATTTCAAGTGAAATTGTCTCATACTAAAAAACAACATAGTGAATTTTTAAAGAAATATAAACCTGCAATTATCAAATTAAGCTGGGCTGATTGGATATATGAAGATGGTTCGGAAGAGGGGGAAATGGTTGAGGTATTTTCAAATGTAATAACTTCTGATGTAAAACTTGACTATAAAGAAGTAAAAAATCAAATGTACGCAATATTTAAATCGGCAACTATTGATAAAGTCGAATTTGACAAAGGGGAAGAAGATCAAAAAAGTAGATTTGAGGATAAAGATTGGGCTTCAGGAGAAATAATACTTCCATTTTTCGCATTTATTGACGTTAAAACAAAAAAAATTTTAGAATTTAAATTTGAAGATACTGGCTTGAATAGTTTTGAATTATCTAGAGCGTATATTAAATAATTTAATAATTAGCTTCTCTTTTATAAAAAAAATTTAAGTATTTCTTCTCAGGCTTTAGTTTCATAAACTCCATAAAATTTTGGTTATTTTCAGGTATTACCAACCATTTTCTTTCATCATTATTATATTTTACATCTCTCAAATATAAATCAATTGAATGTTTGACTTGATGTTTAAGGCTAGGGGGGCTTCTTTCCAATTCATCTAAAAATCTTTTTATTCCATTATCACAAAATGATGCCGGCGTATCTTTTGTTGAATGAAATCCTGGAGCAAGAACATGTTTTTCTTCACTAGCCGGCTTATTATTATCATAATCTAAATAAATTTTATTTATACTTTCAAAATATTTTTCATCTGAATAATAATTTTTATTTAATTCTTTTTGACAAAGAGCTCCGAAAATAAATTTTGCAACATCTTTTGTTAAAGTAAAGAAATATGGCCATTTAATCCTAAATATTTTTCGATTATTATAAAATTCACTTTTTCTTAAATCTGTCTCATATTTAAAAGGGTTTTGATAATGATGGGGTCCATCAAATTCAACTACTACATTTATATTTTCTATATAATAATCAGGCCTAAATAAACTATCATCAAAAACTCTTTTTTTACTATTATCAGTTAAAATTTTTTGTCCAGAAAAAAAAATTTGAAGCATAGAAAGCATATTATCAGGCTGTTTATTAGATCCTTCAATATTGTTTTTATTTGGATATTCTCTTTTTACTTTATTGATATTATTAACTGGTAATTTTTTATTCATAATAAGTTCTAAATTTTATAATCTGTTTTCATTATAAATCCTTCACTATCATAAAATTCATCTGTCCATCTATTGAATTCAGAAATAAATTCATCTGTAGGAGAAATAATTATGGCTCTCCTATCCTTTGAGCTTTTTGTTTTTTTAATAACTTTTCTAATCTCAGCCGATTTAAGCATTGATAATAATGTTGCTCTAGAACAGACTTTACTTGATATTTTGCTAGCTAATTTTTCAACTCGTAATTCTTTATTTGCAAAATAATATTCCATCATAATATTCATTATTAACCAACCTGCTGCATTCCTTCTTAAATAGGAAATAGTTTTATATTTTTGGGAGGTAATATAAAATTCATTAAAAAGATAACGTGTTCTTTTTAGATGGAAATTAATTTTTTCTTTTGATAATTCTATTTTTTTATTACCTAAAACTGTCATTTTTTTTAATAATTATATCTAATTATTAGTACTAATTCTCATAATTTTTTAATTAAATTTAAAGCTTATATTAGAAATTAATAATGATTATGAGCTTTTTAAAAACCCTAGTTATCTTATATTGTCTAGTTTTTACAACGCACGGACTTGCAAGAAGTAATGAATATTATCAAGCCGTTGTTGTTCAAGCGCTTAGTGAAGAGTGTAAAGATGCTTGTAAAAAAACTTTATTTGAAGCTGAAATTCAAAAATCTGTTCATGAATTAATCTTAACTATTATTAAAGAATTGCAATTTCAATTAACTCAAGCTCAGAAAGATAGACCGTGGGAAAAAGGGTTATAATATTTCTATTATTATTATCAGCTTCAGTTTTTGCTGAAGAAAATAATTGTAGATATGAGACTAAAACAGAAACAATTAATGGTGAGATTAAAACTACTCAGGAAGTAAAACATTGTGTTGAAAACATATCTCTTGATGAGAAGAGTTTTTGGAGTGAATTTGTGAAAACACCACAATTTGAAACAACTTTAATACTAACGTTTGCATTTATAATGGAACATTTACTTTGAAAGGAAAAAAATGAAAAAAATATATATACTTTTACTAGTTTTATTAGGAGCATGTGCCTCTAATAATCTCGCATATTTAGATGATAAACAGACTCTTAATGGTAGTACCGAATTACTAAAAGTTAATTCTGATATTTGTAATCAGTTTAAATCAACCGACAAAGAATTCTATTCTTGTGGTTCTGGTTTTAGTTCAGATTTAGAACTTGCAAAATCAAAGGCAATTTTAAATGCCAAAATCAATATCGCTGATAAAATTTCATCAACGGTTTTAAAGAATGAAAGACAAACAATTGCTGAAACTACAAAAGAAGGATTAGTTAAAAATTATTCT
>Ga0209550_10006130_pt1 | contig 11243 bp, 9 predicted proteins | sample LauGreSuBDMM15SN_2_FD_187567 | JGI IMG/M metagenome (GOLD analysis project Ga0209550, IMG submission 187567) | Freshwater lake microbial communities from Lake Michigan, USA - Su13.BD.MM15.SN (SPAdes) (version 5) | ecosystem: Environmental > Aquatic > Freshwater > Lake | place: Lake Michigan, USA... | reverse complement strand
CCGCTTCAGGCCTCTGGCGTTGTTGCTCGCACCCCCCGGACAGGCAGTCCGGGGGGCACTCGCGCCTAGCCAGAGACCTGCTTCGTCAGCCCCTCGGCCCCGCCCAACTGCCGGATTTAGGCTGATAAAGTGGTTTGCATTTAAGCAGCTTCAAAAAGGTTTGACCATGTTCCAAGGCACACGCGTGGATTGCGTTTTAGAGGGCGGAGTCGCCCTGGTTCGCCTGTTCAACCCCAACCAGGGTTTGATGGACGAGGCCACGGAAAACGAGCTCTTGGATGTGTTGGCTCGCCTGGATGACAAACTGACATGGCCAGAGGGTCGGGTGGTGATTCTGACCGGGCGCGACGAGGGCGTGTTTGTGCGCCACTACGACGTGGCTGTGCTGCACCAACGGGCCCAAGCCATGGCCTCGCGTGGCAAGCGCTTTAAGCTAGACCGCCCTGTGCCGCAAGGCGGCATTCACCGCTGCATGGACGTGATTGAGCGCAGCGATCTGATCTTTATTGCTGCGCTCAACGGTGTGGCCATGGGGGGCGGTTTTGAGCTCGCCTTGGCCTGCGATTTGCGCATTGTGCAGTCGGGTGATTTCCAGCTGGGCCTGCCCGAACTGAACCTGGGTTTGCTGCCAGGCGCAGGCGGCACGCAAGCCCTGGCCCGCCTGCTGGGCACCAGCGCGGCCTTGCATTGCTTGCTCACTGCCCATGTCTTTGACCCGCAAGAGTTGGTGCAGTTGCGCTTGGCCAGCGCTTGTGTGGAAAACGCCCTGGCCCACGCACAAGCCTTGGCCAAGCAGTTGCAAGCGGTGCCCGCACGGGCCTGCGCGCACATCAAACAACTGGTGCGCCAAGCACCTGGCTGGTCGCAAGAGCAAGGCCGCGCCAATGAGCGCACGCTGTTTTGCGACTGCATGATCGATGCTCAGGCCCTGCCCCTGATGGCCGATGTGGCCCAAGGCAGGCGAACCATTGCCGACAAGCCTGCCCAGAGCAGCTAGGCCAAGCCTTGCAGCAGACTGGGTCTTTGGGCCAGACCTCAAACAGCCAGCGCCTCTGAAATGACTGACAGGCTCACTTGCTCAGCACAGGCCCAACCAAGGGCGTGTGCTGAGCTGAGCTTACTGGCTCTGAGCTGGCGTTCAGTCGAGCTTCACGTTGGCCGTGCGAATATAGATGCCCCAACGGTCGTACTCGTTGTTGTAGAAGCTCTGGTAGGCCTGTGGGCTCATGCGGTCGGCCACCATGGACATTTTGCCCATGGTCTCCTTGACGCTGGGCTCGGCCATGGCAGCGTCAAAGGCTGCATTGAGCTTGGCCACAATGTCGGCTGGCGTGCCAGCTGGCGCCAAAAAGCCCAGCCAAGGCCCCATGTCAATGGCAATGCCCAGCTCTTTCATGATGGGAATGTCGGTGTAGCCAGCCAGGCGTTCGCGGGCGGTGATGACCAGCATGCGCACCAAACCGGTTTGGGCATGGCCTGCAGCCACTGGGACGGGCACGATGGCGCTGTTGATCTGGTTGGCCAGTTGCGCTTGCATCAGCGGGGCCGTGCCGTTGTAGGGCACATGGAGCAAGTTGATGCCGGCCACTTGTTTGAGCGCCTCCATGGTGATCTGGCCAGAACTGCCCAGGCCCCAGGAGCCAAATGTCAAAGGCTCTTTGGCTTCTTTCGCCATTTGCAGGAACTGCGCAAAGTTTTTAGCAGGGTGCGAGGCATGCACCACCAGCGCCAAGGGAGTAAAGCCAATGGGGGCCACCGCCACAAAGTCTTTTTTGGAGTCGTAAGGCGACTGCTTGAGGATGTGCGGCGCAATGGAGTGCGAATCGGCAGCGCCATATACCAAGGTGTAACCGTCGGCCGGGCTGCGCGCCGCAGCCAAACTGCCTATGGTGCCAATGGCGCCGGGCCGGTTGTCCACCACCACCGCCTGGCCCAGGCGCTGTGACAGCGCAGGCAGCATGGCCCGCACCAGCACGTCGCCTCCACCGCCAGCGGCCCAGGGCATGATGATGCGGATGGGCTTGTTGGGGAAGTTCGCCGCTTGGGCCCAGGCCGCAGGCGCCACGGCGCTGGCCGCGAGGCCCGCCAAGACAGTGCGGCGTGAAGGGCCAGGCAAAGGGCTGGTGTTAAATTTAATACGTGAGGTCATGCTTGTCTCCTGTGGTGGGCTAAAAAAAGTGGAAAGTTCTTGTCAATGCGGGCGCAGCAGGTTCTCAATCAGCAAGGCCATGCCCTGCCCTGCGCCTATGCACAGCGCCATCACGGCATAGCGCCCGCCCGTGTCGTGCAGATGATGCATGGCGGTCATGGTCATGCGCAATCCGGTGGCGCCCGGGGGGTGGCCTATGGAAATGCCGCCGCCATAAAGGTTGGTGCGCTCACGCGGCAGGCCCAACTCGCGCTCGGCGTGCAAATTGACCACGGCAAAGGCCTCGTTGATCTCAAAGTAGTCAATGTCGGACACCGTCAGTTGGTTGCGCTGGAGCAGTTGGCGCACAGCGGGCACCGGCCCCATGCCCATGAGGCGGGGCTCCACACCCACGGTGGCCCAGTCCAGCAGCCTGGCTTCGGCCTTGACACCGCGTTCACGGGCGGCCTGGGCGTCTAGCACCGTGACAAACGCCGCGCCGTCGGTGACGCCACTGGAATTGCCCGCCGTCACCTGGCCCTGCGCATCAAAAGAGGGGCGCAGTTGCTGCAGGCGAGCGAGTGTGATGTCTGGGCGCGGGAATTCGTCTTGGCTCATGAGGCGGACTCCCTTGCCCTGCCTGAGCTCAATGGGCTCGATTTGGCGCGCCAAAAAACCACTGGCCATGGCCTGAGCGGCGCGTTGCTGGCTCATCAGGGCCCAGTCGTCCATGTCTTGGCGGTGGTGACCGTGTTCACGGGCCAAGTTTTCAGCCGTTTGGCCCATGTACTCGCGGGTGAAAGGGTCGCGGTAGGTGTTTTCCAGCCAGTCCTGCAGGTTTTGGTCGCCCCGCTTGTGGCCCCAACGGCCGGTGCGCAACACAAAGGGCGCGCGGCTGTAGTTTTCAGCGCCGCCGGCCAGGGCCACGCGGGAATGGCCAGAGATGATTTGCTCCGCAGCGGAGACGATGGCCTGCAGGCCGGCGCCGCAGCCGCGGCTGACCGTGAGTGCAGGCACCGTGTGCGGCAAGCCCATGGCGCCAGAAATCACGCGCGCACCGAACAAGCTGTCGGGGTCCACGGGCACGGTGTTGGCATAGACCAAGTGGTCAATGTCGGCGTCGGCCAGGCCGCTGCGCGCCTTGCTGGCGCGGGCAGCGTGCACGGCCAACTGCGTCAGCGGAATGTCGCGCAGGCTGCCGCCAAAATCTCCAAAAGGGGTGCGGGCTGGAGCGGCCAGCACAATGTCATGGGCAATAGGCATGGTCAATAAGCAAGGGTAATAGGCTTGGGCATAGGATGCGGGCAAAGCGCAGGTCAGGGGGTGGGGCGTTTTTTGAATGCGCGCAAGTCCAGCCCTAGCGCACGGGGGTCCTGTCCAGACGCAAAAATCAAGTTTTTAGACACTTTGTTGGTGGCTGTCACGGGCAGGCTGTCCCTGAACACCCACCACGCGGGTGCCTTGTAATAGGCCAGCAACTCCAGGCAATGGGCTTGCAAACTCTGCGCCAGACTCGCTTGCGCCGCATAGCCGGGGACCAGCACCACGGCGGCCAACACCTCTTCATCGCGCAATTCATCGGGCACGGCCATCACGGCCACGCGGGCCACCGCCGGGTGCGCTGCCAGCGCTGCCTCCACCTCGGCCGCCGAGATGTTTTCGCCCGAGCGGCGGATGATGTCTTTGCGCCTGTCTACAAAGTAAAGCATGCCAGTGGCATCTTGCGTGACCACGTCGCCAGTGTGAAACCAGCCGCCGCGCCAGGCATGCTCGGTGTCTTGAGGCTGACCCAAATAACCGGAGAAAAAGCCCCTTCTCGGGTCACTGCCTGAGGCGCGCACCAGCAATTGACCAGGCTGGCCTTGTGGCACCTCACGGTCTTGGTCGTCCACCACGCGCACCTGCACGGGCTCGGCCGCACGACCAAAGGCACGGGTCGCGGTGTGCCTCGGCTCGTGCTGGTTGCTCAAAAACCGCCCCGTCTCGGTCATGCCCCAGACCTCCACAAACGGAAAACCAAAGCGCGCCTCGACTTGGGGATGCAAGATGGGCTCGCAACCGGCCCCCAAACCAAAGCGAATCTGGTGCTGGCGCTCGGCCAGCGTGGGCGATTGCTTGAAAAGCACGGGCGGCATGATGCCCAAGTAATGGATGGCCGTGGCCTGCGACTGCACGCAGTCCTCCCACCAAGTGCTGGCGTGAAAGCGGTCGGGCAGCACCAGGCAGTTGTCGCTCAGGCACATGGTGGCAATGCTGGTGATGCCGCAATTCATGTGGAACACCGGCAAGGGGTTGAGAACCCGCTCTTGCGCATGGCGCAGCGTCAGGGCACCGCCCAAGTCACGGTACCAGGCGCCTGCGGTCATCATGTACTCATTGGTGAGCACGCAGCCTTTGGGTGGCCCAGAAGTGCCTGAGGTAAAGAGCACAGCCACCTCTCGCCGCCAAGGGTCCTCGGACAGTGCGGCCACGCCTGAGGGTGCGGCAGGCAGTTGCTGCGCCAATTGGCTGGCATCAAGCACCGCCATGTGCGCCAGTGGCCCATCATCTTGCAGGGCCGCGTACAACTCAGCCCGGCGAGGCTCAATGGCCACCACCAATTGCGCACCCGACAAGCTCATGGCGTGCCGGATTTCACCGCCGCGGTGGTCAGGATTGAGTGGGACGATGGACGCCCCCAAATGATTAAGGGCTAAAAAATGAAAAAAGTGCCTAGGGTGGTTGCCCAACGCCAAGGCCACGCGATGCCCGTGGCCCCAGCCTTGGCGGGCATAAATTTGGATCAAGTCATCGACTTCGCGGCCAGCTTCTTCAAAGCTCCAAACGCGGCCGCCACAAAAGGCAGACTCGGCCAAAAAAGGCCTGGCGCCTGCCCGCATTCGTGCGGCCGTGAAGGCTTGGTGGAGCGAGCGCGAATGGTCGGCAGGATGGCTCATGTCAGCGCTGCAGCAAGGTCACGGCACAGGCCGCTTCGTCAAAGCCAATCACGCCCCCGCCGTTTTCGGCCAAGGCGGTGTGTGCACCTGTGACTTGGCGCGCTCCGCATTCGCCGCGCAGTTGACCGGTTAATTCGTAAATCATCGACAAACCAGTGGCCCCCACAGGGTGGCCTTTGGAGACCAAACCGCCCGAGGTGTTGATGGGAATGCGCCCGCCCAAAGCGGTGGCGCCACTGCCCACAAATTCTCCACCTGCGCCTGTCTCGCAAAAACCCAGCATCTCGGCCTGGTAAATCTCGCAAAACGAGGTGGCGTCATGCACCTCGGCCACATCAATCTGCGAGGGCTGCACATCCGCAGCCGCGTAGGCCCGCTGGGCGGCCAAGCGAGACAAGCCAGGCTCGTCCAGCGCGCGGTACTTGCCGCCTGTGAGCACGCTGGCTTTGACCTGTACCGCGCGTTCACGGCTGGCCGCTGGCAGTGAACGCCAGACTTTTTCTGAACACAGCAAAGCGGCCGCAGCGCCATCGCCAATCGGCGAGCACATGGCGCGCGTCAAAGGCCAGCTGACAAGCCGGTCGGCCAGCACCTGCTCAGGGCTCAGTTCAAAGCGGTATTGGGCCTTGGGATTGAGCGCGCCCATGGCGTGGTTTTTGGACGCGGCAAACGCTATTTGAGCCTGGGTGGTGCCAAAGCGGCGCATGTGCCAGGCGGCTTGCATGGCGTAGGTGTCCATGAACAAGGTGCCGCTGGCGGCTTCGGGCTCAAAGGGCTTGCCCGCTTGCTCGCCTGCATCGCGGTAGTAATCCAGCCATTCCTGCCGATCGAACTGGTCAATGCCGCCTTCAAAAATCTCTTGGGTGCGCGCCGCATCGCCGGGCACAAAGGTTTTCTCCACGCCCATGGCCAGCGCCATGCCCACCTGGCCGGACAAAATGTCTTTATAGGCGCCGTGCAAGGCCATGGAGGCGGTGGCGCAGCCACCCTCCACGTTGATCAGGGGCACCCGCTCAGGAAACAGCCCCTCGCGCACCAAGGGCGTCATGCAGACCTGACCGCGGATGTTGCGCTGGCCAAAGGTACCCATGCCGCAGTTGCCAAACCAAGCCTGCTCAATGAGAGCGCCGTCACTCAGGCCCGCGTCATGCAGCACCTCCAGGTAGGCCTGGCGGGTCAGCGCCTTGAAGCTGGTGTCCGGCTGCTTGCCAAAGGGCGTGCAAGACACGCCAATGAGGTAGACCTTGTCCATGGGGTGTGCGTCTCCTTCAGGCCAACACCAGCGGCAGCTTTTTGGGGCCACGCATGACGAGGGCATCAATCCAATCGGGCTCATGGCTGCCAGCATGCAAACCCGGAAAGCGTGCCACCAGTTCGCCCAGGCAGACCTTGGCTTCCATGCGGGCCAGGGGGGCGCCCAAGCAAAAGTGAATGCCAAAACCAAAAGTCAGGTGCCGGTTGGGCGTGCGCCCCAGGTCCAGCTCGTGCGGCTGGCTAAAAAAGCGGGGGTCCCGGTTGGCCGCGTTGATCATGGCAAACAAGCGCTCGCCGGCGCGCAAGGTTTTGCCGCCCAGCTCATGGTCTTGCGCCACCACGCGGGCAATGCTGTTGCTTGGACCGTCGTAGCGCAAGAACTCCTCAACGGCCGAATCTATGAGCGCCGGCTCGGCATGCAGGCGTGCCAGCTGTTGCGGGTGCTCCAGCAAAGCCACCACGGCGCTGCCCAGCAAGTTGGTGGTGGTTTCGTGACCGCCAAACAAAAAGAGCATGCAGCAAGCCACCAGCTCGTCCTCGCTGAGCATGCCGCCTTCGTCGCGCGCCAGCACCATGCGGCTGATGGCGTCTTGGCCGGGCTGGCGGCGCCTGAGCGCGATCAGCTCGCGAAAGTAGGCCGACATGCGGTCTGCGCCGTCTCGCGCACGGGTGTATTTGTCTGCCTCGCCCTGCGCCGTGCCAATGAACAAGCGCAAGTCGTCAGACCAGGCCTTGATGGGCTTGAAGTCCTCGCGCGGCACGCCCAGCATGTCCAGGATCACAAAGGCCGGGAAAAGCTCGGCCACTTCTTTCATGAAATCAATCTCGCGCCCGGTGTCCACACCCTTCATGATGTGATCGAAGGCATCGCGAATGGCCGGTCCCATCTCGGCCACCGTGGCTGCCGAGATCACCGTGTTGAGCAGGCGGCGCAGCCGGGTGTGTTCGGGCGGCGCTTTGAACACCAACCAATGGTTGAGGTAGCGCATCACGCCACTCAAGATATCGCGGCGCTCGTCTTTGAGCGCGTCGTAAAAAGGGCGCAGGCGGTCCGAAGACACGCCCTGCCCCATGCAGACATGGCGCACGTCGTCGTAGCGGGTCAGGATCCAACTCTTGAGAGCGGGGCTCCAATGCACGGGGTCCTGGTCCTGCAGCTGTTCATACAGAGGAAAAGGATTGCGCCGGGTGCGCTCGTCCTTGGGGTCGTACACAGGCAGGTCGTGAAGCTGGGTCATGCGGTCAAAGGGAACAGGGTTTGAATTTTTTGTCATTCAACGCTAACAGCACTGCGCAGCGCCATCAATAGGGCATGCACTGCGTCCCCAAAGAGACAGCTCAAACAAGCGGGTAGCTTGCCCCCCGCAGCAGCACCTTGCCCTGGCGCCCATCCCTGGCTGCATGCGCCAGCGCCGCCGCCACCTCCGCCAGGTCATAAACCTGCTCCACCGCCATCTCCAGCGAGCCTTGGGCGGACAGGTTCATGAGCGCCGGGTAGACCTGCTTGCCCGCCTCCCTGTTTGCCGGATCGGCAAACCAGCGGGCCAGCCAAAAGCCGCTCATCTCCACGCCCCTGAACACCAGGTCGTGGGCTGCCATCTGGCTGGGCTGGCCGCTGAGCAGGCCGTAGACCACCAAACGGCCGCCTTCGGCCAGGCAAGCTGCCAAGGTGGCCGAGGCGCTGCCACCCACGGCATCGAGCCCCAGGGACACAGTGGCGCCACCGGTGATTTGCCTGGCCTGCGCCACCACAGCCGCCGCGTCACCGCCCTCGTCAACCAGCCAATGCTCGGCCGAGTCGCGGGGAACGGCGTCGGCGCGCCTGACGATGTTGAGCACCTTGAGGCCCAGGTGCGCAGCAATCTGGCGCACGCATTGGCCCACGGCCGAATTGGCCGCGTTTTGCACCACCCAATCTCCCTGCTGGAGCACCCGCTGGTGCTGGAGCAGCACCCAGGCTGTGGCCGGGTTGGCCGTCAGCATGGCTTGCTGCAGCACATCACCTTGGGCCGCCACCTGCACCAGCGCCCGGCGGTGCAGCACCCGCTCGTCGGCCCACAGGCCGCCCGCTCCCATGGGCAGCACGCGATCGCCCGCCTTCAAGTCGTCCACCCCCTGCCCCACCTCCAAAACCACGGCCACGCCTTCGTGGCCGGGCACATAGGGCAGTTCAGGCTTGACGCCATACAGGCCCTGCATCTGCAGCAAGTCGGCGGGCAACATGTTCATGGCCAGCATGCCAATGCGCACCTGCTTGGCGGCCAAAGGCAAACGGTCTTCAGTGCGAACGCGCAGCCGCTCAGACCAGGGCAGACCGGGCTGTGTGGAGGTGACTTCGATCACGCGGGGGGAGTCAGAAAGTGTGGCGGTCATGGGCAATCCATCAGGTGGGCAAAACAAGTTCAGTTTTGCAGGCTGCTAGGATTTTGATCCCCTCTGAGCCTTCGCCCCATGCCGCTTTACCCTGATCAACCCGCCCCCTTGCTGGACGACGCCATCACCTTGCACCAGCTGGGCAGCATGCACATTGGCGGTCGCTCCGCGTCCCTGAGCGGCTTGCCGGCGCGCGACATCACCTACTCGCCAGGCGGCCCGGCGGTCAGCCTGGACCCCAATGGTGATTTCGAGATTGAGCAGATGTATGTGCAATTCGCCCAGTTGCTCAAGCCCCGGGCCAGCCACCCCTTGCTCATGATGCACGGCGGCGGCATGAGCGGTGTCACCTACGAGACCAAGCCCTGCAGGCGGCCGGGATGGCAGGCGTTTTTTCTGCGCGCCGGCCATGACGTGTGGCTGGCCGACGCCGTCGAGCGCGGCCGTGCCTCCTGGGCGCGCAGTCCAGAGTTCTTCCGCGGTGAAGCCGTGTTTCGCAGCAAGCAAGAAGCCTGGGAGCTGTTTCGCATGGGGCCGCCCGGCTCCTGGCACGCCGAGCCGTCCATGCGCCAAGCCCACGACCCCATGCGCTTTCCGGTGTCGGCTTTCGACAGGTTCATGAAGCAGTCTGTGCCCCGCTGGACCAGCAACGACGCGGCCACCCAGGCCGCCTACAACGAGCTGGCCCGACTGCACGGCCCTTTTGTGATCGTGGCCCACAGCCAAGGCTGCCACTTCGCTTTTCACATGGCCCTGGCCCACCCTGAGAAAGTGCGCGCCATCGTGGCGCTGGAGCCCTCGGGCTTGGCGCAGGTGCCCGATGCGCATTTGTCGCGCTTGAAGGCCATTCCCCATTTGTTTGTCTGGGGCGACCACCTGATGGGCCATCCCCTGTGGTCGCAGCTTGGTCCCAGGCTGCAGGCTTACAGACAGCGCCTGCAAGCGCAGGGCGTGCAGGTCGACGAGTGGGACCTGCCCGCCCTGGGCATTCGCGGCAACTCCCACATGCTGATGATGGACGACAACTCCGACGAATTGGCCGCCCACGTCCACCACTGGTTGCATGAGCAAGGGCTGTGTCAGGCTGACGATCAAGCGCCCAGCGCCTTGAGCTCGGCTTCGCTATAACCCAAGTCGCGCAGCACCTCGGCCGTGTGCTCGCCCAGGCGCGGCGGGTCCAGGCGCAGAGGCGGGCGCTGGCCGTCCATGGTCAGGGGCAGCAGGGGCGCTTTGGTCAGCCGCCCGTCGGGCAGGCGCAAGGGCGCCAAGCCGCCGGTGGCGTTGAGGTGGGGGTCGTCCATCAGGTCGTGCGGGCGCGTGATGGGCGCAAACGGCAGGCCGTGATGCTCAAACACGGCCGCCAATTCGGCCGCGCTTTGTGTGGCCAAGCGCTTGCGCAGCTGCGGCATCAGCCAGTCGCGGGCACGCACGCGGTCGTTGTTGCTGCGCAGGCGCTCGTCGGCGGCCCACTCGCTCAGGCCAAAGGCGGTGCAAAACAGCCGCCACTGCGTGTCGCTGACCACCGCCAAGAAAATTTGCTCGCCGCCTGCCACGGTGAACACGTCGTAAATCGCCCAGGCCGAAATGCGCGCGGGCATGGGCGCGGCGGGCTGGCCGGTGACGGCGAACTGCATCATGTGCTGGGCCATGAGGAAGACATTGTTTTCAAACAGCGCGCTTTGCACCTCCTGGCCGCGCCCGGTGTGCTCGCGCTGGGCCAGCGCGGCCATGGCGCCTATGGCGCCAAACATGCCGCCCATGATGTCGTTGACGCTGGTGCCCGCCCGCAAAGGGTCGCCTGGGCGGCCGGTCATGTAGGCCAGGCCGCCCATCATTTGCACCACCTCGTCCAGCGCGGTGCGGTGGTCGTAGGGGCCGGGCAAAAAGCCTTTGTGGCTGACGTAAATCAGCCTGGGGTTGAGCCGGCTGAGCGAGGCGTGGTCAAGCCCCAACTTGGCCATGGTGCCGGGCTTGAAGTTCTCGCTGAGCACATCGGCCGTGGCCACCAAGCGCAAGGCGGCCTCCAAGCCAGCAGGCGTGTGCAGGTCCAGCACCACGCTTTTTTTGTTGCGGTTGAACATGGGGAAAAAGCCCGAGCCCGAGCCCAGCAGGCGGCGCGAGTTGTCGCCCGCAGGCGGCTCGACCTTGATGACCTCGGCGCCCAGGTCGGCCAGCACCATGCCGCAGGTCGGCCCCATCACCATGTGGGTGAACTCCACCACGCGGATGCCTGCGTAGGGCAGTGGCGGGTGGCTTGCTATATCGGTCATGGCTGAATTTTTTAGCAGAATGAGGAGCTGAGTCGGGTGCTAAGACAGGGCTTAGTGTGGCACTGACTGAGAATTGTCCAAGAGCATCTCGCGCGCAGGGGCTGTGACAACCCACACCTGATTTTGGCAAACACCGAGTGAGGACATCGATTGCAATTCACCGCCCCAAAATCAGCGCCGAGCCCGCCACCGCCATGGCAGCCCCCAGCCAGGCGCCTAAAGCGGGCCTGCGCTGGTAAATCAACCACAAGAGCGGCAACAGCAGCACGGGCGAGAGCGATG
>Ga0209550_10006128_pt1 | contig 11244 bp, 8 predicted proteins | sample LauGreSuBDMM15SN_2_FD_187567 | JGI IMG/M metagenome (GOLD analysis project Ga0209550, IMG submission 187567) | Freshwater lake microbial communities from Lake Michigan, USA - Su13.BD.MM15.SN (SPAdes) (version 5) | ecosystem: Environmental > Aquatic > Freshwater > Lake | place: Lake Michigan, USA... | reverse complement strand
TAAATAATTTTGTACAAAACCTTCAAATCTATCTTCAACTAATTTTTCAATTTCTAGCCAATATTTTTGATAAAATTTTTCTTGTTTTTCTGGCTCTAAATCCATAAGTATGTAATTACGAATCAAGTCGCTTGATTCCAAATCTATACCCGTTGAATTGAGACTTTCAAAAATTAATTGCGGATCATCAATGCCACGAACTAGATCAATCAAAATTATTTTTAATTTACGAAAAAAATTGAATAAATCTTGCGGAGCGATTGTACAATTTTGAATTTTTTCACTAAAAAAATTGTAATTATTTACAATATTCGACGATATTTCTAACTTTCTTTCTGGAATATTATCAAATAAATCATTAAAGAATTTTTCATCTTGTTTATTGGGCTTAAGCCTGATTCTTCTATCTTGATCCTTAGAATATTTATCAATTAAAAATTCCAATAATTGATTTTCTAAACGATTCTCATCTTCGTTTTTATCAATTTTATTTTTTAAAAAATTATGAAGCGCTAATAGAAAAATTGAAACAGTTGTTAATCGTTGCTGTCCATCAATTATTACATATTCTGCGTAATTATTTACAATTCCTACAATTGTCCCTAAAAAATGATCTGGTCGTTGATTATCAGCTAAAATCAACATGTCGTCCCATAATTTTTGGCAATTTTTTTTATTCCAAGAATAATCTCTTTGATAAACTGGGATAATAAATCTTTTACTCGAACCTTCTAAAAATTGATAAATTGGAATTTCTTTTACTTGCATATTTTCAAATGGAAAATTTATTTTTGATTTAGAATTTTATTTTGAAATTTGGTCGAAACCTTGTCAAGTTTAATATTTAGAATAACATTTTATAAAGCTTAAAAGCATTCGTACTGTAACTCCCCCCTTGAGGGGGAACTAGAGCTCAAAGTGTTGAGAGGCTAGAAATAAAATTTAATGCGTAGCTAATTTAGCTAATAACGCGCTTTCAATCTTAAATCAGGCGATTGAATTTGAAGGCGAGTCTGCGCAAGCCTACTCTAATGTAGGTGCGCAAGGACGAGACCTGATAAATTCATTCGCATCATTTAAGAGTGGACGCGTTATTTATATAATCGCATCTTCAATTTGTAATTGCAACTTCTCAACCCCCATCCAGCTATTAATATCAATGGTTCCGATTAGATTTATTGGTTGTGAAGTTTTGCATTCGATTAAATTTTGCGCGAGATTTGAAGTGCCTACGCGAAATAAAATCGCCTGAATTTGATTGTTAAATCCAACCATCGATTTAGCGCCAAAAATACAACTTAAATGCTCTTGTTTTTTACCAACAAAATTAGTGCGTATTTTGTAAACATTGCGTAATAAAAATTTAGGGCGACTATTCGCGGTTCCAAACGGCTCTAGGTTTGAAAGCTCTTTAATTAAATCAAGATTAAGCTGTTCTAAATCGAGCTCTAAATCAAATTCATAAAGATTTTCTTGTAAAATTTTAGCGATTTTATGTTGTAAATTATTACAAAAAAATTGATGTAAATCTTTAATTTTATTGATTTCAACCGCAAAGCCTCCAGCCATCGCATGTCCTCCGCCCTCAATTAACAAGCCTTCGAAACGAGCTTTCAAAATTTCTCCACCAAAATCAATGCCATTAATTGAACGACAAGAAGCTTTGGCTCGCGATTTTTTTTCATCAATCGTTAAAACCGCGACGGGTTTTCCATAAAGCTCTTTGAGTCGGGACGCTACAATCCCAATGACTCCCTGATGCCAATCATTAGCAACCGCAAAAATTACCGCATCATTTTTATTAAAACCATTTTTATTATTTTCTAGATTTTCAATGGCTTCGCTTAAAACTTGTGCTTCGATGTCTTTGCGTTCTTGATTTAGAACCTCAAGCCTTTGGGCGATTTCATGAATCTGATTTTCATCTTCACTTGATAGAATTGTGGCTCCTAAATTTGAAGTACCGACCCTTCCGCCAGCATTGATTCTTGGGCCAATAACAAATCCTAAACTATAAGAATTAGGCTTAACATCGAGTCCGGCGGTGTCGCAAATTATGCGCAATCCAAGATTTTTTCTTTGTTGCATAATTTTTAATCCCGAAGCGACGAAAGCGCGATTTAAGCCGACTAAGGGCATCACATCGCAAACCGTTCCAAGCGCAACTAAATCGAGCAAAGCAAATAAATTTGGCTCCAAATTTTCTACAAAAAAATTATTATCGCGCAAAGTTTTATTGATGGCGACGATGAACAAAAAAACCACGCCCGCGGCGCATAAATTTTTGTGCGAAAATTCTTCGTTAAGAAGGTTGGGATTAATAATGGCAATGGCTTCTGGTTTATCGATAACGCCCAAATGATGATCGATAACAATTATTTCTAAACCGGCTTTTTTAGCGGTTTGCAAAGGTTCAAAAGCCACCGTTCCGCAATCAACCATAATCACTAAATCGGTGCCATTTTTCTTGAGATTTAACAAGGCCTCGGAGTTAGGGCCATAGCCTTCCAAAATACGATCGGGAATATAAATTCCAACTTCAATTCCAAGACTTCGAAAATAGCGTTTTAAAATTGCGCTTGAAGTTGCGCCGTCAACATCATAATCGCCGAAAATAGTAATTTTTTTATTGGAATTAATGGCATTTATGACATGTTCGACGGCGATTTTCATGTCGCCGAGCTCAAACGGATTGGGTAAAATATTTTTAATTTTTGGATCTAGAAAATCAGCGATTTCATTAAGAGGAACTTTACGAATATTTAACAATTTAGCTAAAACTTCTGAGATGGAATATTTTTGCATAATCGCCAAAACCGTGCGTTCATCGTAGGTTTTGGCTTGCCAATTTTTTTGTAAAATTGAGGTTTTTTGTGGGTTTGACATTTTGGTTTAGTAATAAATATTAAGAATCTTGTAAGAAGCTTTTTAATAATTTAGCGCGTTTCGGGTGTTGTAATTTTTTTAATGCTTTGGCTTCGATTTGACGAATACGCTCACGAGTAACCGAGAATTGCTTACCGACTTCTTCCAAAGTGTGATCCGTAACCATGCCAATACCGAAGCGCATACGCAACACCCTTTCTTCGCGCGAAGTAAGCGATGAAAGAATTTGCGCCGTAAGTTCTTTTAATTTCGAATGCGAAGCCGCATCGAAAGGCAACACCGCCGTTTTATCTTCAATAAAATCACCAAGAACACTTTCTTCATCATCTCCCGAGATAGGCGATTCAAGACTTACTGGATCTTTCGAAGTTCTTAAAACTTTGCGAACTTTTTCAACCGGCATCAATAAACGATCGGCTATTTCTTGGGCGTCCGGAGTTCTTCCGAGTTCTTGCGTTAATTGGCGCGAAGTTTTGACAATTTTATTGATAGTTTCAACCATGTGAATTGGGATACGAATCGTGCGTGATTGATCGGCAATGGCGCGAGTAATGGCTTGACGAATCCACCAAGTCGCGTATGTTGAAAATTTATAACCACGACGGTACTCGAATTTATCAACGGCGCGCATCAGGCCGATATTGCCTTCTTGAATTAAATCCAAAAATTGCAATCCACGGTTAGTATATTTTTTAGCGATGGAAACCACCAAACGCAAATTGGCTTCAATCATTTCTTTTTTAGCCTTCAATTCTTCTTCTTGGCTGTAGCGCAAATTGCTAATCATCTTTTTAAAATCAACAATTGAAATGCTCATGATTTTAGTAAATTTAGCAATTTTTTCGAGCGATGTAAAAATTTGATTTTCGCCCTCTTGCGTAAATTTTTGCCATTTTTTGTCTTTATTTTCCTTAACTTTTTTAAACCACTTGGCGCCATCTTCAATGCCAACGTAATTTTTTAGAAAATCAATTTTATCAATACCAAATGTTTGCGAATATTTTAAAAGCTCAATTTCGATTGATAAAAGTTTTTGTTGCGCCTCGTAAAGCTGATCTACCAAGGCCTTAATAAGACCATCATTGAAACTCACTTCATTAGAAAGAGCTTCAAAATCTAATCTTAATTTATTAATATCTTTGTCATTTTTGATTTGCTCAAGAGTTTTATCTTCCGATTTATCAATGATTTTTTGACAGATTGTGGCAATTTTTTGGAAAAGTTCGAGCATTTTTGGCATCAAAATTCTTTCCATCGAAACGAATGAAACTGCGCTTTCATCAATTTCTTCGAGCTCTTCATCTTCAAATAAAGAATCTTCATTGATTTCGGCGGAATCAGCTTGCTCTTCAATAATAGCAACTACATCTTCAACATTGCTATCCACAACTGGCGCTTGTTTATCATTATTTTTAATGATTTCTTCGAGTTCAGAATTATATGTTTCATCAATTCTAATAATATCGCGAAGTAAAATAGTGCCGTTTGATAAGCCATTATACCACTCAATAAAATGGCGCATTATTAGTGGACTTTGGTAAAGAAAATTTACGGTTTTACTGCGTCCATCTTCTATTCTCATGGCGATAGAAACCTCATCGTCACGCGTTAAAAGCTTTACGGTACTCATCGATTTAAGATAAGTTTTTACCGAATCTTCGCTTCTTTTTTGACTTTTTTCATCATCTTTTGAAGCTAAACCTTCTTCGATTAATCGCTCAAGATCTTCTTCTTTTTCAACAATTTGAATTTTGAATTCACTTAGAATATCAACAATTCTATCGAGTTTTTTACCGTCGAGTTCAGTTTCAATATTTTCATTAATTTGCTCATGAGTTAAAAAACCTTGAGTTTTTCCAATTGCAATAAGTTTTTTAAGTTTGTTGGCTATTTCACTAGAAATTCTTTTAGTTTCATCATCACCTTTATTAATAGCGCTTCGAACATCTTGGATTAGTTGAAATTTTTCTGCCAAACGCGAAGTTTTGTCGCCTAATCTAGTTGAGGTCTTTGCGATTTTTACTTTTGGTGTTTTAACCTTCAAAATCTTCTCTTTCTTAGGTTTCTTAATTTTTTTCTCGATTAGTTTTTTTTCTTTTTTAACAACTTTTTCAACTTTTACTTTTAATTCTTTAACATTTTTTTTGACTGTTTTTTTTACATTTTTAGCAACATTTTTTACTAAATTTTTTGCAGATTTTTTTGCGATTTCAACTTTCTTTGAATTAACTTTCGCTGATTTAATTACTTTGGCTTTAATCGGAGCCTTGGCATTAGTTTTTTTACCAATTTTTTCTACAGTTTTAACAATTTTTTTCTCGATTTTTTTTGGTGAAGCTTTGATAATTTTTGAAGCTTTTTTAATGTTTTTTGCAATCGCAACGAGCTTTTTTTCAACTTTTTTTAATGGCTTGGGCAATTTTTTTTCAACTTTGGCAACCGCTTTCTTGATATTTTTTACCGCTTTGAGATTCTTGACAACAATTTTGGTTTTTTTGGCAACATTTTTAGAGTTATTTTTTACAACTTTTTTTGCCACAATTTTTTTTGTTAATTTTTTCTTAACTGCCATAAATTGATTAAATGATTTATATAAAAATTATAATATTTCTTTTTCAAGCTCTCTAATTTGAGACTCAAGCGATTTTTTATAATCAAAAATCTCAATGATTTTTTGATTTTCTGAAATTGTAGTTTGATGAGTTTGAATTTCATCGGTTGCATTCAAATTTTCTAAATACTGCTCCTCAACCTTGAGCAGTAAATCTTTCAAAAACAAAAGGCGAAATTTTTGTTTTGCATTTTCGCAATTCGAATTTTGCCGAATTAAAATATTTTTAATCTCCTTAATATAAAGCTTGAAATCTGATTTTTCAAGCTCTTCGACAATATTTTGACAATTTTCATCGATCAAATTTACTACAAACTCTTTTAAATCGCTCATTTTTTCATCATCGAAGTGCATTTCTCTAAGATCGAAGTCATTATCACGGTAATCAATTAATTCAGGATATTTTATTAAAAAAGCCATGATCGACAAAGAATTTTGATTAAACTTATTGCGATTTTTGTTTGGTAAAATTGTAGTTTTGGCAATATTTTTCTTAAAATTATTTTGCGGACGACCAATTGAAAATAAGGCATCTTTTGCAAATAAATTAAAATATTTCCTCGAAGAAGCGTCGGTGATTAAATTAATTTTAGCATTGAGTTCTAATTCAAGTCTCGCCTTATTTTCGGGCGATAATTTTTCAATATTTTTTAAACCCAAATCAGCGACGGCAAAATCAAGCATCGCCTTGGAAAGCGGAACCGCTTCGTCGAGAATTTTTTTGAATTCGCGCGCACCATAATTTTTTAAAAAATCATCGGGATCCATTTGATTTGGTAAAAAATTAAATGCCAAAGTTTTTTTAGAATTTATCAAAGGCAATGCAATTTCTAAAACGCGTTTTGCGGCCTTGACGCCAGCATTATCACCATCTAAGCACATTATAATTTTATCAGTAATTTGAAAAAGCTGTTTTAAATGCTCTTCACCGATTGCCGTTCCAAGACCAGCCACCACATTCTCAAAGCCATAATTGGCTAAAGAAATTGCATCGACATAACCTTCGACCATAATCGCGCAACCATTTTCAAATATCGCTTTGCGCGCATTTGAATAATTATAAAGTGTTTGATTTTTTTTAAAAATTTCGGTTTCCGCCGAATTTAAATATTTTGGAAGATCGTCTCCCAAAGTTCGCCCTCCGAAAGCTATCATTCTGTTTTTGCGATCGCTGATTGCGAAGGTGATGCGATTGCGTAATTTGTCATAAAATTTACCATTATCACTTTTACCAATTACTCCGCAACCTTCAATTTCTAAGTCGCTAAAGCCTAAATTTCTTAAATGATTTAGCAATCCTTCGTAAGAATTTAGCGCGTAACCAATGTGAAATTTTTTGGCAATTACTGAATTAAATCCGCGTTTTTTTAAATAATTTCGTGCCTCGACAGCATTTTCTTGATATAAATTTTTCTCAAAAAATTGATTAATTTTTTCAATAATTTCAAAATCTCGTGCCACATAATTTTGTTGAATTTGCGATGAAGCAACAAGGGGGACTTGGATTCCAAAATCATCGGCAAGTTTGAAAATCGCTTCTTTAAATTCGAGTCTTTCATTTTCCATGGCGAAAGTTATTACATCTCCATGTGCTTGACAACCAAAGCAATGATAAAAACCTTTTTGATCGTTGACCGTAAAAGATGGCGATTTTTCATTGTGAAAAGGACAAAGTCCAAGAAAATTTTTGCCTTGTTTTTTAAGGCGGACCTTTTTCCCGATGACTTCTGAGATAAGAATCGAGGAGCGTAATTTTTCTGGAAAATCTTTGGAAAAATTCATGCTAATATTGTTAAATTTGGAATCTTAAAATTATAAAATGTGCCACATAAAATCTAGCAAAGTCATACAGATTCCGAAGGTGAGCGGTATCGATAAATTATCATCAACGATAAAAAAACTTGGATAGGCTTCAATAAAAGTTAAGAGGGTGGCGATAAAAATTGCAAAAAAATAAAAGAGTAGGCGACAGTCAAAATATAGCCCCGAAACCAGTATTACCGTGACTGAAATTATAAAGAATGCTAAAGATCCAGCGCGCGATTTTTCATAAAATGGCGGTGATTTTATTGATTTTCCAATGATGGCGGCAATGGCGTCGGCAAAAATTAAAATACAAAAACCCGTAACCGCAATAACTTTATCAAATATTAAAAAATTTATTAACGCTCCGCCAAAAATCCAACTCATCCCAGAAAGTTTTTTCTGATTAATTTCTGTATCGCGCATGATAATTTTAAAAACTTTGCAAGCAATATTGTTAAGCTTATCAAACCTACATCTATAGTAATCTAACATTATTATAATTACTGAAATTGGAATAAATATTTTAAGAAATTCATTTTTTCCTAGTTTAATAAAAGAAACTGGAATTATGAACAATAAAATATGGAATAATTTTCTATAAAGCTCTTGCTTGATTGGCATTTTTTAATTATTTCTGGTTAGGGTTTTTACTTTCTTCGCCTTGATAAATAACAATCTCATCTTTTCCGACATATCCCAATATTTTTCTAGATTGCTCATCAACCAAATCAAGGTCAAGGGAATCATAATCCATGCCTTTTATCATTTCTTTTTTAGAGCGAATTTTATTTTGCAATTCCGCTTTCTGGAGTTCGATTTGAGATACTTGTTTTGTTAGTAAGTAATATTCAATTAAGCCTTTATCGCCAAATATTGAGACGAACATAAAATAAAAAATCACTGAGATTGTAATGCAATAAGAAACAAAGGTTGCTTTATTGATGCGATTTCTTCTAACGAAGTTGTATAGAGTATTTTTAGTGACAATCATTTAAAAAAAATTTATTTAAATCACCTCGCCATTATTCAAAATTCAAATTAAAAAACAATTTAAATTTTTTAACTTAAAAAATTTATTCCTTATTACAGAGTTCTTTGGCAGCTTTTATAATGTCATTCGTCTTAGGTAGAGCAAGCCTTTCGAGGTTTGCGGCGTATGGCAAAGGACCATCGACGGAAGCTAATTTTTTAATTGGTGCATCGAGATAATCGAAAGCTTCATCAATTAAAATTGAAGCTATTTCACTGCCAACCGAAGCAAAAGGGAAGCCTTCTTCAACGGTTATGCATCGTGAAGTTTTTTTCACCGAATTAACAATCGTTTCGCGATCAATTGGGCGAATTGTTCTAAGGTCAATCACTTCGGCAGAAATGCCAATTTTTTCTAATTCTTCGGCGGCTTCAAGCGCGTATTTCACGACCAGAGAAAAAGCGATAATAGTAATATCGAAACCTTCACGAAGAATTTTGGCTTTACCAATTTCAACGACATGATCATCATCATATTCCTCTTCAAAACTAAAGCCGTAAGTGATTTCATTTTCAAGGAAAATTACTGGATTTGGATCGCGAATTGCTGATTTTAATAAACCTTTTGCATCAGAGGCGCTGTAAGGTGCAACAACTTTTAATCCCGGAATTGAACCATACCAAGAAGCATAACATTGAGAATGTTGCGCACCGACTCGAGACGCCGCACCATTTGGGCCACGAAACACGATTGGGCAACGCACTTGTCCGCCCGACATATAATTTGTTTTGGCGGCAGAATTAATGATTTGATCGATTGCCTGCATTGCAAAATTGAATGTCATAAATTCAACTATTGGCCTCAATCCTGCAAAAGCAGAACCAACCGCAAGACCTGCAAATCCATGCTCTGTTATCGGGGTATCAATTACTCTTTTAGCGCCAAATTCGGCAAGCAAACCTTGCGTTACTTTATAAGCGCCGTTATATTCAGCAACTTCTTCACCCATCACATAAATTTCAGGATGTTTGCGCATTTCTTCCGCCATCGCTTCACGAAGTGCTTCACGAACTGTAAGTTTTCTAAGAGTCATAAATTAGTTATAAATCTCGGTTAAAAGCTCTGACTCATCAGGCTCGGGGCTATTTTTTGCAAACTCAACTATTTCATTGATTTCATTTTTGATTGCATCATCAATTTTTTTGATTTCATCTTCGCCAACAACTTTATTTTCAAGAATCGCAATCCTCAAAGAATCAATTGGATCTTGGTCTTTTTTGCAATTAACCTCTTCTTTTGAGCGATATGTTGCCGGATCGGACATTGAGTGTCCGCGATAACGATAAGTATCCATTTCAAGAATCATTGGACCATTACCCGCTCTTACATAATCAACACATTTTTGACCCTCACGAATCACTTCAAAAATATCCATGCCATTAATTTTAACGCCCGGAATATTAAAGCCGATTCCTCGCTTATGAAGTTCATCAACTGAAGAGGCTCTAGAAAGAGATGTCCCCATGGCGTAATGATTATTTTCTATAATAAATAAAACTGGTAAATTCCATAATTTTGCCATGTTGAAGGCTTCATAAACTTGACCTTGATGAGCCGCGCCGTCACCAAAATAGCAATAAGTAACATTATTATTGCCCTTATATTTATCGGCAAAAGCAAGTCCAGCGCCAATTGGAACCGAAGCTCCAACGATACCATGACCGCCATAAAAATGTTTTTCTAAATCAAATAAATGCATCGATCCGCCTTTGCCTTTTGACGAGCCATCTCTTCTTCCAAGTAGCTCTGCCATAATTTTCTTTGGATCTGAACCAACCGAAATCATATGCCCATGATCGCGATAAGTAGTAATAACTTTATCGCCTTTTTGCATTGTATAATGCATCCCTGAAGCGATGGCTTCTTGGCCAATATAAAGATGGCAAAAACCCGCAATTAATCCCATGCCGTAGAGTTGCCCAGCCTTTTCTTCGAAGCGACGAATTAATAGCATTTCGCGATAAAAACCGAGTAATTCTTCTTTCTTAAAATCTTTGATTGAATTATTTTTAATCATTTTAAAAAGTTGTTAGAATTTTTGAATTTTAAAAATATGTTTTTTAAATTTAAGATTATACATTGTAATTGAAATTAAATTTAAATTAAAAGTCAAATTTATCAAAATTATATTTTTTAGTTTAAAAAATTTACATTTTCATTACCAAGCCCTTGTTACACAGGCCTATTTATTGTTTTTTAAAACTTAAACTTCATAATTTTTTTCAATTCGATTTTAAAATTGGATAATCTTTTTTCATTATTATAACCACATAATCCATAACAAATCTAAAAATTTCTGGAACTAAAATGTATAAAAAATAGCAACAGATTGCCAAAATAAAAGCCACGAACAAACCATATAAAATTTTGTTCATTATTTCTTTGGCTTTATCCGCAGTCGAAGTGTTATTTGATTTTTTTATATTATCAGCCATAATTTAATTCATTAATAAATTTATTATCACTTTATTATCAAAGGATTATTATAAATTTTAATTTATAAAATTAAAACATCGAAATAAAATTTTAAACATTCTAATTTAATTATCTAAAATGGTCGAGGATTTTTCAATATTATCATTTTTAACCATAATTTTTTGCACTTTATCATGCTCAATGATGGGTAATTTAGTTTTGTGGAAGCGCATTTCTTTCTACGGAGACGCAGTTTCTCACTCAGCTTTACTCGGATTCACCCTGGGAGCATTTTTAGAGATCAATCAAATAATTATTTTGATAATTTTTAATCTATTTTTTACAACTTTGGTTAATTTATTGTCAAAGCAAAAATCATTTGCGATCGACAGTATTGTCATGATTTTGTCTTACTTTTTTATATCTTGCGCCGTTTTATTTAACGAAAATTTTAACAAAAATTTTGTTTTTGAAGAATTTCTTTTCGGCGATATGT
>Ga0209550_10006126_pt1 | contig 11245 bp, 13 predicted proteins | sample LauGreSuBDMM15SN_2_FD_187567 | JGI IMG/M metagenome (GOLD analysis project Ga0209550, IMG submission 187567) | Freshwater lake microbial communities from Lake Michigan, USA - Su13.BD.MM15.SN (SPAdes) (version 5) | ecosystem: Environmental > Aquatic > Freshwater > Lake | place: Lake Michigan... | reverse complement strand
CTACAAAAAATCTTTCCCTTACATGCGGTTCAGTTGTAGGTCGGTGGCTTTAGCCCCGACATGCAGCACACGCCGAAAAGCCACCGACGGAATACCGGTGAACAAAATTCAAATTTCAGCGGGCCGGATCACCAACAGCATTGCCAACTCCCCCTCATTGGACAGCGGACCAATGCTCCGGCTGGCATCAACAAGTCAATTTTCGGGCGTAGAGCGCGTTTCATGGCCGAGCCAAGCCGCATGTGCACTGAACGCAGCGGCCATCAATTCGATATCGGCCCGAGGAATGCGGGCTTGGTGAGCGACATCGCGCCAAGTGCCCACGACATCCATCACCTCGTCAACGATGTGCCGCCCTTGCGCGGCCGTCAAGCCGTAAAAAGCAGCAGTGCTCAACGCGGTTTGCAAGTCAGGACGGTTGTCCATATCGTCAATGTTCAGCACATGCTCGGCTTTGTCGATGTTCGGATTGACATCAAACGCGGGTGCCAATCGCCAGCCCGTTGAGCTCAGCACAAAGCCATGATTGCGCAAATGGTCGTCCCGATTGCCGACCGCCACATTAAAAACAATGCGCCTGAACAATTGAGCCAGATCTGATTGAACCGTCGCTGCATCGCCACTGGTCCGCAGAAACTGCGCCAGTTCCAGATAACTGCAGCCCTCGCTTTGGTCCTTTCGCAGCAGCGTCATGGCCGATGCATAAAACCGCCGCTGACCACCGGCACGGTCAAAGCGCTGCACACAAAAAGTATGAAACTCGCCACCCAGACGCAACAGCTTTGCAGCAGGGACATCGATGCCTGCACGTTGGGCCATTTTGTGTGTGGCGAACTCCCAAGCCCCGACATCACGGTCATCGTCACACGCCGGAAATTTGCCGATCCAAAGAGAACCGTCCAGCTCTGAGAAGTTGGCTTTGGGCCGAGCGCCCCCCAAGGAAGCCCCCGGTGCCACCAGAACCGTTAACCATTTGCGCAAAGCGTCGAGATCGTCAATGCGCTTATGGGTCAGTTGCCAAGCCACCTGCTCCAGTTCGCGCAGCGTGGTCACGGGTGGCGCTGCAAAAGCATCGTTGCCCAAAAACGTATGTGTGCCGGATGGGCGAAAGCGCAACGCCCCCTGCCGAGTGGCATCCTGCACGCCGATCAGGAAATCCCAGGCATAAAGTGTTTTGGCCGGACGCTTTTGGTCCTTGGCCAGCAAAGCCTCACGCCGTTTCATCAGCGTTTGTCCCCAGCGGTCGGGAGATGAGTCGAGAAACACGCCAAAGTTACCCAGCTCAGGCTTGGGGAAAAACGGGTGCGCGTCCAAAGACAAATCAGGGTCCAGCGCAAAAGCTCTCGGGTCGTTCAGCCAAGCTTTTTCGTAATGAAAGCGAATCTGCCCTCGGTCATGCGCCAGGTGGCCAACCAGACAAGCTGGCTCCAAATCGCAGTCCAACCAGACCTCTAGCCCATCGAGTTGCCCCGTCATGGCTGCACCTCAGAAGTGCTGTTGGCAGAGTCGGGTAACTGCACGCTGGCACGGCGCTGGCGTCGCGCAGCGGGTGATGGTGCCAAAGCCAAATCCTGCAACTTGCGCCCCATTTTGTCGTCGGCCGCCAAGGCGTTGAAATCTGCCTGAAGGCCGAGCACCGCCAGCACACGCAGATAAGTGCCCAAGGTGGCACCCGCATCGCCGGCTTCGACCTTGTAGACCGAAGTGCGCGACATGCCTGCCCGCTTCGCCACCACAGCCGTGCTCAGTTTTCGCCGCAAACGGGCCAGACGCAGACGCTCACCCAAGGCGGTGAGCAGCGATTGCTCTTGGGGGAAAACGATGGGTGGTTTGCTCGACATTCCGCCATTATGGACAAAAATAAAGAATATTGTCCATTTTGGATGAGATTCGAACGACGCTGCAACTTCATTGACAGAAAGGTGATGCGGGCAGTCAATAGAGATATTTGATCTGGATGCTGCTTTTAAAAATCAAACCGCGCACGGCCATTTGACAGCGTCACCCTGTCGGCCGTGGTGTGGCAGTGCCATTGTTCATAACGGCCCTCGGGTGTCACCATGGTCAAACTGCGCGGGTCAAAAACGGCCGCGCACACATGGTCGGTGGCACTCACCGACGCGTAGCGAATCCAGCTCACCTCTGTCTGAGAGTCCCGAACCAGCGTGCCCAGTTTTTGGGTTTCGGTGTAGTCGTCCGGATGCATCCAGAGCGCTTGCGCCAAAACCCACGGGTGCGACAGCAAATCCAAAGCGCGACCCTGAACAGATGCTTCGAACATCGAATGTTCTGTGCTGATCGACTGCTTCATGAGCCCCACGCTTTCTAGCAAAAAGCGCTGACGCCAATAGGCGATTTCTGCACAGGCGCAATATGCGTCATCAGCCCCGTACCAAATACCCGGCGAATTGACAGCGCGAAAGCGGGAGCCTGTTTGGGGCACATACCGAAAAGGCGCTGCCAAAAGGTAGTGCAAACCGCTTGCCTGTGGAGGGAGCGGCGGCTTGCTGGTCTCCAGCATGTCTTCCAGCATCTGTTGCTCATCTGCAGAGTCCACCAAGCGCATGGTGGCCGCGACATTCTGCGTCTCGACCATTCGGAACGCAGGCATGCGCAAGTCGGCGGTGAATTCATGAACCCAATCCGGATTCCATGAAGCCGATGACGTCAAGCTGCACCTCGCATGCCATCCAGATAAGACAGGGCAGTCACAAGACCCTGGGGGGTTTCAATCAGCGTGGCCGGAATGCCGTTTAACGCTTTGTTGTGGCTGCGCAGCCAATCCTGCCGCTTTTGTGCATCGCCACCCACAAGAGGGTCCAGCGATCGGAACAAACGCACCAACAGCAGCGCCAGTTGTCCCTCTTTAGACGTTGGATCGATGCCCCGGTGGCCATTGGCAATGCGGCTGATGGTCGGCTCACTGAACCCGATCACACGGGCCAAAGCCGCACTAGACAGATGCATCTCTTGGGCAGCGCGCATGGTGGCTTTGCCCAACACCATGAATTTGTCGGGGGCAGTGACTTTATCGGGCAACATAACGTGCTCCTTGGTTTCAATGGAAATAATTTAACACGAATGCCAAATATATTGGTGTTGAATGGTGTGCTGCATTAGCGAAGCCGACGCGTTTCGGGAGTGCAATATTGACTTTTAGTACGTCCAATCCAACCAAAAGCTTCCTTAAAGTGCAGCGAAATAACTTCGGCCGCTTTCTTTTAGGAAAGCAATATATTGCAATTTGCTTCTAATTAGGCTATCATTTCAATGAAATTAACCAGCCCATAGGCTAGCAATGTCTCCAGAACTGAACCAACTACGACTTGAACAAGTGCAGTCCACCCTTTCCGGTTACGCGGACTTGGTCAAGCGGCAGCCACCGTCACGAGGATGGCTAAAACTCATCCGGGAAGCCCTGGGTCGAACGGAACGCCAGCAGGCTCAGCGGCTGGGCGTCTCGGGGGCGACGCTGCACAAGTCCGAACAGTCCGAAGCGGATGACCGCATCTCGCTCGGACAACTGCGCAAACTTGCTGATGGGCTGGATTGCGAACTGGTCTACGCACTGGTTCCCAGACGCCCGCTCACAGACGTGGTTCAAGAACGCGCTCGCACCATCGCGATGGAAGAGGTTGCAAGCGTGGCCCACACCATGGGTCTTGAAGACCAGCGCCCCGGCGCAGAACGGCTGCGCAAACAGGTGGACCGCAGGACCGAAGAATTGTTGCGCGGCCGCTGGTCAGACCTATGGCGATAGACCTGGACGAACAGGACGGCCAGACACCGCTGGACCCCGACGAGAAAGCCGGGCTTATCCCGGAGTACCTTGCCACCCAGGGCGACCTGAACGACTGGGAGCAGGAGAACATCTTGCGCGCCGTGCGCTGGCTCAAGCGGGCCAAAGCACCGCAAGTGCTCAGCGAAGGGTTCTGCCGAGAGCTGCACGAGCAGATGTTCGGTAAGACTTGGGCATGGGCGGGCACGTTTCGCAAGTCGGACAAGAACATCGGCTGCGATTGGACACAGGTTGCGGTGCGGCTCAAGAACTTGTTCGACAACACGCGTTGGTGGGTCGATAACGCCACGTTTCCTCCCGACGAAATCGCATCACGCTTTCACCGCGACCTGGTCTGGATTCATCCCTTCCCCAACGGCAATGGCCGACATTCACGCATGATGGCCGACGCATTGCTGAGAAGCCTTGGCCAAGCGGCGTTCACATGGGGAAGCGGCGGCAGTCGGGTTGCCGCCAACGAGGTTCGGGCACGGTACTTGGCAGCCCTGCGAGCTGCAGACCAAGGTGACTATTCGCTTCTGCTTGCGTTTGTTCGCAGTTGAGCGCGCATCCATCAAAATTTTGAAACCATGGCAGATCCACCAGCCGACAGCGCTACAAAGGTCTGGGCGATTGAACCCCACCCTAAAGATCCGGATCCCCATGTCGTCAAAACGCTGTGTTGGCGACATGACAGAGGTGACGTGTACTCGCTAAGAACATGAAGGCGCTCTCATGTTCGAAAAATTAAATTATTGCGACACGTTGGCTTGACGTGTCGCTCTTGAGAACATATTCTTAGAACATGTTTCAATAATTCAATTTCAAGTACATGTCCAATATCGAAACCGTTTGGCAGCCAGACCGGGCGCATAACCAGTTACCGACACTGCCCCCGGGGTACGAATTGGAAAGCAAAGTTGTGCTGCGTGCCTGCATTGCGGCTCGAGCTGCATTGGCCGAGTTGAAACAAGCCGCCGAGCTGATCCCCAACCAAACGATGCTCATCAACACCATTCCGCTGTTGGAAGCCAAAGACAGCTCGGAAATCGAGAACATCGTCACCACCACCGACCAGCTGTTCCAACACGTGGATGGTGATGGGCAAGCGGATCACGCCACCAAAGAAGCCTTGCGATACCGAACCGCACTGCACCATGGCTATCGGTCACTCCAATCCAGGCCACTGTGCACGGCCACTGCGGTTGAAGTGTGTCGCACCCTCAAAGGTGCAGACATGGACATCCGGCGATCACCCGGTACCCAGCTGGCCAACGACCGGACGGGCGAAGTGATCTACACACCGCCGGAAGGGGAAGACCGGTTGCGGAGCCTGCTGGCCAACTGGGAACGGTTCCTGCACAACGAAACCGAACTGGACCCATTGATACGAATGGCCGTTGGGCATTACCAATTTGAAGCCATTCACCCATTCACGGACGGCAACGGACGCACAGGCCGTGTCATCAACATCCTATTTCTGATCCAGCAAGAGCTGCTGAACCTGCCCATCCTCTATTTGAGTCGGCACATCATCGCGAACAAAGCCGACTATTACCGCCTTTTGCTGGAAGTCACGCGCGACCAGGCTTGGGAGCCTTGGGTCTTGTTCATGCTCAAAGCGGTTGAAGAAACATCGCGATGGACCACCGGAAAGATCGCGGCCATCCGGCAGTTGGCTGAACACACCACCGAACACGTACGGCTGAGCTTGCCCAAAATCTACAGCCGCGAGCTGGTGGATGTGATCTTTGAACAGCCCTACTGCCGAATTGGCAACCTCGTGGACAAGCAGATCGGGCAACGGCAAGCTGCATCGCGGTATTTGAAAGAACTCGTGTCCTTGGGCGTGCTGCGCGAAATGGCCTATGGGAAAGAAAAGCTCTTCATGCACCCCAAACTGATGCAATTGCTCAGTCGGGACAGCAACGAGTTTCAAGCGTACTAGGCGGTCAACCCAAACACCACACTCATAGGCTGGCTGCCCTGGTGTGATTGGTAGAGCACGCGGCCGTGGTAGGTGAAGGGTGCCGCTTTGCCTGCGGCCAGTTTGTTTTCGCGCACAAACAAATGGATGTCGATGCCCAAAGTGGCGTGGCGGATGATCTCTTGGCCGCGCTTGCTGCTTGGGTCTGTGGCGTTTTGGCTTTGCCAGTGAAAGTGGCTGTCATCGATCCAGTGGTCCATGTACTTGTGTTCGTCCGCCTTGCCTTGTTTGTTGATCGTGACCAGCAGGATGTGCGCCTTTTTGGGGGCCAGCACCACATGGCCGGCATGCAAATGCAGAGCCTCATTTTCTTAAACGACAATGGAACCTGATGGAATTAAGGGAACCCGCATGACATTGCATAAAGGCTTGTATGACCGTTTGATCTATGAAGACGAAGTTGGCGAGGTAGCTAGTCTGACGGGTCAACACCGCGCTCTTGTAACGGCGCCAACCGCGCACCAAAGACGCGAACAGTTCATTGCTGAGTTAGTGCAACGTTTGCCGGAACTTTTGGACGCGGCGGCGGCTGATCAACCTGACTCAAGCGAAAAAGCAAAAGCTGAAATTGAACTGATTCGCCAAATGCTGATTCAGTTGCGTCTAGGCGGACAGGGTGAGCGTCTTCTCGCGATGCCAGCAAAGTTACTCAAGTCAGTTCACGCCCCAAATGCCGATGTTGCGATGCCAGCCACCGGGCTGCGCCATCCTTGGCTGTTCACGTCCGCTAGAACAGATCCTTCTTTGCTAAATGAATTGCGCGCAGAGCTTAGTGCCGTGGACCGAGTGGATATTCTGGTTAGTTTCATTACTTGGAGCGGCGTGCGGAAGTTGCTGGATGTGCTGCAGCAAGTGACGGCGCTAGATGCCCATGGCAACCCGAAGACAAAATTTAGGATTCTGACGACCACCTACATTGGCGCCACCGAAGTTCGCGCGGTCGATGCATTCGCCAAACTGCCTGGCGTTGAATTGCGAATTTCTCTCGACGGTCGGCGTACTCGTTTGCACGCTAAAGCATGGATTTTCCATCGCGCCACCCATTTCGGAACGGCGTTCGTTGGAAGCGCCAATTTGTCTGAATCAGCGTTGATTGGCGGCATCGAGTGGACGGTGAAGTTTGCTCAAGCCAGTGAAAAGTCGCTATTTTCTGCTGCGGTGGCCAATTTCGAAACACTGTGGAACGACAAGGAATTCCAGTCCTACGACCCCAACAATGAGAAACACCGAGAAGCCTTGACGCATGCGTTGTCTAAGGAACGCAGTCATGGTGGGCGGAACGCTGCGCCCAGCGGCGTGGTGGTTGCGCTGCAGACCTGGTTTGATTTGCGCCCCAAGGCTTACCAACAGGAAATGCTCGATCAGTTAGCGTCTGAGCGTCGACTAGGCCGTCGGCGTAACCTGGTGGTGGCAGCCACCGGCACGGGTAAAACCGTTGTTGCAGCCTTTGATTATTTGCGGCTTCGCGATGAAGAAGGTGTAGCCCCAAAATTGCTGTTCATTGCGCACCGTTCGCAAATTCTGTTGCAAGCGTTGTCTACATTCCGGCAAGTCTTAAGAGATCCAGCATTTGGCGAATTGATGGATGGTGAAAACTCACCAGCACAGTACGAGCACATATTCGCAACAATCAACTCGGTGCACAGCCGCGGGTTGGTCAGCCAACTGGGCAGCCATTTTTGGCGCATGGTCATCGTGGACGAGGCTCACCACTTGCCAGCCAACACCTTTGACCAGTTCATCAACATGGTGCAACCACATTACTTGTTAGGACTTACCGCCACACCCGAGCGTTCGGACGGCCAAAGCTTGACTCACTACTTTGACAGTCGTCCGGACGGTACACCCGCCGTGTCGCTGCGGTTATGGGATGCTCTGGACCAGCAACTGCTCTGCCCTTTTGAGTATTACGCTACAGCAGACGATACCGACATGACCATGGTTGAATGGGGTCGAGGTACAGAGGTTGCACAACTTTCTAACATCGTTTCGGGCAATGCTGTACGGGCCAGAGCAGTGATGTATGCCATAGAGAAATATGTGGCTGATTTGAACAGCCTCAAAGGCTTGGCATTTTGCGTCAGCGTGGCACACGCTAACTTCATGGCCGAATTTTTTAGCCGCTCAGGTTTGCCAGCTATCGCACTTAGCGGCGCGGACTCGCAGGATGCTCGAACGGCCGCTGTTCAAAAACTCAGCGGAGGCCAGTTGAAGATCATTTGCAGCTGCGACGTGTTCAACGAGGGTGTTGACATTCCCGACGCTAACGCCATCCTATTACTCCGTCCAACTCAAAGTCCCGTTATTTTTCAACAGCAAATCGGCCGCGGACTCAGGCTTGCTAAGGGCAAAGAAGTATGCCTGGTACTGGATTTCGTAGGCCTGTACAGCAACGAATTCCGTTTTGATGTGCTGCTGCGATCTATTACCGGCCAAAATCGGCGACAAATTGTAGGTTCGGTTACCAACGGTTTCAGCACACTCCCAGCAGGGGTACATATTCAATTTGACCGAGTGGCACGGGATAGGGTCTTAGATAACCTGCGTGAAGTTTTGAACCTGAATGTACGCCGCTTGTGTGCCGAGTTGGCTGCTTGGGCTGCGCTGCAAAACGGCACCCCTTTACTGCTAAGAAACTTTTTGCAGGATAACCATTTGGAGTTGACCGATATCTATACCGGTGGTGTTAAAGCAAGGTCTTGGAGCAGCTTGAAACGGCGTACAAATCTGGAGCCTTTGCCTTTGGGCGACCGCGAATCAGACTTGGCTCGCCGCATTTCTAGCTTGCTTCATGCAAATGATCCGAGATTGTTGGTCGCTTGGCAGACCGCGTTAGATTCAGGTGATATTGACACTCGGCGAGTGCAAATGTTGGCCTACCAATTACTGCCTTCGCGCGCAGAACTCATCTCACCCACGGAGTTTTTGTCGCTTGTATTTGCCAACCCCGTGGTGCACGCCGAACTGCAGGAGATCGCAGGCATCTTGCTAGAACGCAGCTCGCTGGAACCACTTCCCCTTGCAGGAGCACCTCATGACTGGGCACTCACTTTGCATGGCCGCTACACAAGAGCGGAAATTTTGTCCGCTGTGGGTTACTTGACGCCGATAGCTCGTCCACTTTCCGACAGTGGCTGTTTGCCATTGACAGAAGAAAAGATTGAAATTCTTTTTGTAACGCTCGATAAAAGCGAAGGATTTCAAGAGAGCGTGCAATACAAGGACTACGCTATCAGCCCCGAGCTTTTCCACTGGCAAACACAAAATCGTGCGGGACCTGACAACAATTCTGGAAGACGCTACACAGCGAGCGGGACGAATGGATGGAAGTTTCAATTATTTGTCCGCGAAAACCGAGATTCCGGCTATGTGGCGGTGGGATCTGTACATTTGGTATCCCATGATGGTGATCGCCCTATTTCAATTACATGGCGGCTTGAACAACCGTTAACTGCTGAGCTGTTTCGCAGCTTTAGCATATTGCGCGGTTAAGCGTGGCTACTGATCAAAAATACAAGCTAAATTGGTCGCAAGCCTCCGTATCGTTCGTGACTTGCCAGTTAATTTCAATTGCTTTCATTAGTCCTTAAAACAACTGAGCCCAAATAGCAGTTGCAGGTAAATGTGAAACGCCGCCAGCGTTTCGCTGCGTGTCCAGTCGGTGGATCGTGCCATCTTGTGTTCTCCCTGACCGCAGATGTTAGCGGTCGTCGGGCCAAGGGATCGGTTTGGCTTGTTTGCGCAAATCGTTGGGGCGGGTGTTTTGCCGGAAGGTGTCGGGCGGCCGGAAGCATTCTTCGGGCTTCACCACATAGACCGTCCAATCGCCGTACAGCTTGCCGTCAAAGCACAAAAGGTCGCCGTCGAGTTGCAGTTCCAAAAAGGTGTCGTTGCTGCCGGTGAGCAAGTGTGCATCGCTCAGGCTGGTGAACTCGACATTCATGCTGCAAGCGTAGGTGGTGTGAACGTGTTTGAGCGGGCCAAGGGCGGGGCCATCAAAACCCCAGCCGTTCATCGCTTGGTCAGGCGTGTCGCGGCCATGGAACAAGCCCAAATACATGCCGGGTTTTTGGGGCCGAATGCCGTAAACGGGTGCATCGGCTGGTTGTGCGTGGTTGGGCATATCGCCGCCTTGTTGCAAAGGCGCTCAGCTTACGAATGGGGCGGGGCTTTGTGTACCAGGGCTTTGCCTGGGGTACGGTGGGTTGTTATGGCTCGATCCAGTTTTCAACCAAAAGTTGATCGATGTGCAAAAACGCATGGTCACTGGTAACCAGTGTTGCGTTCACATGTAGCGCATGCGCCGCAATTTGCATGTCCAAGGCGGCCAGGGGTGTGCCTTTGCTTTGCATCTGAGCGCGCAGTGCGCCATAGGTCTGAGCAACGGCCGCGTCCCAGGGCAGCACTTCGACTCGGCGCAAAAACTCGTTCACAGCAGCCTTCAACGCCACGGCTTCAGGGCGCTTGGCCAGTCCAAACGCAAGTTCGCCCGCGGTGATGGCCGATATGCAAACGCTGTGCATGGGCACCGCAAGCAAGTGCTGCGTGACTTGCGGGTGGCGTTTGATGAGGTAGCTGACGGTGTTGGTGTCCAGCAGGTACAGACGTGTCATGTGCGGGCTCAATGTCCGATGGGGCTGGGCATCGACTCAAATGGATCGCGCTCTTTGGTGTCTGTGTGGCCCTGTGCGAGTCGCTCGGTGGCGCTCAAAAAGTCTTCGGGCGCGTGCGCGGTTTCTGTGGCGGCCAAAAAGCCGTTCCAGTCGTCGGGCCGTCGCGAAAGGATGACATCGCCTGTGATCGGGTCTTTGCGGATGAACACTTCCGGGGTGTCGAAGCGGTAGGCTGCTGGTAGTCGCACCGCTTGGCTGCGGCCGTTGGTGAAGAGTTTGGCGGTTTGAGACATGGTGAGCCTCCTGGTGGATGGTCTATACCAAAGTATATTCTTTTCTGGCTTGGCGGGCATGCCTAATGACTTGCGATGGTTTGGGCCGCAATCGGGGATCAGACTTTTTGGGTTCGATACCAAGCTCAAGCCGCAACCGAATGCGCGGACAAGTTGACCTGAAGCCTCTCCCGCACGGCTCTGAAAATGGCCGCAAGGTTGTCCATGCTGGGATTGCCTTTGGGCGAAAGCATCCGGTGCAGACTTTTGCTGGGCTTTGCCGTCAATGCTGCCAATTGCTCAAAGCCCATGGTGGCGTTGACCAGGTCTCGCAAAATGAGCCGGGCTGTTTCTGGCTCGCCATTAAGAAACAAAGTGGCGGCTTCATCCAAGAGTGCCTGTGCAAAAGATGCGTCGCTCTGAACGCGCTCAACGACAGTGTCTTTGAAGTTTCTGGTCAGTGCCATGGGGTTACCTCTTGTGCTTGGTGCTTGTGTTGGCGTGAATTGCTTTTTTTCGGGCCTTGTACTCGGCCAATAATTCCTTGGCTTTGTCGATGTCCCGTTGCTGGCCACGCTTGGTTCCTCCGCCAAAA
>Ga0209550_10006123_pt1 | contig 11249 bp, 9 predicted proteins | sample LauGreSuBDMM15SN_2_FD_187567 | JGI IMG/M metagenome (GOLD analysis project Ga0209550, IMG submission 187567) | Freshwater lake microbial communities from Lake Michigan, USA - Su13.BD.MM15.SN (SPAdes) (version 5) | ecosystem: Environmental > Aquatic > Freshwater > Lake | place: Lake Michigan, USA... | reverse complement strand
TGGGTTAATAGTTTCCATGCCAAATTTTCAAGAATCTATTGCCTACTTTGAAGCCAAGAGAGCAAACTCGAGTACGGCACTTTATAGTTATGGGAAATCTTACTCTCAAGTTTCCATTAATTTGATTTATGTTGCTAATTGGCTGCATGTAAACAATTTAGATGCGTTGAGTTTAGAAATTACGCGTAAATTAGTAAATCAGTTTCCTAATTTTTATGATGGCTGGAACCTAATGATATTCCAGCCAGGTGCATCTGAGAATGAAATTAAGAGAGCTAAATTTGAGATACGAAGAATTGACCCACGTAATTAGCCCTACAGTATGATGTCACTATGAGTTATGTTGGTGTTATTGGTCAAGGATATGTTGGACTACCTTTATCTATTGCAATGGCAGAAGCAAATCATCGGGTAATCGGTTATGACAACAATGCTACTTTGATTGGCGAACTTATTCAAGGTAAATCACATATTGAAGATGTAACAAATAGTAAATTAATGGAACTCATAAAGTCTGGGTTTTATTTACCTACTACTACGCCCTCTAAATTAAATGATTGCGAGATAATAGTAATTGCATTACCAACTCCACTAACTGAAAATAAAGAACCGGATCTTAAATTTATATATTCTGCAGTAGATTTGATTTCGAATACTGTTACTGGAGAGAAACTTATAATTAATGAATCTACATCTTATCCAGGAACACTTCGCAATGAGATCGCCAAAAGAATTTCTGCTATTTCCGGGATTAATCACAGGTATGCATCAGCACCAGAAAGAATCGATCCGGGAAATAAAGTTTGGACTATTAAAAAAACTCCAAGAATTATTGCTGGTTTAGATTTTGATAGCCTTTGCGAGGCAAGTGCATTTTATTCTACCTTCACAGATATTGTCATAAGAGTTTCATCTCCCGAAGTAGCTGAAATGTCAAAATTAGTTGAAAACTCTTTTCGCCAAGTAAACATTGCTTTTGTCAATGAAGTAGCCCAGATATCTCAGCGTTTCGAGATTAGTGTTTTGGAAGTGCTAGAGGCAGCCGCTTCTAAGCCCTATGGATTTATGAAATTTTTACCTGGGGCGGGAGTTGGAGGACACTGTATACCGATTGATCCAATTTATTTAGCATTTGAGTCTGAGAAAAAGGGGATTAAATCATCATTTATTAAATTATCTAATGAAATTAATGAAAGCATGCCATTGTATGTTGTTTCAAGAGTTGCTCAATACTTCAATAATAATCTAAAAGATAAGAAAATCTTAATTATAGGATTAGCCTATAAGTCTGATGTGTCAGATACGCGAGAGTCACCTGCAATTAAAGTAATTAAAATACTAAGAACTACTGGTGCTTTAGTTGCATGGCATGACAATCTCGTAAAATTTTGGAATGGAGAAAAATCTCAAGAGATTTTAGATTATGATATTGCTATCATTGTTACAAAACACGCAAATCTCGACTTAGATAAAGTTCGAAAAATTCCATATGTTTTCGATTGTTTAGGAAGTCTAGAATCGACCGCTCGGCAATAAGCCCGTAGTTTTATAAGCTTGTACAGTATCTCGAATAATATCTTCTATTCCTTTTATTGGTTTCCAGTCAATAATTGACATAATTTTACTTATATCAGGAACTCTCCGTTTCATATCTTCAAATCCAAAACTATATGCCTCCTCGTACGGTACAAATAAAGTTTGAGAGTTCGAATTTGTAATTTGAATTGTAAGGTGAGCAAGATTTTTTATCTCTATCTCATTAACTCCACCAAGATTAAGCACTTGACCAATTGATTTATCAGTCTGTGCTAATCTAATTAGCGCATCAACAGTGTCACTAATGTGGCAAAATACACGGGATTGAGTACCATCGCCATAAATTTCCAACGGTAAATTATTTAGTGCTCTACTTACAAACCTTGGAATTACCATTCCGTATTGACCGATTTGTCTTGGCCCAACCGTATTAAATATACGGACCGTTGTTACAGGTAGATCTTTCGATAAATTCAAGAAACTCGCAATTGCCTCCTCAATAGCCTTAGAGTCGCTATATGACCATCTAATTCTTTGAGGTGAGCCAATATACCGTTCATCTGATTCAGACAGTGGTTGATTGGGATTTTTTCCATAGATTTCGGAGGAACTCGCGATTATAATCCTTTTATTATGTTTTGCTGCAGAATTTAAGACTACTTTGCTTCCGAAGATATTTGTAGATATCGATTCGATCGGATATTCTAAAATTTTCTTCACACCCACTGCGGCTGCTAAATGAAAAATTAAATCTGACTTACAAACTAATTTCTCAACTAACTTCTCATCTTGTATATCCCCATTTACCATTCTGATTTTATCTAAAATTAACGAGAGGTTATGTTTAGAACCCGATGTATAGTTATCTATCACTGTAATTTCGTGCCCGAGGGCAAATAACGCCTCAGATAGGTGTGACCCTATGAAACCAGCTCCACCTGTTATTAAAATTTTCATCAGCTTACTGTACTCTAACTAGAATGAAATATTAGTCTTCTTTTAAATCCATTAATATATTAGATTGGTGCAATTTTGAGTACCTTTGGCCTTGTTGCTTCAAGTAATGGCTTGGGACATGCGAGACGTCTTTCAAATCTAGCCCTGGGCTTTCACTCCTTAGGGTATAGCGTTAATTTGTTTATTTCCACCCACCAACTTTTGAAAATTAGGTCCGAATTTAAATTCCCTACAAATTCTATAAAAATATTTACTATTGACTCTCACGGTATTGATGGACCTGTTTGGCAAAAAAATGGTTTCAAATATGTTGAACCCAATATGGAAATTATCACAGAAATTTCTAAATGTGACATCATAATTTCTGATAATGTGATTTGGCCTATCAAATATAATGAAAATTTTTATCTTTTCGGACATTTTAGCTGGATAGATTACTGGGAAAATCAAAAGAGTGTAGTTTTTACTAAAAGAGTGATGAAAATTTATGAAAATGAATACCTTCTGATGAATAAAATAAAAAAATGGTTCTTAACTGAAGATTTTCAATTGAACGTAGAGGCAAAACGAAATATTAGAATCGTTCCAGTAAAATTATTAAGGTATTTTAACGACAATTTAATTCCTGATAAGTACTACCCAGAACCAACTATTTGGATCTCCTATGGGACGACAAAATTACAAGATCCTGCTATAAACTATAAAAACTTGATGCCTTATTTCAATGTAAAATTTTTAGAAACTTTTCAACTAACTACTTCAAACTTTAAACCAAATTTAGTAATAGGTCGTCCTGGTTTAGGTACCATTAGAGATTGCTTAGCGGCAGGAATATATTTCTACTCGGTAAGTAGTGAAGATGATCTGGAACTAATATCTAACCGAAAATCACTGTCAAAATTTTCGCAAGATAATTTAAATGAACTCACTTTTGATAGGTTTACAGAAAAATTAAAAATGAATATCCATTCATTAGACGGGTTTCTCTCATGGGATTACGCCTGGAGCGATATTTCGCAAAATTATGTGGAGGTTTGTGAGTCTATTTTACGCAACTTAATACCTACTAGTAAGATTTAAATATGCAGAAAAATTTTGTTCAAAATATTGAAGAATACTGCGTTGATATTGAAGCTCCATTTATTAACCTGCTTGATGTTCTAAATAAAAAGTTTAATTCGGATTTTGGTTCTGGATTTGCTTTAGTTACAAAAGATAATGTTCTTGTTGGAGTTATTGAAGATTCAGATTTACGAAAGTTTTTGCTAAAAAATCCAACTGAAAAGCTAACAATTAGTAAGTTAGTTAATACTAATTTTATTTTTATCGAGGCGGGTTTAAATAAAAATGAAATTATAGATCGTGTTATAACCCAAATTAACTCGCGTGGCTGGAATACATTTCTTCCAGTAAAGGTAATTCCAGTAATTTTAAATGGAAAACCAATTGACTTGCTTGACCTTTCAGAATATGAAATTGAAATTTCTCAGATAATAGACAATAATATTATTATAGGACTTGGATACGTGGGTCTAACTCTAGCACTTTCACTATCAAGTATTGGTAGAACAGTATTTGGTTTTGACACCGATAGTAATAAAATTGAGAATTTGAAAAAGGGTAAGAGTCAAATTACCGAGCCTGGCATTGATAAATTATTATCTAACTGTTTAGATATCAATTTTTTTCCCATGTCAAGTTTTGATACATTACCTTTTAAATCTGGGTTAAGAAATTTTTATTATATTTGTGTTGGGACCCCTCTCAAAACCGCTAATAAAATCGATTTAGGCCCTATAAATGACGTGATTAAAATGTTGATGCCTATTTTGAAGGAAGGAGATGCGATCATTATGAGATCTACAGTACCTGTTGGCACAGGAAGCACTCTGATCTCTCTTATAGAGAGTCAAAATAATTGGAAAATTGGAGTGCACTTTAATTACATATCTGCTCCAGAGAGGACTGTTGAGGGTGATGCACTTAGAGAAATTAAAGAGTTACCTCAAATAATCGGCGGTGCAACTAAATCGTGTTTATTACTAGCGTCAAAAGTTTTCCAAGGGTTATCACTTAGCGTGACACCAGTAAATAACCTCGAGACTGCTGAATTGGCTAAAATTATTGGAAATGCATACCGTGACTATATTTTTGGGTTTTCCAATTCCTTAATTGATATATGCCAGAGCTTTAATATTGACATAAACCATTTAATTAATACATCAAATAGAGGTTACCCTAGAAGTAATATCCCCTTGCCTTCTCCAGGAGTAGGAGGACCATGTCTCACCAAGGACTCATTCTTCTTGGATTTAACCCCTCTTGATTCAAAAAATTCACCAGTTATTAAAGCAAGACAAATCAATCAAGAAGTACCCACAAAATCTATCGAATTTATTAGTAGCGTGATCAAAGATTTAAAAAGATTTTCTTGCTTGTGTATTGGGCTAGCTTTTAAAGGAGTTCCGGCGACTAATGATATCAGAGACTCTACATCAATCACATATTATAATTTACTTAAACGGAAAGTTGAAAAGGTGGATGTTTGGGATGCGGTAGTAGATTTAGAAAATGAAGCCCCTAACTTCTCGCACTATAACCCCAATTTTGAATACAATTTCTTTGCATTACTAAATAATCACCCTAATAATACCCACTTTTTAAAATCTAAGTTACAAAATACTCTTGAAGAGCAAATAATTATTTTTGACCCTTGGAGACTTTTCAATATCGAAGTAGCAAATTTTGCTGATTGCCTGAAAGAAATTGAATACTTTTCGTTATCTCACTATCAGAAATTTGTTATTTAAATACCATGTTTGATAAATTATTAATAGTACCAGCCAGGGGTGGTTCAAAAGGAATAGAGAATAAAAATTTATCTAAGATAAATAACATCTCCTTGGTAAATCGATCACTAACACATGCAATTCAGTTGAGTGAATACTCAAGTATAATTCTAAGTACGGACAGTTATGAGATACTTAAAGAAGTTTCAGATTATTTTTTAATTGATTTTAATTTTGAAAAAGAAAATCAAGTTAATACTATTATTCCTTTTGGCAGGTTCTACCTTCACTTTAGGGGTAGCGATTTATCTGATGATGAAGCAATGATATCTGATGTACTTTTTTCTATAAGATCTATTTTGCGCTCAAAGCAAATTAAATCTAAGATCTGGTGTATTTTGCAACCGACTTCGCCTTATAGAAGTAAACTTGAACTAGAGGAAATTAACGAAATAATAAAAAATAATTATGATTGTGACTTTTCACTTGTTAGCGCTACCCAAGTTACTGATATTCATCCTGCGCGCATGTATGAACTAGATAAAAACTATTTTCTGAATGGCCTACCAATCTTTGAGAATTTTAAACAATTAAGGCGTCAAGATTTACCTGTGGTGTACATTAGGGATGGAGGATTTTATGTATTAGGTGATAATTTAGTATCAAAAAAGATTCAATTTTCGGCCCAACCAAAAGCATTTATAAGAAACTTCCCCTGGAGCATCAATATTGATTCTAAGATTGATCTATACTACTCAAGTTCAGTAAATAAACTTGATACGATTGGCGACCCTAATGAGGAAAATTTAAATGAATTTAATAGCTGAATTCTGTCAAAATCATAATGGTGATCGCAATATATTAGAAGCAATGATATATGCATCTAAGGAAAATGGTGCAACCCATGCAAAGATTCAAGGCTTATACAGTGATGAACTTACAAGTAGGTCTGAATTTGAAGATTCTAAAGCCAAAATATATCGCCCATACCATGCTGAATACCAAAGGTTACGTAAACTAGACTTAAGTTTCGAAACTGAGAAGTGGTTTGTAGAAAAGTGTAAAGAAATTGGTTTGATTCCCATGATAACGGTTTTTACACATAGTGGGGTGGATAGGGCTTTTAGTGCTGGTTTTGAGAGTATCAAAATCGCGAGTTATGACTGTTCTTCACTTCCTATGATAAAAAAAGTAATGACATTTGCTTCGGAGTTAGTTGTTTCTACGGGTGGCGCATTTTGGAATGAAGTTCAAACCACAGCGAATTTTATTGATCAGGAAAGAAAATCTACTCAAAAAATTGCTCTTCTACACGCAAGAACCATTTACCCTACACCACTAGAGAACATGGGTCTTTACAGAATGTTACTTCTTGGAATTTTTGGATTTGACTTTGGTTTGTCTGATCATTCAATGCCTTCTACCACTAATTTAGATGCGAGTAAAATTGCCATTTATTTAGGGGCAAAATATATCGAAAGACACTTCACTGTGTTAGACAAAAATGCCACTAAGGATGGCCCCATATCAATCACTCCTACCGAACTTAATTCGCTGAAAATCTTTTCAGAATTATCAAAGATAGATCAGTCGTTGGAGATCGAATCATCTAAACTTAGTCTGGTACTAAATTGTGATTCACTCGACCCATCTGAACAAGAAATCTTAAATAAAACTTACTATAGAGGCAGAGTAGTATCGAGTGTAGAAGGTAAGTTAGTTCCCGGTTGGGAGTAAAACTAATTGAAAAAAATTATATTAGCTGGGCAAGCAGTGCAAAACAAATCGATAAAACTTGCGTTGACAAAATATTTCCAGATTATAGAAGTTAGCCCCAGACATTTATTTGAAACTCTAAAAACGATAGAAGACTGCGAAGCCGTATGGATTCATGTTGATACATTTATTCCTGAAGATAAAATAAAATCTTTTGAAAAAGTAACTTTTTTAATCAGCACAACTACTGGTTTAAGTCATATTTCGAAGAGGGTAAGAGATAAATTTAACTCTGATCTTATTACATTAAATGGGCAAAGGGAATTTTTGCAAGATATTAGTAGTACTGCAGAACATGCATGGGCGTTGATTATGCATGGTACTAATAATCTTAAACTAAGTATAGATTCAGTTGAGGCTGGTGGTTGGAACCGGTTGATAGATATTCGCGAAAATCAACTGAGGTCTCTAGTACTCGGGATTATTGGTTACGGTCGACTTGGAAAAATTGTTGCGCAATATGGAAAGAGTTTCAATATGAAAGTTATTGTAAATGATGTGGATAAAACTGCAAAAAATGATGCGAGAATTGATGGCTTTGAGATGGTAAGTGAAATTGAAGAGATGTTTCGCATTTGTGACATTGTGTCCATTCACGCTGATCTAAATGATAATTCAGAGATGATAATAAATAAGTCAAATTTATCTATGATCACAAAACCTTTACTTCTTGTTAATACTGCCAGGGCTGGACTAGTTGATGAAAAAGCAATTATAGACGAGATAATTAAACGTGACTTACTTCGCTACTTTACTGATGTGCTAGCCGTTGAGGAATCTGGAGAAAGTGTTGATAAGTCTGAACTTTGGAAGGCATCTATTGGTACGGACAGAATTGTAATAACTCCTCATGTTGGTGGTGCAAATAGAGAGGCAATGGATAAGTGTGAAAAATTTCTTTTCGAACAATTAATAAATAAGCTAGCCTAGTTTTAACTTTAAAATATCTTGTTTACACACCTATTTCTTAGAATATGTTAAATTAAATGGATCTAAATTAATTATCATTGATAACGCATTTTCTTTTTCAATAGAATCATTTTCTTCTAAAAAATAAAGAGCTCTCCAGCCCAAAATTTCTCTTGGATAATTCTTTATTAGACTCTCAGATAATAATTTTGATTCACTTTGAAACCCATTCTTTAGAGTAAATTCTAAGATTACTTGTTTATGATATGAAGTAGATCCCAGAATTTCTGTGCTTTCTATCATTGTAGATAAATTACTTGAACTTATTGCTGACTTAAATTTAGCATCTGCATTTAATGGAATAAAGGCTATTGCAAATCCCACTACAGCTCCTAGAGCACCAAATGAAATCACTTTTTTTGTGGAACTAAGGTGGAAACTCTGTCTAGTTTTTGGATACTTTTTAGAATTTATATCTGATTTTAAAATACTATCTTTTGAAACTAGTTCATACCCAATGACTGCTCCTGTTAACATCCAACCCCACACACTTATTCCAAGATTATTTATACTTGCTAGTGAAAAGATCAAGTAGCCAATCCAACCGGCAAAAATACTTACGAAATAGGCATCAAATGAATTTTGTCGCTTTAAATAACTAAAACCTGATTTAAAAGCAAATAAAATTATGAGAATATATGATAGCGCTAACATCACACCACCAGTTGATGATAGATCAAGGAAAACATTGTGGGCAGTATTTGAAACTCTCTCAGGATCAGATCTATATGCAGAAATTGATCCCCTCATACTTCGATACCAATCCCCATATGAATCTAGGCCTACCCCAAATAATGGATGCTGCATTGTCATTTTCCAACCCGCATGCCAATAATCGGTCCTATAAATTAACGTATCAGAGTGCAGTATTTTAGATAGAGGCCCTTTGTTAAGTAACCCAAAAACTGTCAAAGACGTTCCAATCAGTACTATCAATGAAAAGATATAAATAAAATATTTATTTTTTATCTCTTTTTTCAACCAAATAAGCATCACAATCGATACTCCAAAAAGAAAAATAATAAATCCTTGTATTGATTTTGTTTCAAAAATAATTAACAAATCTAAAAAGATTAAAATTAATAGTATAAGTTTAATTCTAGTTTTAATGATATTGCTTAGTATTAGTGAAGATGCGATAATTGAGGAAATACCCAAAAAAGCTGATAAAAAATTGACGTTCCCAAATGTTCCAAATAAGAGTTTATTATTCCAATTAATTGGGTCAATATTAATTGCTTGCATCCCACAGTACAGAGTCATGAATACTGATGTAATTAAAAAGCTCTTTATAATTCCATTATAAAAACTTCTACTATGCATTAGTACCGTGACAACTAAAATTATTACCAAAGAAAAATATGCCAAAATTCCGGTATTTCGTCCAAAAGTCCCCCAAATCTGTTGATTAATAGGGGCACCACTAAATAGAAATGCAAGCACTAAAGAAGAAACAAATAAAATTATAATCAACCAAAACAGCTTACTTACTTTCACAATATTTTTTTTATAAATCATAAGAAATATAAAAAATAAACAAAATGCAAAAGTTGTTAAAGCTAGAAGTTTAATTGGATTTATTGGATCATAGTTTATTGATGGCGAAACTAACATAGAAACTAATGGGCCTAAAATTAATAATAATTTAGAAACCAGACTCAATAACACTCTATTGTCTTGAACCATGATCTATTTTAGCAAAAAGTGGGCCCTGTCGGGATCGAACCGACGACCCACAGATTAAAAGTCTGTTGCTCTACCGACTGAGCTAAAGGCCCAAGATGCAAACAAAAGAAATATGCCACGAAAAGACAGGTTTCGAAATTGTTTACCGTTTTATCATACAGTAACTTACTGAAGATAAGTAATTACTCCCCGTTTATCTATTGTGCAGCATAAAACTCGCATAGCGTTGCAATGTTTTTTACGCCACTCATATCTACTGTAAAGGTAATTTTTTGCCGTCAAGCCACTTTTAATAATAAAAAAATCCGCAGCACTAAAATTATTTTGCGGAAACTTACTTGGAGTTGCAACCTTATATCAATAGATACGGAGGACTATTTTCTATAAGTCGCTTTTTGTAATCTATCACGAATTGCAACTCCGATATCGTTACCAATTGGTGGAATGACATAAATATTAGCTAATCTTTTATTATCACCTAGGCGAAATGAGTTGTACAAAACTCTTGCAAACTCTTCGTTATTTATTGGACTTGCCAATCTTATTACACCCTCCGGAGTAGAAAAATTATTAAGCGCAATTAAACCATCTCCTGGTTGGGGTACCCCAGAAATAAATACACGGGCATTTGGAGCGTAGTGTGAATCCAATAAGCCAGGTACTTTAATCTTCTTAGAATTGCGGATTTTATCGGAATCAATACATATTTTTAATAAATCATTGATCATCGCAGATGTAATCCCACCTGGCCTTAAGATTAGTGGAGAACTTTTAGTACAATTAATTATGGTGGATTCAACTCCTACTATGGATGGACTACCATCTATAATTAAATCATTCACACTTAAGTAATTAGATAGCTCTTCGTAAACGTCTTCTGCGCACGTCGGTGATACCTTGCCAAATCTATTCGCGCTAGGGGCTGCAATGCCATACCCACCTTGGGATTCAAACTCTTTAAGTAAAGCCAGTGCAACAGAGTGTGCTGGAACTCTGATACCAACATTATTTTGACCGCCGGTAATAAAATCTTTGGCTAAATCTGTTCTTGGTAAAATTAAAGTCATAGGCCCTGGCCAAAAAGCTCTAGCAAGTTTTACTGCATACTCAGGTATATCTTTTGCCCATTTATCTAAATTATTAATGGAAGATACATGAACTATTAATGGGTGGTCAGTGGGTCTGCCTTTGACCTCATAGATTCTGGCTACAGCCTGCTGGTTAGAGGCATCTGCTCCTAATCCATATACAGTCTCAGTTGGAAATGCCACAAGATTTCCAGCCATAAGGGATGCGGCGGCATCTTTTAGTGCCGATGCTGTGCAGTTGGAGATTATGGTCATGATGGCCAATTGTGCACTATCAACCTAAGAGAAGATATTGCGCCTATTTTATTTATTAGTTTTGCCCTGCTTAATTCAACCGATACCCTTACCCCTCCACTGTCCCCATCGTCTAGTGGCCTAGGACGTCGCCCTTTCACGGCGTTAACACGGGTTCAAATCCCGTTGGGGACGCAAAAGGAAAGGAAGAAAT
>Ga0209550_10006122_pt1 | contig 11250 bp, 8 predicted proteins | sample LauGreSuBDMM15SN_2_FD_187567 | JGI IMG/M metagenome (GOLD analysis project Ga0209550, IMG submission 187567) | Freshwater lake microbial communities from Lake Michigan, USA - Su13.BD.MM15.SN (SPAdes) (version 5) | ecosystem: Environmental > Aquatic > Freshwater > Lake | place: Lake Michigan, USA... | reverse complement strand
GGCACGCTCGTCCCCTACCCGCCTGGACAGGCCAAACGGTTGCGGTTGCACCGGTGCGCGGAGGGCACCGGTGCGCAGCCAAAGCCTCTTGCCGTCGAGGCAGACGCGAGCAGTGCCGAGCTCTCTGAATCGTGCCTACACGTCCTTAGTAGCAAGGCGGCGCCGCGTAGGCCCACCCCGCTCGCGCCCACCGCTCGCGCGCCCACCCGCCTCGCGCCTCGCACCTCGGAGATATCGGAGATCACGCTGCCTCGTGACGCAACAATGGAGGGCACGGCTCCCGCTCGGACCTCAAGCGCCGCGGAGAAGGTCTTTCGCATCGACATCACGAAGCACCAGGTCCACATAGCGCGGAGCAACGCCGACTATTTGGCCTTTCTTGGGAAGGACTTCTATATTGAGGTGGTGGCCCGCTACGATTCCCCGGCAACTAAAGTCGAAGGCACGCCGATCATGCTGCAAGCCGAGGCCGTTTTCGAGGACAACACCCCAGTGACAAGTGCCTGCTGCGGGACGTTGAATGGGTCCTGCACCAAGCTGCACGGCGACACCGTCCAGAGGCTCGTCGAAGGACGTGCGCGCTTCTCCAAACTTCGTTTCGGACCCCACTGTTTGAGCAGCCGCCACAGAGACGCCAACGGCAATCCCCGTCGCTTCCGCATTCTGGTGCAGAGCTTCGATGCTCAGACGGGCGCTGTCCTGCACGGTGTCGTGTCACAGCCGGTTCGCGTCATCTGGGGGTCATCGGGCTCATCTGCTGGTCCTACCGTTATCGACCAGCGTGTAGCCAGCGTGTACACTAACCAGCGTGTGGATCGTAGCCGCCACTTGTCGCTGGACGAGATCTCGGATGCGATCTGGGAGCAGGCAGCAGGGCTGTCCCACACGCAGGGGAGCAGGCAGGTTCTCTGTCTGGACGGGCCTGACTGCCAGTGGTGCAAGGGGGGCCCCGGCAGCGGCGGCGGCGGCGGCGCGGCATGCACTGCGATGATCACGAAGAAGAACAGCTGGACAGAGGATGAGGAGAAGTCCCTCCTGCGCCTCGTGCCTCGCGTTGGCTTCAAGTGGTCGCACATCGGCGAACTGCTGCCTGGTCACTCAGCGGTCTCCTGCCGTGAGCGTTATACGATGCTCTCAGAGCGTTTTGAAGCTCGGTGGCGTGCCGTGGAGCTTGGCGAGAACAAGGCTGCCTCGGCCGCTGCGGCGGGCTCCTCCACCCTTGATGGCACGGCGCCTTTGAGCTCTCCTCCGGGGCAGCCCCCGAACCTGAAGCGCCCTCTCGAGGCGACGCCGGAAAGCCTGGCACTCCAGCAATGGCTGCAGATTCAGAAGAGACTTCAAGTGAAGAGGAGCAATGCCGACTTCATCGCCGCAGGCGCTGCGGCGATGATGGAGAGAGGTCAGGGCGAAGGCGGCGGTGGTTAGGGAGGCGGAGGAGGCGGCGGCGGGCTAGGCGGCGGGCACCAAGTTGTCTACCGCGTAAGCGGTACCTGTAAGGCCCACGCCACATCGAGCTTTGATCGAGCATCGTCGCCATGACCGTCGCACGTCGGGGTGGGGGGGGCGTGGCGGACGGGAGGGACCCGCAGGGACGCCGACGGGGTACGACGGGGCGCATCGCTCATCCGTCGCGTCTCATTAGCGTGAGTCTTGTTGAAGTCTTCGTATCTGCTATCCGTCGCGCGCACCTTTCGCTACGCGGGCCGGTCGATTTTCGATATGGGAGAATGAAAGCTCGAAAGTACAGACGCGCGCTCCTGTACACTCACCGCGTTTGGCTTAGCGATATGGGGCATCGATGGCGCGCATGCTCCGACGTATCGTTGCGCCCATATAAGGCGAGGGTACCGCGCACCCTGGCGCCAAAGCTGCGCTTACACTTTACCCATGACCTTGCTGCGCAGGAAATCAGTCGCCTTTGCTTCGTCGAACCCCCGTTTATCCTTCCCGCCGTCAGGAAGGAGCGGTTTTTCCTCGCCCGCGCCCGCGCCGACAAACCCTAACCCGATCCTCAGCAGCACGGCGAGGCTGAGCACGATCGGGCCGGGCAGCAAGGCGTGCCAGTTCACTTCGCCCTCGCTTCGGGCCAGCCAGGTCCACGTCCATCCTGTGACCGTGAGGAGCACGAAGACTGACGCCGTCAGCCAGATCGCGCCCACACACTTGGCGAAGCAGCATGGGCCCCAGAGCTTGGCGTACTGATACGCGTCCGAGCGCTCGTCGGTGCGAGCCACGGTGTCGTCGTAGATGTCGAGGGTCGCGTACACGATGTTGAGGGCGCCGAGCCAGAGCATCAGCGCCTCGAGAAGCGGGTGCCACGGCAGAAAAAAGCACACTGTCGCCACGCCCCCGATGACGAGCGTGAAGCTCAAGCTGAGGATGATGAGCGGTAAGCGGTCCGGTGCCTCCTCGGTCTGGCCGATGAAGGCGTACAGCAGGCAGATGAGGAGCGCCACGCACAGGAGCAGCGCAACGACCTGCATGAACATCGGGTCGCAGCAGCTGAACACGATCAGACAGCCCCAGAAACACGAGCCCATGTAACCGGCGGGCAGCACTACGTGTCTGCCGCATTCGACGTTGTTCCCCTTCCAGCGTGTGAGACCCCCCTCGTCGCCGTGCACCTCGATGCTTGTCACCGAGTTACAGGTTGCCCAGGCGCCGAGGGCGTGCGAGAACTCATGCAAGCAGGCCGCCCATTGCTTGAAGGGCTTCATGACCCACGAGCGCCAGAGGAGAACCACGGCCGGTAAATAGCAGACTAGCGTCACGAGGAAGTAGACTTGGTCGAACGTGAATGGAGTGACACTAAAGGGTCCCCATGCCAATGGCTTCGGCATGAGTCTTCGCAGGAGAATGGGAGTTGGTCGCACGCCTTCTGGCTGTGACGCGCCCCAAGAGGTCCTCCAATCGGGGTCGCTTTGTAAAAGGAAAGAGGGGACTTTGCCATTTATGGTCACAGAGTGCATGTAATTTCAAACGCAATTAACAGAACCTGTCGCCGATTACTGTCTGAATTTCACTACAGCCCTGAGTAGGTCTGTCGGCCTCCTTCCCCTCCCCCACCTCCTCCTCCTCCTCGCCATCTTCCGAATTGTCGAGCCCAGCGTCCTCTTCGGCCAAGTCGGCCCCCTCCTCCGCACTCGTGGGCACGGCACTGCTCCCTGGAGCCAAGCGACCCATGCGCGATGTACCCAGGCGCCCACGCAGCATGTCCGCGCCGTGGGCCACCCTCGAGACGACAGTGCAGTATCCGGCAAGCATGGCAGGCCACCAACGCTCCCGTGCTGCTTCGCCAAGAGCTTGCGCACAGGCCGAGCAGGCCGGCCGCCCCGAGCGCCGCCACCAGTCGCACACCTCTGCCGGAAGGACTCGCGCGAGCAGATCCTCGAGCCCAAGCGCCACCGTGATGAGAGCCTCGGCACCGGCGCTGCTCGCGGTGGTGCAGATGACGCGGGCGGACGCTGTCGCATTGTGGATCGAAGAGAAGTATGCCGCAGCAATAGGCACGACGAGTACGAGTACGAGCAGGGCAAGAGCTATCGCGCCGCCATCGGAGCCACCACCCACATCCGCCGTTTGCTCGATCAGGATCCCCTCATCACGAACCAGCGTGGGCGCCAGCTGTATCCAGATACTCGCATCCTGTACGCTCTGCAACAGCACGCCACCCGACAGGTCGATGTGCGAGAGCAGCGGCGCGTCCCGAAGCCGCTCGCACAAGATCGCAGCTGCCCGAAGGCTCCACAAGCGCTCGACCATGTGTGTTGGCACGCACTGGAAGGCTTGTGCGCGCAGTCGAAGAGCGTCCACCAATGTCCGGGCAAGCCCTGGCGCCAGGTCCACGATGACGTAGCGCAAGGAAGCGCGCGCCTCCACCAGATGCACACTCTCGCGGCGCACCTGGAGCACCGAGACCATCTCGTCGTTGAACTGCTGCTCCAGAGCGTGCAGCTTCTCGTGTTCCCGAGCCTGCTCCCCCTCCGCCACCTTGCTTGATACGCCTCCCTCGCCCACCAACCCACTCATGGGCGTGCTCGTTCTAGTGCCGGTCAAGGGAGCTTGCTGTAGCTTGAGCTCGATGCGGTCGGCGCCAAGGGTGCGGCGGGGTGGCAGCGAGGGCGAAGAGGCTGTGGCGTACGCGGCGGCATGCGCAGCAGCGCCCATCACGTTCGTCGGCCGTAGCCGGAAGTCGCAGCCGCTGGGACAGCGCAGCGAGTGGATCTCAACGCGGGAGATCTCAACGTGGGAGGTGGAGGCGGATGCGGACGATTGTTGGACAGAGAGGATATCCGATCGATGGATTGCAAGCCACGTCGCAGCCGCGGCATGGAGTGCGCTACCCGCCTGACTTCGCTGCCGTACCTCCACCTCCCAGTCGATAGGCTGGCCCACCTGTTGACGGCACTGAGCGGCTGGGTCCCGTGGAACGATGAGCTCAAACGAAGCCGACGAGGTCGCATGCACAGTCGGAGCGGCCAAAAGGTCGGTCGGGATCCAGCCTGCAAGCACCGGCGGTGTGGCCGGCCCGAAGCGCTCCTCGCTGGGTGCAGTCTCGGCTCCGGCCGAGGGCGACAAGGGCATGGCGTTGCGGCGGACGAGCTTGGCGCGAAACTCGTAGAGGGCGAGAGGCGACACACCCGCAACGGTCACGACTCTCTGCCCGTCGGCGGTGAGGGTGCCTATTGTACACGCCGAGCATGGCTGCCATAACGAGGACGCCCTGTCGTGATCTTGGACGCTCGGCAAGAGCCACTCCATCTCCATGGTGAACCCTTGGCAGTCAGGCGGCGGTGGTACGAGAAAGTGCAGAGCACGGCACGACAGTGGGGGCGGCGCTCCCTCGACGCTCCTGCCTCGACGTGTCGCCGGCGGTGCGAGCACCACCGTGAGTTCCAGCGGCCACACCATCATCAAGTCGGAGCTCACCCCCGTGGTCAGCACCACCGGGGGTCCGTAGGCGCCCCACGTCACCGACGAGATAGCGCCCGAGATAGCGCCTGGGACTCCGGCTGTGCGTGTGCTGCCTATCGAGGGCGCCAAGCGAAACTCATAGCTCGTGCCACTCGTAAGCCCCTCGACGTGCGCAAAGTTAAGAGCCGATTGTTGCGACGCCATCACAGTGAGCTCGACGACGCCGGTCTTCCACACAGAGGTGGACACGCTGTCGGCGCTCGTGGGCGCCACACGAAGCCGATAACGCTCCGGCGGCGGCACGTCTATGCCCCAGTACGGCGGCCGCGGCGCCGGCCACCGCAAATCGATGCTCGAGCAGCCTGTTCGAACTGGAAGAGGCTCAAGAGGGCGCGACTGCATGCCGCCCCCCCCAACGGCTGCCGCGCCCGCCAGAAGGCCAGTTGCACACAGCACGCACTCGATGCGGACCCATGCGCGCGTGGCTGTGGCGCCGGCGCCTCTTGCCGAGGCCTCTTGACACGTCGAGGCTTGCTGCTGCTGCTGCCATGCATGCGTGCCGAAAGGTACCATCCCTTTGAGTGAAGGTTGATCGCTCACGCGAAGGATAAGGTCGGGTGCGCGGGCGTTCGGATCGCCTAGGTAGACTGCCTCCGAGCGCTCGCGCGAGAAGACCCACTCGGAGAAGCGAGAGGGCGAGAAGCGCGCCGATGGCTCTGTGTAATAGAGGTGCAGCTGCGCAGTCAGACCGGCATGCTGCAGTGCGCGAAAGTGGGTGCGGCCCTCCTCGTCAACGCCCGCCGGCTCGTAATCGACGGCGTACTCCGCGCGCTCTCGCTGCATCGCTTGCGTGCAGCCTGCTGACATCGCCGGCAGGGTCGCGCCATTATGCGGATCAAGGATAGGCTCGGCCACACCGTCGCATATGCTCTGGGTCGGATCGCAAGGCAGGCTCACGCGCAGGCAGGCGATCGATTGCTGCGGACAACCCCAAAAAGGCGGCGGCGGCGGGGTTGGAGGCGGCGCAGGCGGCGGCGACGGCGCTGGTGGCGGCGGAGGTGGCGGTGGCGGCGGAGGTGGCGGTGCCGGGACTGGCGGCGGCGGCGGTGATGGATAGTGGAAGCCCTCCTTTGCGAATGGGTCAAGCAACTCCCAGCACTCTGAGGCCAGGGTGGGTGCGACTGGAGCAATGTAACGCGGCCGGAACTTCCACAGCTCACAACTTCCAGTGCCACCTGCGACGAGGCACTGGAATCCTTTGCATGTGGATTCGCTGGAGCAAAGCATTCGACAGCTGTTGCAGGTCTTGGCGGACGCGGACCGCGTGTAGTAGTCGGCGCTAGTGTCATTGGCGAATCGGTAGGCGCAGCCGCCCGATCCGATGAGGCGGAATGAGATGGTAGTCATGCACGAACCGGGGACCTCGGTCAGGCCACAGGGCGCCTCCTGTAGAAGCTTGACGACGACCCACAGCTGTCGGGACGTATGCTGCGCGAGATACTACGGAACGCGACACCTACCGGGTACTCTAGTAGTTTTCCTGTCAACGTTCCAATGCGTTCCGCATGCATCGAGGATCAATTGAATGGGAACTTTTCCGGCAGCAAATGAGCTCGCGCCAACGTCCCCCTGGACGGGTCGTGTGAACGTTAACACGACAGACGAAGGTTGCTGCAAGGGGCGTCGCGTTTCGCACGCTGATGACGACAGACCTGACATGGGCGTGCGCGTACTGGTGCGCGTTCTGGTTTGCCGGCTGGCCTGTGTGCATGGTAATTGCGCGCCAGCTGCCCAAGTCGTCGCGAGCCGATGAGAACGCCAACCTGCTGACGAGCGGGCAGACTCTGCTGGCGACGGTGAGAAGCGTCATTGTATCGGTCGGAGCCTTCTTCGCTCCACACGATGACTTCCTCAATCAATGTGGCCTCGCCTTCTTCACTTTTGAGATCGTCGATCTGCTCGTCGGTTTGTGGTTTCGTCTGCACGGCAAGGACATGATACTGCACCACGCAGTGCACATTGCCGCAGGCGGGCTGATCTGGGCGGCCGACTTGCATGCCCTCGCCAGACCGCTGCTGATGCAGGAGGCGTCCTCCATTTTTCTCAACATCTGGTACCTAACACGCAATCGCGCGGGAGAACTCATCTCAAACGTCTTCTTCCTCAGCTTCGCCATCATGTTTGCCATCGTCCGTATGGGCAACGGCTCCTGGGCGGCGGTCAAGTTCTTTCGGGGCGGAACGCATCCGATCCTGGGCTACCTCGTTCTCATCGGCGCTGCCATGCAGCAGTACTGGGGCTACAACATCGGCGTCAAGGTGTACACGGCCTTGAGTGGATCATCGCCGAAGCCGTCGAAGAAAGAATGAGCACTCCACTTAACTTAAGATCTCAACCCGCTCAACGTCTGGTCCAGACGGGAGACGGGAGACGGATAGATAGAGGTCCGATACGCGTATGTGCGCTATGCCGGTGCACGCATCGGAAACGTAGCGGTACCGCCGGCGGCCGCAGGGAACCGAGCTCAGGAGCTCTCAGTGTGCACGCGCTCCGCACGGCCGTCGGCCCACGCGCCACGGCCCCGGGCGAGCGAGTGCTGTGCCCAGTCGGCATGGTCCACATACCGAGTTGTACTCGGTTATCGCAACCTCGCGGTCGCGCGCCGGGGACAGCGGGTGCGGGAGCGCGGGACCCAGAGCCACAGACCCACAGTCGAACACAGGGGATCAGGGAACGCTTCCGACGTTGCCGGTCCTGTGTGGGGTGATAGCGAATCGAATCGCGAATCCCGACGAGCGACAGGCGACACGACCAGACGACCCGACACGCGGCGGCCGTAAGCCCTACCCCTGCGCGTTTTTCTTTTTGCGAGACGAGATCATCTGTTTCGGGCACGCGACTCACACAAGACTCCACATGACGCGAGTCTCTCTCTGCGGCCCCGCCGACCCCGCCCGTTTGCCGAGCCACGGCGACCGAACACGCCGCCGCACAGGTCCCTTTCCCTTCAAGGCTGCGCGTCCCTCCAGCGGTAGATGCGAAAGGCTGTGAGCCCGACGCATTGCACGGCAATGTCGCACAGGACCTCGAACCCACGACGAATTACCACAAGATCCGCCGCCGGGTCGATGCCCAGACCCGCTGTGCTGGGATCGAGCCCACGCTCAGTAAGTGCCACGAAGGTCGACACCTGGGTCGACAGCAGCAGAATCCCGGCCGCAAAGGCGCCGCCCTTCCACGTCCGAGAGAAGGCCTCTTGCCATGTACCCAAGTAAGCGCCGCGTTCAAAGGCCTCGGCGGCGAGCGCGCCTAGGATCCAGCACGCTGCGAGGCCCGCCCCGTGCGAGCAGGCCGGCACAATGTAAGGCAGGCCACGCCATGCGGGCACGATGGCAAGCGGCTGGAGCCAAGTCTGTTGGGGTAGAATACCAGTCAGACCGAGCGACGCCAAGAAGATGCTACCGCAGATGCAGACGAGCGCGTCCGCATAAGGCAGGCCGGGATCATCAATACGAGGAGCGGCAAATTTTCTTTTGATGTCCTTGCCAAATTCTAAACCAGCATTGTACGCTTCCTCGAGGGTCTCCTCTGGCGGTTCAGCTGCGGGCTTCTCTGCTCTGGACGCCTTGTCCGGTTCGACGACTGCTCGGCACGGAAGTGCACGCGACGCATGCAGAATTGGCCGTGGGTACGCGATGATGCCTACCGTTCGCATCGCTGTAAAGGTAGGCATCATCGCCGCGAGCAGCATGGCCGTCGCCATCCACCCGATCCTTGGTGCAGGGGTCGCCGAAAAAGTGGCCGAAGCCCTCACTCGAAAGGAGTTTCTGAAAGTGTGATTGTGATGAGGCACTTTCGGGAGATGAGGTGTGTTTGCACCCCACCAACGCGCATTTTCATCAACGTCTTCGAGGACGCCCACGTGGAATCACCATGGATGTATGCACGACACAGTCTCGGACGTCACGTTACGAGCCACCTGCTGACATGTGTCCCGACTCATTCGTGCTGCTGGCAGGACAAAGACATCCATGAGGCGAAGCTGCAGGTGCAGGGGCAGCTCGCCGCCCAGTACATCCAGGAAGTGATGCAGGTTAGGGCCGCTCTGCTCTTAAATATCGACATTGTGTGCCTGCACTCGTCAACTGATGGGTCGGTGTGCTGCCCTCACGCGCAGAAAATCACCGACAAATGCTTCGAGCGCTGTGTGACGCGGCCGGGCGCCAAGCTCGACGACAGCGAGAAGCTTTGCACCGCCAAGTGCATGGATCGGTACCTGGACTCGATGACGCTAGTCTCTCAGGCCTGGGCGGCTCGGGCCAAGGCTCAGGCAGCGGCAGGCGGCGGCTCTTCGGGGCTAATGTAAGTTGCATTGCCAGACGAGGACATCTCCTCTCAGCGCTGCCCTGTACTGCCGGGCGGGCGAGAGCCAGCTGCGCGTATTATTTGAGAGTGTCACTCGAGTGAGAGCAGAATTGGTGTCGCGCACAACTCATTCCCCGGTGAAACATGTATCGGTACAAACGGTGCTTACACGACGCGGTGCAACCGCCTACGTTTAAGCTCGCAAGACAAGCCAGGTAGGGCCACGCTATCGCATGCACCGTGAAGAGGCGCGAAAGGAGGGCGCACGCAGAGGTACAGACTATCAAGAGTCGTCAGCCCGTCAGCTCCTTTGCAGCGTCTCCCGCAGACTTGCGATCTTCAAGGGCCGTGTGGGCTTGCCGATTGGCGGCGAAGACCCGCTCTAGGACGATCGCCGCGGCGACGTTGACATTGAGCGAGTCGAGGCTGCCCGCCATGGCGTCCGACATCGGGATACGCACCCGTGCATGCGCCCGCTGTGCCGCATCGTCACTCACGCCCTCGTACTCGGCGCCCACCATGATCGCAAAGGGGGCGATGCCGGCCGCATGCCCACTGCCGCCCGCGCTGCCGTCGACGTTGCCGCGGCTGCTGCCGCTTGCCGTGCCGATCGGGACGGCAACATCATGGGCCACTGATCCCTTTAGGTGGAGGGCGAGGAGTCGGTAGCCGTGCGTTCGCAGCTCATCCAGCTCGCGAGGCCATTGCCTGGCGTGGACGAATGGGAGCTTGAACACGGCCCCCATGGACGAACGGATCGACTTGCGGTAGAACGGGTCAGCGCACCCCGGCGAGAGCAGAACGCCGCATGCTCCAAAGGCGAGGGCCGTGCGAAAGAGCGCGCCCACATTCTCCGGCTTGATGACGCCGTCGAGAACGAGGACCGCGGGAACGGCTGTCCCGGGCACTGCCTGCAGCGTCGGCAGCCATTCGGCAAGCGGCCGGTGCACAGCCGTCGGCCGGCGCACAATCGCCAGCACAGACAGCGCCGAGTGCTTGAAGCCCGTCGCTTTCGACACGTCCGCGCGGCTGCCGGCGAAGACGACGCACGGCGGCGGCGGCGCCACTGGTGGGCTTCCCGCGCCGCCGGTGCCATCACCGCTACCAGCGCCACCGCCGCCGCTCGTCCTCGCCGCCTTCGAGTACGCGGCGTCCGCCTCGACTAGGTTGGGAACGAGCGTCTGCAGCTGCGTCTCCGTCCCGAGCAGCGAGGCGATCTGGTAGGAGGTGCCGAGCTGCAGGATCTGCTGAATGATGAGCGAGCCCTCGGCGACAAAGTAGCCCGCCTTGACTAGCTGCCGGTCGGGGCTCGCCATCGCGTCGTACAGCTTGAGCTCCGGCGCTGCACCCGCCTTGGCGTCGCGAAGCGTAAAGTTGTGCAAGCGCTCAAAGGAGGTGGCGAGTGGAACGCCCGGCGGCGCCGCCGCCGCCTCATTTGCGTGCAAAGGCTCGCCCTCGCGTGATCGCTTCAGAGCCAGACAATCCCTCTGCGCTTGCTCGAGGGAAGCAATGCAAGCCTCTGTCTCAGCATCGGTCTGCATGAACTGATCCAAGCCGTTGACTCGCGCATCGCCGAAACCATTGTGCATCGTGCCCTCGTTGATGTCGTCGCAGCCCCAACGGGCGTTGGACATGGCGCGAATGGAGCGCTGACCACGCAAGCGCTCGCCGCAGCGGCGCAAGATTGACGACCTCGTGCCAGCGGGCAGGCGAGCAGAAAAGCAGAGACGTACACCGACGAACCTGATCGACGTCGCCGGCGTGAAGACCAGACCGCCTGGAGTACAGTCTGTGAAACGCTAGACGCGGGCCTTCCACCCAAGAAACGTGTACGCGAACTCACACACCGAGTGCGGCTCATGCCCTAACCGTGCCCGTGTAGCAAGGAGAGCGCATGACGACGCACGCTGACACTCGTACTGTACGCTGCATACGAGCCATACAGCTTGACAACCTTGGTGGGCAGCGCGG
>Ga0209550_10006121_pt1 | contig 11250 bp, 9 predicted proteins | sample LauGreSuBDMM15SN_2_FD_187567 | JGI IMG/M metagenome (GOLD analysis project Ga0209550, IMG submission 187567) | Freshwater lake microbial communities from Lake Michigan, USA - Su13.BD.MM15.SN (SPAdes) (version 5) | ecosystem: Environmental > Aquatic > Freshwater > Lake | place: Lake Michigan, USA... | reverse complement strand
GAATCACATGGTAGTCATGCCCGATGCCGACATTGATAAAGCCGTTGATGCGCTGGTTGGCGCAGCCTATGGCTCTGCTGGTGAGCGCTGCATGGCGATCTCGGTGGCGGTTTTAGTCGGGGATGCTGCCGAAAAGATCATGCCTAAACTGATTGAGCGTGCCCGCACCTTGAAGATTAAAAATGGCATGGAGCTCGATGCGGAAATGGGTCCGATTGTGACCCGAGCCGCCCTCGATCGAATTAGCGGCTACATTGATAAGGGTGTTGCGGCTGGCGCCAAGCTGCTCGTCGACGGACGCAATTTTTCCGTTCCCGGATCAGAGAAGGGATTTTGGTTGGGTGGCACGCTGTTTGATGGCGTTACTCCTGATATGCAAATTTACCTTGAAGAGATTTTTGGGCCCGTACTCTCCTGCGTGCGCGTCGCTAACTTTGGCGAGGCACTGGACTTAGTCAACGCCCATGAATTTGGTAACGGCGTTGCCTGCTTTACCAGCGATGGCAATATTGCCCGTGAATTTGCTCGCCGTGTTCAAGTGGGCATGGTGGGCATTAACGTACCGATTCCGGTGCCGATGGCTTGGCATGGATTTGGTGGCTGGAAGCGCTCGCTCTTTGGCGATATGAATGCCTACGGCAAAGAAGGCGTACGTTTCTATACCAAACAAAAGAGTGTGATGCAGCGCTGGCCAGAGAGTATTGCCAAGGGCGCAGAGTTTGTGATGCCCACGTCTAAATAATTTTTAGGCAGCCCTGAATTAGAAATAGCAACCCTCGGGTTGCTATTCTCTTTACTGCAGGGTATTTTTTAGAAGCGGTATCACCGGTAAGGACAGGACTTCAATTCCCTCTTCACGCAATGACTCTGCCTCATCTGCAGTAGTGTGCCCCCGAATGCTGCGCTCGGGCGACTCTTTGTAATGCATCTTGCGAGCCTCCTCTGCAAATTCAGAGCCCACGTCCTCCGAACGACTCATGAGTTCACGCATCCCGTTTAAAAAAGCGGCCTGTACTTGGGCTTCCAAATGGCTATGGTCTGCGCGCGTTACTGCGGCAACTTCATTTTGGCTGGGGTGACTTTGAACAGCGTCTACCTTAGTCAGGGCTGAGGTCTCACTGCTCTGACCCACACCCTCTTTATCCTCTTTAGTATGTGACTTCGCAATGCGGGGTGCGGATGGCATCCGCGTAATCGAGGTGCTATTGCATAAAGGACAGGCAAGCATGCCACTGGCCTGCTGGGTGAGGCAATCTTCCTCAGAAGAAAACCAGCCCTCAAAGCGATGATCAAAGGAACAGGATAAGTTATAGACTCTCATGCCATATAGATGGGGACAAAACTGCTAAATTCAATATAGCTTATTTTAATGGTGTTTTTAGGTCAGCGATGGAAGCGCTTTGGGCTTCACCAAGTCGCGGCGGTAGCGATCTAACCAATACGCTGAAATCGTGGTCTTGACGTCGGTGATGGCACCCTCTTCTACCCAAGCAAGCAATTCATCTAGGGATGCAGCAAATACATCTAAAAATTCCTCATCATCAAGCTGACGCTGACCTTTACTCAATCCCTCGGCTAAATAAATATCAATGAATTCGGTCGAATAGGAAATCACCGGGTGAATGCGCCGAATGTAACTCCATTTTGAAGCGGTGTAGCCCGTCTCTTCTTGCAGTTCGCGCTGGGCGCAAATAAGGGGATCCTCGCCCAAATCCAACTTACCCGCCGGAATTTCCATACATACTCGAGCTACCGGGTAGCGGTACTGACGCTCAAGCAGAATACGTCCATCGTCTAGTATCGCAACGATGGCTACTGCACCGGGATGCGTGAGGTACTCACGCACCGCTTCGCCGCCATCGGGTAAGCGAACGGTATCGCGTTTCATGTTTAAGAAAATACCGCCGTACAGATCCTTGCTTTCAACGCACTCCTCTTTAAGGTGCGCATCGCCTTGCGGTAAATCGTGCAATGATTTTTCGGTCATCAAGAGCGCTCTATAGAAAACCCAGCTAATCAGCTGGGTTGATGGTATTAGCCGCCAAGCAAAGTGTTTCGCATGACATTCAAGCACAAGGCCATTAAAGCCCCTGGAAAGATACCCAAGACTAGAATGGCAATGCTATTGAGGCCCAATATGCCACGTGAGATACCAGAGCCGGTAATCTCATGTTCGCGCAGTGGCGCATCAAAATACATTACCTTTACAACCCGCAAATAATAGAAAGCGCCGACCAAGGATGCCATTACAGCAATGATTGCTAATGCGGTGTACTCAGCATCAACCAAGGCCTCTAACACCGATAACTTAGCGGCAAAGCCAACGGTTGGCGGTATACCAGCCAAGGAGAACATCATCACGAGACCCATAAATGCAAACCACGGGTAGTTTTTGTTCAAGCCCTTTAGGCTATCCAAAGTCTCGCAGTCGTAGCCTTTTTTCGACAGCAGCATCAAAAACCCAAAGCTGGCCAAGGTAGTCAAGGTATATGTCACTGCATAAAACAGCGCTGCACTATAAGCATGGTCATCGAATACCGACAACATACCAAGCAATACAAATCCCATTTGGGCAATCGCAGAATACGCCAACATACGCTTGATGTTGGTTTGCGCAATTGCCGTCACATTACCAATCACCATCGACAATACTGCCAGCATGATGAGCATCGGCTGCCAATCGCTAAACAGCGGCAATAAGGTATTCACTAACAAACGGAAGAGCAAAGCAAATGCCGCCAGTTTAGGCGCAGCTGCAATCAGTAAGGTAACCGCAGTGGGGGCACCTTGATAGACGTCTGGCACCCACATGTGAAAAGGCACAACACCTAATTTAAACGCCAGACCCGCCATAATGAAGACGAGGCCAAAGGCCATGATTAAGTGATTAATCCGAGGATCGGCTACAGCCTTAAAAATCTCAATCAGATCCAGTGAGCCAGTCACACCATAGAGCATCGACATGCCATAGAGCAAAAATCCGGATGCCAAAGCGCCTAGAATAAAGTACTTCATTGCCGCCTCGGTGCTCTGGGCATTGTCCTGGCGCATCGCCACCAATCCATAGGTTGAGAGCGCCATCAGCTCTAGGCCGAGATACAGGGTGAGCAAGTTTGCGCCTGAAATGAGGACGCACTGCCCTAACAAAGCAAACAAGGCCAAGACTATGAAGTCAGGCCTAAACATGCCGCGATCCACTAAGTATTGGCGGGAGTAGATTAAGCTAATGAGTAATGCAAAACACGAAGCGGACTTCAATAGGTTTGCCAATGGATCCGCTTGGAATAAACCCATCATGGCGTAAATTGGCAAGTCAGGAATGCGCAGAGCGAATACCGTTCCAATCACAAGCAACAACACCAGTGCGCCGTTGTAAACCAAGTTGGCACCGCGTGGTGTATCAAATACCTCGCGCGCCATGCCATCGGCCGCTAGGGGCGTTTCTTTTACAAAAACACTCAATACCAGCAACATGCAGGCCGATAGCAGTATCACTAACTCGGGTAAAAGAACGATGAGGTCAAGGAGTTCCATATTCTTATCTCGGCTTTACAGTTTGCTAATCGCAACGTGTTCCAACAAATGGATGACCGCTGGGTGAATGATGTCGGTAAATGGTTTTGGATAAACGCCCATCCACAACACGCAGATAGAGAGCACTGCCATCATCAGAAACTCACGGCCATTGATATCGGTTAAGGCGTCGACTTCTTTATTGGCAATGGCCCCAAACAAGACGCGCTTCACCATCCATAAAGAATAGGCCGCACCTAGCATTAGTGCGGTAGCCGCCAGCAAGCCAATCCAAAAGTCATAATCAACCGCCGCAAGAATCACCATGAATTCCCCAACGAAGCCGGAGGTTGCTGGTAAACCGCAGTTGGCCATTGCCATAAACACCATAAATACAGAGAACTTCGGCATGCGGTGGATAACCCCACCAAAATCAGAAATTTGACGGGTATGCATGCGATCGTAGAGAACCCCAATCGCCAAGAACATCGCCCCGGAAATAAAGCCATGGGAAATCATCTGAATAATGCCACCCTCAATGCCCAATGGGCTAAAGAGGAAAAAGCCTAAAGTGACAAAACCCATATGGGCAATGGATGAGTAGGCCACCAGTTTTTTCATGTCCTTTTGGACTAAGGCAACCAGACCGACATAGATCACGGCAACCAAGGAAAGGAATATGACAAAGGGGCCAAGGTACATGCTGGCATCCGGCGCAATCGGCAAGGAGAAACGCAAGAAGCCATACGCACCGAGCTTCAACATAATTGCCGCCAACACAACCGATCCGCCGGTCGGTGCTTCAACGTGCACATCGGGCAACCAGGTATGCAATGGCCACATTGGCACTTTGACTGCAAAGGCCATAAAGAAGGCAGAGAAAATGAGGATTTGCTCAACAATATCCAGGGGAGCGTGATGCCAAGTCTGAATATCGAAGGTATTGGTTGCGTTATAAAGGTAGAGCAACGCTATCAAGGTAAGAAGCGAGCCAAGCAAGGTGTAGAGGAAGAACTTAAACGCCGCATAAATGCGGTTCTTACCACCCCATACACCGATGATGATGTACATCGGAATTAAAGTCGCCTCAAAGAAGACATAGAACAGCATGCCATCTAGGGCCGAGAACACGCCAATCATTAAGCCCGACAAAATCATGAAGGACGCTAAGTATTGCGATACTTTCTCAGTAATGACTTCCCATGCAGCAACAACAACAATGATGTTAATAAACGCCGTCAGAACCACAAACCAAACTGAAATACCGTCAACGCCCAGGTGGTAGTTAATGTCGTAGCGCTCAATCCAGCTGAACTTCTCGACAAACTGCATCCCTGCCGTTGTTTCATCAAACCGGAAAACCAGAGGGAGAGTTGCAATAAAACCCAACACCGATCCGAACAGGGCCAAATAGCGCACTCCAGACGATGGGCGCTCCGATCCATAAATCAAGATGATCAGACCAAAGACGATCGGGATCCAGATGGCGTAAGAAAGAATCATGAGGAACGCTTCAACTTAATAGGCAATAAAAAGGTAGGTGTACAAGACCCAGGTGAGCAAGGCAATCAAACCTAGAATCATGGCAAATGCATAGTGGTAGAGATAGCCCGACTGCAAGCGTCGCACGATCCCGGAAAAACGGCCTACTAGGTGGGCGCTGCCATTAACAAAAAAGCCATCGATGATTTTTTCGTCACCTCGGTGCCAAAAAATGCCGCCAAACCACACCATGCCTTTTGCAAAAACGGTCTGATTCAATTCATCGAGGTAGTACTTGTGGTCAAGCAATTTCTTGATTGGGGCCAAGGCTTCCGATACCTTAGCCGGCAAGCTAGGCACCCACAAATAACCAATCGCAGCGGTCAGCACACCCAAGACAACGAGTAACAATACCGGCGTACTGAATGCATGCATCGCCATTGCAACTGGCCCATGGAATGCTTGCGCTAAGTCTTTCATGACCGGATGCTTAGCGATATCAATAAAGATCGAATCACCAAAGAAGCTACCAAACAGTAAGGGATCAATGGTGTAAAAACCAATGATGACTGAAGGTATTGCCAAGAGGATGAGCGGAATAGTCACGACCAAAGGTGATTCGTGTGGCTTTTGGCCTGGCGCTAAACCATGATGATCATCATGTGCATGGTGGTCATGGTCCGCATGCCCGAAGCGCTCTTTGCCGTGGAAGACATAAAAATACAAGCGGAAGGAATATAAGGCGGTGACAAAGACACTGGCCATCACCGCAAACAAAGCAAAGCCTGAGCCAGGAATGGTACTAGCAGCAACTGCCTCAATAATTGAATCCTTAGAATAAAAGCCCGAGAAGAATGGCGTGCCGATTAAGGCCAAACTACCTAAGAGCATCATCAAGCAAGTTACTGGCATGTATTTCCACAGCCCGCCCATTTTGCGCATATCTTGTTCGTGGTGCATGCCCAAAATCACACTACCCGCCCCCAAGAACAAGAGGGCCTTAAAGAAGGCATGGGTCATTAAATGGAAGATGGCAATTGGATATGCCGACACGCCCAAGGCGATTGTCATGAAACCCAATTGCGATAAGGTGGAATACGCAACCACCCGCTTGATGTCGGTTTGCACGATGCCCAAGAAGCCCATGAATAAAGCCGTGATCGAGCCAATCACCAAGATAAAGCTAAGGGCCATATCCGACAACTCAAACAGGGGCGACATGCGACTCACCATAAAAATACCGGCAGTCACCATGGTTGCCGCATGAATCAAGGCAGAAATGGGGGTTGGACCTTCCATCGAATCGGGCAGCCACACATGCAAGGGAAACTGGGCTGATTTACCCATCGCACCAATAAAGAGGCAAATGCAGGCAACCGTAACTAGATTCCAATCGGTACCTGGCAAGGTTTGCGCAGCGAGGACCGTATTTTGCGCAAAAATCGCATCGTAGTTCATGGAGCCAGTGCCGGCCAAGAGCAAGCCAATGCCCAAAATGAATCCAAAGTCGCCCACACGGTTCACTAAGAAGGCCTTCATATTGGCAAAGACAGCGCTTTGGCGCTCGTAGTAAAAACCAATCAATAAATAGGAAACAACGCCAACTGCCTCCCAGCCAAAAAAGAGCTGCAGCAAGTTATTGCTCATCACCAGCATCAGCATGGCAAACGTAAACAAGGAGATATAGGAGAAGAAGCGGTTGTAGCCCTCCTCCTCTGCCATATAGCCAATGGTGTAAATGTGCACCATCAAGGAAACAAAGGTGACCACCACCATCATGATGGCGCTAAGTGGATCAATTAAAAAGCCAATATCAAAGCTAAGCTCACCGAGCTCCATCCAGCGGTAAACTGAGCCATTGAAGTAAAAGCCATCCATCACCTGCATCAATACATTGCATGACAAAATAAATGCGATCATCACACCCAAAATAGCAATAGTTTGGCAGGCGCCGCGACTCAGTTGTTTGCCTAAAAAGCAAGTGCCAAAAAATCCCACCAACATGCTACCAATTAATGGCGCAAGGGGTATGGCGCAGAGTACGGGAATAGTGAGGGTCAGTTCCATTGCAGGGTCTTTTTAAACTAGCCTTTGAGGTGATCGAGCTCTTCAGCATTGATCGAATCGAATTTACGGAACAAGGCAACCAAAATAGCCAGGCCAATTGCGGCTTCGGCAGCGGCCACGGTCAAAATGAAAAACACAAAGACTTGACCGGCCATATCCCCTAAGTAATAGGAGAAGGCAATGAAGTTCATGTTGACGGACAGGAGCATGAGCTCAATAGCCATCAACAAAATAATGATGTTGCGCCGATTTAAGAAAATACCAACCACACTAATTGCAAACAGGATGGCACTCAACACTAAGAAATGGGCAAGGGTTACAGTCATTTTGACTCTCCGCCCGTTTTGCCCCGTTGATCCTGCTTGGCATCCATTTCTGAATCCATCTTCACCATGCGCATACGGTCAGCTGGGTTAACCGCAACCTGATCAGCAATGATTTGGGATTTAGAGTCCTTGCGGCGGCGCAGTGTCAGCGCAACGGCTGCGATGATTGCAACCAATAGAATCAGTCCGGCAATTTCAAACGCATAGACATAATCGACAAAGACCAGGCGACCAAGTGCCTGAGTATTGGAAACGCCGCCCATCTCTTCAATCATCAGCTGCAAAGGTACTGTGGTGCCAATAAAGCCGCGAATCAACACAATCGATAGCTCCATAACGATCACGGCACCGATTAAAAAGGCAACGGGTAAGTATTTCTTGAAATCGCGACGCAGGTGGGCTAAATCCAAATCCAACATCATCACCACAAACAAGAATAAGACCATGACTGCTCCCACGTACACCAAAATGAGTACGAGGCTTAAAAACTCTGCGCGCATTAACATCCACAATCCCGATGCGCAAAAGAAAGACAGCATTAAAAATAAAGCCGAGTTGACTGGATTGCGTGAGGTAATAACCTGTAGCGCAGCCACTACTAATATGCCAGCAAAGGCATAAAAGAAAATAGCAAAGAGGGTTGCTGGCTCAAATGTCATAGTAATTACTTAGCGATAAGGGGCATCAGCAGCACGGTTGGCGGCAATATCTTTTTCATACTGGTCGCCGACCGCTAGCAACATGTCTTTAGTGAAATACAAATCGCCCCGCTTGTCGCCAAAGTACTCAAAAATATTGGTTTCAACAATTGCGTCAACTGGGCAAGCTTCTTCACAGAAGCCGCAGAAAATACACTTGGTTAAATCGATGTCGTAGCGTGTAGTCCGACGAGTTCCATCTTCGCGCTGATCCGATTCAATCGAGATCGCCATGGCTGGGCAGACGGCCTCGCATAATTTACAAGCAATGCAACGCTCTTCCCCGTTCGGATAGCGGCGCAATGCATGCAAGCCACGAAAACGCGGGGACTGCGGCGTCTTTTCTTCCGGGTATTGCACCGTAAACTTCGGCTTGAAGAGGTATTTGCCGGTAATTGCCAAGCCGGTAAAAATGTCTTTCAACATTAAGCTACTTAAGAACTGATTAATCCGTTTCAACATAATCGTGACCTAGTTCCAAATATTCCATGGGGAGACAACCCAAGCGCCCACCAACACCACCCAGAAAACAGCCAAGGGAATAAAAATCTTCCAGCCCAAGCGCATGATTTGGTCATAGCGATAGCGTGGTAAAGTCGCCCGCAACCAAATAAAGCAGGACAAAATAAAGAAGGTTTTGGCAAACAGCCAAAAGAATCCAGGGATATCGCGCAGAATGGGCAAATCCACAATGGGTAGCCAGCCGCCCAAAAACAGAATGGAGGTCAGCGCGGCAATCATGATCATATTGGCGTATTCCGCCAAGAAGAACATGGCATAGGCCATACCGGAATACTCCACCATATGGCCAGCAACAATCTCTGACTCACCTTCCACAACGTCAAAAGGATGGCGATTGGTTTCGGCAACGCCAGAGATAAAGTAAATCAAGAACATGGGCAACAAAGGTAGCCAGTTCCACGAAAGGAAATTAAGCCCCATGTCAGCAAAGATGCCGGTATCTTGCAGCAACACGATTTTGCTCAGATTGAGTGAGCCTGAAATGATGAGCACGGTAACGAGCGCAAACCCCATGGCGATTTCGTAGGAAATCATTTGTGCCGATGCGCGCATTGCCGCTAAAAATGGATACTTGGAGTTGGATGCCCAGCCCGCCAAGATCACACCATATACCCCGATCGACGAAATCGCAATGATGTACAAGAGGCCCGCATTGACATCGGCCAGAACTAAATCAGCCTGAAAAGGAATGACCGCCCAAGATGCAAATGCAGGCATGATGACCATCACCGGCGCAACAATAAACAGGACCTTATTCGAACGGGTCGGTGAAACAATTTCTTTGAGCAGCAACTTAATCGCATCAGCGATGGGCTGCAGTAAACCTAAAGGGCCAGTACGATTAGGGCCAAGGCGAATGTGCATCCAGCCAATCAGTTTGCGCTCCCACAAAGTCATGTAGGCAACCGCAGCGAACATCGGCAAGACGATCGCGACGATCTTTAGTAATGTCCACACTAGCGGCCAAAAAGATCCAAGCAACTCAGATCCAAAGGTGTTCACGGTATTTAATAGCTCTGTCATCGCGATTCCTAAACTCGGCTCACCGTAACGGCACCAAACATCGCACCGAGCGCGGCACTTGCAGGCGTAGTTGCTGACATGCGCACACACCCGGCAGCCAACTGGCTTTCCAACATGGCCGGCATCTGTACCGTATTGGCGCCCTGTGTAATGGCTACCAAATCACCCTCTTTCAAATTCAGTTCTGCAAAAGTCTTGGCATTTAAGCCGAGGCGATGAGCATTTTTTGCATCGCGTGTTAGTTGCAATGCGGGTGCACGGCGTACGATCGCATCTACGCCATAAATGGGCAAGTCTGTTACCCGCTCAAGGCCATTAATGGCGTGCTCTTGCGTCAGGCTGATGGCTGCGGTGAACTGGTTATTCAGACGCTCGGCAAGCGGTTTTGCTAAGGCCTCACCGCATACCTCTTCCGGCGTGTTGAGCAAGAAGCCATTCAGTCCCAATAAACTGCCCATGGCACGCAATACTTTCCATGCTGGTCTTGCATCCGCCAAAGGACGTACCGATGACTGTATGGTCTGCACCGTACCTGCTGCATTGATGAAACTACCTACTGATTCTGTGAATGGCGTAATGGGTAACAACACATCCGCCAATTCCAATAGTTCGCTGCTTACAAATGCACTCAATGCGATAACGGTATCGGCCTTGGCCAATGCAAAGCGGGCCTGTTCGGGGTTAGGCAAATCGGAGAGTGGCTCGACATTGAGCAAAAGGACTGCGCGAGCGCTACCGTCCAACATGGAATCAATGCCCGCATTGGGTTTTTGCTGAACAGCCTGCAGTAGAGGTGCCGCAACGGCATTACCGCCGACCGGTAAAAATCCAAACGTAGCACCAGTTTGCTCAGCAATGAATTGGGCCAGCACATGCAGATTAGAAGCATGGGGATGGGCAATTGCAGCAGAGCCTAGTAGAACTGCTTTACTCGATCCAGACAAAAGGCTATCTGCAATGGCTTGCGCTTCTGGAGAAACCGCCCCACCCTGAATGCCTGCTGGCAATGTACTTGCGTTTGCTTTTGCAATGGCAGTTGCCACTTCAGAGAGAAACCCTGTCCAGCAACTAGGCGCTGCAGCAATACCAAGCGCAGGCATCAACCAGTCATCTCCGCCCGCATCAATGCGAGAAACTTGGAGGCCGCGCTTACTAGCGGTACGCAAACGCGCCGCAATCAGCGGCTGCTCCTTACGTAAAAAACTACCAATCACGAATGCGCGATCCAGCTGGCTCAAATTGGAAATCGGCATGCCTAGCCATGGTCCAGTTGCGCTACCCCGCATATCGGTTTGGCGGAGACGCGCCTCTACGCGATCAGAACCCATTGCGCGCACGACTTTTTGCAAGAGATGCAATTCTTCCACGCTTGAGATTGGGTGGGCAATGGCTGCCAGTGCATCAGCGCCATGGTCAGTCGTAATGGTTTTCAAGGAACGGGTGACGTACTCTAAAGCAGACTCCCAGTCTGTCTCAAGCCATTTGCCCTCTTGCTTGACCATCGGCACAGTGAGGCGCTCTGCACTGTTTACACCTTCATAGGCAAAGCGGTCGCGATCACTGATCCAGCATTCATTAATGGCTTCATTTTCCAGAGCCACAACCCGCATCACACGGTT
>Ga0209550_10006119_pt1 | contig 11250 bp, 11 predicted proteins | sample LauGreSuBDMM15SN_2_FD_187567 | JGI IMG/M metagenome (GOLD analysis project Ga0209550, IMG submission 187567) | Freshwater lake microbial communities from Lake Michigan, USA - Su13.BD.MM15.SN (SPAdes) (version 5) | ecosystem: Environmental > Aquatic > Freshwater > Lake | place: Lake Michigan... | reverse complement strand
TTGTGACCACCGTAAAACCCGATATCATCGACATCAATTTTGGTTGTCCGGTCAAAAAAGTTGTGTGCAAAGGCGCCGGAGCTGCGGTTCTCAAAGACGTCGATTTGATGGTGAGACTCACCCAAGCCGTGATTAAAGGCACCAATTTGCCGGTTACCGTAAAAACGCGTTTGGGTTGGGACGAAAACTCTATCAATATAGACGAGGTGGCCGAGCGCTTGCAAGACATTGGCGTGCAAGCTTTGTCCATCCATGGCCGAACACGTGCCCAGCTCTACAAAGGCGAAGCCGATTGGTCGCACATTGCCCGCGTAAAAAACAATCCGCGCATTACCATGCCCATTTTTGGAAACGGCGATGTAGATTCACCCGAAAAAGCAGTAGAATACAAAAACAAATACGGCGTAGACGGCATCATGATAGGCCGTGCCGCCATAGGCTATCCTTGGATTTTTAACGAAATTAAACACTATATGGCCACCGGCGAGCATTTGCCCAAACCTACCATGGCCGATCGGGTAGAAGCAGCCAAAAATCATCTGAGCTGGGCCATGGAATGGAAAGGCGAACGCCTAGGCATTGTAGAAACACGTCGTCATTACACCAATTATTTTAAGGGAATTCCCAACTTCAAAGACATTCGTTCGCAGTTGGTTACCGAAGACAAGCCCGAAGTTTTATTCGAATTGCTGAATCGCGCCGCCGAAACGTATTGCGATTTGGTGTTGTAGGCGAGTGAGCGGGTGAAGCAACATCCTTTTGTGTCGCTTTTGCGCGCAAAAGATACCGCGGAAGACGCGACCCAACGGGGCACTCCCCAACTTAATCGAGCATTTTTTTGGTCACTCTACTCGAGGCAATCCACGAAGCGGATATGCCCAATACAGTTATGGTGCCCAAAACGATACCCGCATTTTCTAGCGTGAACACCACCGGATAGGCGAGTGTAGGGGTGATCATGATGAATTGAAATTGCTGTTGCAAGAGAACCAACAAAACGCCCAACAACAATCCTATAAGTCCGCCAAAAACACTTAAAAGCGAACCCTGCCACAAAAATATGCGACGCAAATCGCGCACGGGCGTGCCCAAATTGTATAAGGTTTTCAGGTTGTTTTTCTTGTCGAGGATCATCATGATGAGCGCGCCAATGAGGTTAAATAGCGCAATAATTATGACTAAGGTAAAAATGAGGTAGACCGCCACGTTTTCGGTGTTGAGCATTTTGTATAAACTGTCGTTGAGTTGCGCTCTGTTTTTTACGCGAATGTGAGGAAAAATCGCTTGGAGCTTTTTGCTTATGGCTGATTCGTCGGCTTGAGGAGCCAGTTTTATTTCGATATGGCTGACGCGGTTTTGTGGGTATTCGAGCAGCGCCTGCACCATTTCTAAGGAGGCAAATACATATTTACTGTCCAAATCTTCGCTGATGGCATATACGCCCACAGGCGCTAGTGTGGTTTTGTTGAAGGCTTCGTCGGGATTGTCAATGGCACCTTTTCCCGGTCGCGGCACATAGACTTCTAGTGGATTAGTGTAGTCATTTAGACCCAAAGATAATTTTTGGCACAGCCCATAACCCACCACCACTTCGTTGGTGAGTGGCGAAATCCAGTTGCCTTGGTACAGCAGTTTTTTCAGCGGAATTACTTGCCCAAACCGCGTATCGACACCTTTAATGTAGGTAACCATTTCTTTGCCGTCAAAGCGGTATAGCACGCGTTCTTCGATGATTTTGCTGTGGGAGGCAATGCCATTGATGGTGCGCAGTTGTTTTTCTTGCGTGGGGCTCACCGTAAACCATTTGCCTTGGGTGCTTTCTAGTTTGAGGTCGGGATCAACTGCCGAAGCGAAGGATAAACTAAATTCTTTGAGTCCGCTAAACACCGATAAAACCACAAACAAGGCAAGGGCGCCCACTATAATTCCCAAGGAAGCAATGCGATTGATAATGTTAATCGCTTTGCTTTTGCTGGCACTGCGCAAATACCGTTTGGCTATGTAAAGGGCAAAACTCAACTTAGAATTTTCTTCTGCGGTCCAACAGTTCGCGGTGTTCTATGGGGTTTTCTTTGTTTGACAAAGCGCGGTCAATTTTTTCGATGTAATCGAGCGAGTCGTCTATAAAGAAATGCAAGTTGGGCACTTTGCGCAATTGCAAGCGCACGCGTTGCGAGAGGTCGTGTTTAATTAAGGCCGAATTTGACTTAATGGCCGCCAAGGTTTCGGGTCCTTTTTCGGGCGGAAAAATACTGAGGTGTACCGTGGCAATAGACAGATCAGAAGTGACGCTCACTTTGGAGACCGAGATCACAAGGTTTGAAATGCTGTTTTTGCGAATTTCACCTTGTAAAATATCAACCAAATCTTTTTGGATTACGCCACCGATTTTCTTTTGTCTGTTTGTTTCCATGCCGCAAAAATACGATATGTGTTCAATTAATAATTAATAATTAAAAATTAATAATGAAGGAGTGGCTTGGGAGCTGTTTCCTGCTCTCCGCTATAAGCTGTTGCGCCAAACCCTGGCGCAACAGGCTATTCGCTTCGATCAGGGCTAGGTAGTGCATAAAATGTATTTTTTTGCCAACCATCCCAAAAACTTTGCGAAATTTGACGCAAAAGAAACTCCATGAGAAAAATTGAGCACATAGGCATTGCCGTAAAAGATTTGGCCGCTTCCAATGTTGTATTCGAAAAACTGTTTGGCGCGCCTCCCTACAAACAAGAATCAGTAGAAAGCGAAGGCGTAAACACTTCTTTTTTTGCCAGCGGACCCAACAAAATAGAACTGCTCGAGGCCACTCATCCCGATAGTCCCATTGCTAAATTTATTGAGAAAAAAGGCGAAGGCATTCACCACATTGCCTTTGACGTTGCTGATATAAAAGCCGAAGTGTTGCGTTTGCAAGCCGAAGGATTTGTAGTCCTCAACGAAACACCCAAGCGCGGCGCCGACAATAAATGGGTAGTTTTTTTACATCCCAAATCAACCAACGGGGTGTTGATCGAGTTGTGTCAGGAGATTGAATAAGTCGTTTTTTGGCGTGGCAAATTCCATAGTTTATTATTGATAGGAATGCAAAAAATGTTTGCAACCCAAGAATTTTTATGCTAATATTGCAGCCACCAAATAAAGCCGAGGCTTTATTCACTGAACTCCAAAACCAATAAAAGTCAGTGAAGTAAACCGGTCCTATAGCTCAGTTGGTTAGAGCACCTGACTCATAATCAGGTGGTCCTTGGTTCGAGCCCAAGTGGGACCACAAGTAAAAGCCTTGCATTAATGTGAGGCTTTTCGTTAGGCTTTAAAATGAATATAAAATAGGTTTTAAAAAATTTTGAAAGAACAATTTTTTAATTACTTTTACACACTTATGAAAAAGGCCCCTAACAACCTCGCTCTATTGATGACACTACTATGTGGTGTTTTCTCTGTTGAGGCACGAAACGGACCGCCACCACCGGGTATTCCACCGCCACCCGGTTTGCCAATTGATCAAGGTGTGTTGGTTTTACTATTCATCGGAATCGCAACTGCATATTATGTGTTTACACAAAAAACAAATAGAAAAACTTCGATGTAAATCGGAGTTTTTTGTTTTTAGGGCAGGTAGCTTTTAGCAATTAGCTGTCAGCTGTTAGCTTTGAGTCAAAAGTCGTAAAGGCGAAAGGAATGAATTATACTAAGTCCATTTTTTGTTCTAAGAAATTCTGCAACGACCATTGGATTTGGCAGGCGAGCATCAAAAAGGAGAAACTTCCGTAAAGAAACTCAAACTGTTTGAGCCCGCGAGTTTGCGAGCGGGGGAGTTTTTGAGTTTTAGGAAGTGAGCCTATTTTGATCGCCGAAAATCCCAGGTCTTGATTTTTTGTTTCTTTTTCATCAAGGAAAAAGAAAGAGATTAACGATTGCTTCGCCAGTTCGAGCAAAGCTCTCGGTTGCTGATTTTTGAATTTTGATTTGTATGCTAAGAACAGCTGTTTGCTGATAGCTATCAGCGTTTAGCCACGAATGCACGAATTAAATAAATTCCAATACTGAAATTCCAAATTTAATCCCGAAACTTCGGGATCAAATTTCTGTTCGTGTTAAAAATATATTCGCGTTGCAGCGTGGGTATAAAGTCTAAATGGTTTAATAGGTGATAACAAGTAAGCGCAATCCGTTTAAAAACGTACATTGCATGAAAAACCAGATGAAAACTATATTATATTTAATCATATTCATATTTATTGCAAGTAAAGTATTGGCACAATCACCAATTATTAATCCAAAAAACTGTTGGTATTTTGGATTTGAAATCGGGAATAACACGATCACTTCTTATGACCTTGGCGAACAAAATAAATCATTTCAGGGAGGAATTCTTTCGGAGTATTATTTTGCCAAACATTGGAGTATTTCCGGAAGACTAAAATATTTTAAAACCGGTCTTTCATTCATTTCTTCTTCCGCTTACGGACAATTTGACGGAGCCGTTATTTCTGTTCCAATGAACTGTAAATGGGAATTTAAAATTATAAAAAACTTGAGCGCGAATCTTAAATTTGGAGTAGCATACAATTATGAAATTCAAAGGAATTATACTTTTTCGCAAAATATAACCACAGATTATCCAAAATCATTCGCAAGTTTAAATTCAGGAATTGGAGTAAACTACTTTGTTTCCAAAGAAATTGGTGTGTTTGTTGCTTTTGAACAATTTCGTTTAGGAGGTTATAAAGGGAAAAAGAATGTTGGAGGTTATGATTTTAATATCGATCCATTTCTTGCTAATTATACCAATAACAATCTAATTAATATTGGAGTAAAATATAATTTTAAGAAAGGAATATAAAGCACGACGGCTCTGGCTTCCGTGCGAAATGAAATTCGATGAATTTAATCCTGTCGAGTGGTTTTGCTCTTTAATTTATATTGGTTTAAACGTGTAAGCGGTGAATCAATTAATCAAAAGAGAGGAAAAAATAAGCGTTAAAAGACGGTTCTCAGTATGCTTTTAAAACCCACAACTCACAACCGACTTACCGGCTCAATCCATGCAATCGGCTCACGTATTTGCCAATCACATCAAATTCTAAATTTACTTTGGTGCCTACTTTGAAGGAATGAAAATTGGTGTGTTGATAAGTGTAGGGAATAATCGCAACACTAAAGGAATTGGCTTTGGAGTTGACCACCGTGAGGCTCACGCCGTTTACGGTAATCGATCCTTTTTCGATTGTAATATTATGTAGGCTAGGGTCGTACTCAAAACTGTAATACCAGCTGCCTTCGGCTTCCCGAATTTCGGTACAAATTCCGGTTTGGTCTACGTGGCCTTGTACAATGTGGCCATCGAGTCTTGCGCCCAATAGCATGGCGCGTTCCAAATTGATGGCGTCCCCCACCGCCCAAGATCCGATATTGGTTTTCAGGCAAGTTTCTTGAATTGCAGTAACCGTATAGGTAGAATTTGTTTTTGAAACGACCGTGAGACAAACCCCGTTGTGGGCTATACTTTGATCAATTTTTAAATCGTTGGTCAACCCAGATTCAATTGTGAGATGCAGGTTTTCTTGGTCTTTCTTTACTTCGACAAGCGCGCCTAGGGTTTCTATGATTCCTGTGAACATTGTGGTTTTATTTTACTAAATTTGCCCGTCAAAATTAGCAATAAATACCCGGTACTACCCATGAAAAAAGCAGAAAATATATTGGTTGGAATTTCAATCGGAGATTTAAACGGTGTAGGAAGCGAAGTGGTTTTAAAAACATTCGAGGATACGCGTATGCTAGAACTTTGTACGCCAGTAATTTTTGCCAACGTGAAGTTGCTTTCGTTTATCAAAAAAATAATCGATACAACTGCAATGTTTCACGGAATAGATACGCTAGACCAAGTAGTTGTGGGTAAAATAAACGTGCTCAATGTATGGCGTGATACGGTTGATTTGGCATTTGGCGAAGCCACAGAATTGGGTGGAAGCTTCGGCATCAAATCATTTGTGGCAGCAACCCAAGCATTAAAAGAAGGAAAAATTGATGTGCTGGTTACGGCACCTATCAATAAATTCAATGCCCAATCGGAAGAATTTAAATTCCCGGGGCACACCGATTATTTAGACCAAGAATTAGAAGGAAACGCCTTGATGCTCATGGTGCAAGATAGATTGCGCGTGGGTTTACTCACGGATCACATTCCCGTAAACGAGGTAGCGCAGCACTTAACTGCCAAATTATTAGCCGAGAAAATCGAAACCATCCGCAAGACGTTGGTGCAGGATTTTAGTTTAGTAAAACCAAAAATTGCCGTCTTAGGGCTCAATCCGCACAGTGGAGACAATGGGGTGATTGGCAAAGAAGAAGAAACAATCATTAAGCCTACGATAAAAAAATTGTCCGAAAAAGGAACCTTGGTTTACGGACCTTTTCCAGCCGACGGATTTTTTGGCAGCAACCAATACGAGAAGTACGATGCTGTTTTGGCGATGTATCACGACCAAGGCTTGGTGCCGTTTAAAACCTTGTCGTTTGGCAGAGGTGTGAATTTCACTGCGGGCTTGTCCAAAATTAGAACTTCACCCGATCACGGCACAGCTTTTGATATCGCCGGCAAAGGAGTGGCCGATTTTAATTCGTTTAAAGAAGCGGTTTATTTGGCAATTGATGTTTTTCATTCCCGAAATCAGCACCTTGAAATCAGCGCTAATCCGATGAGAATCAGGGAAAAACAAGAAGAAAAAAATATTAGATAAAAAAACACAAACAACATTTTTGATTGTACAATAAATTTATATCTTTGCGCTCCCGATTCGTTCGGTAAATTGGTGTCAAAATGAAACAGTTAAATGAATTTTTAATTCCTATTTTAGGGTTAAAGTTAGGGAAACACCAATTTGAATATCAGATTAACAATACGTTCTTTGACCACTTTGATTACCGCGAATTTGACCATTCGGATATCAAAGTAAAAGTAGTACTAGAAAAGAAACCAAGTTTTTTAGAGCTCAGCTTCAAACATAGCGGAACCATTCACGTTCCATGTGATGTAACTGGAGAAGAGTTTGATTTGCCCCTTAAAGGAAAAATCAATTTGGTGGTGCAATTTGGCGAGCAATTCAATGATGACAACGAAGAGTTATTGATTTTGCCTCACGGAGAACACCAGTTGGATGTGTCGCAATACATCTATGAGATGATTGTTCTTTCTATTCCGTATAGAAAAGAGCATCCTGGAATTAAGTCAGGCACCTTGCAAACACCAGCACTCGACACCTTAAAAGCCTTGTCGGTTTCGGCTCCAAGTACAGAAGAACAACAAACAATAGACCCGCGTTGGGATAAATTAAAGCAACTATTAACGGATAAATAATACAGTAAAATGGCACATCCTAAGAGAAAAATCTCCAAGACAAGAAGAGATAAAAGAAGAACACATTATAAAGCAACAGTTGCTCAAATTGCAACTTGCCCAATTACTGGAGAAGCGCATTTATACCACAGAGCTTACTGGCATGAAGGTAAAATGTACTACAGAGGACAAGTGGTTATTGACAAATCACCTGTAGCGCTTGCTTAATACCTTCAAAATAAAACTACAAAACTCTCACCGATGTGGGAGTTTTTGTTGTTTATATTCGGTCACAAATTACCCGGTTTAAATCAAATTTGATTTCAATTTTTTTTGTAATTTCCAACACTTTATCAAAGGTGACTTTGTTGAAGAAATAGCAAACATTTATGAGTACAATTACCGCTGCCATTACTGCTGTAGGTTCGTATGTTCCCGACTTTGTGTTAACCAATAAATTATTGGAAACCTTGGTAGAAACCAATGACGAATGGATTACATCACGTACCGGAATTCGCGAACGAAGAATACTAAAAGGCGATAAATTAGGAACTTCCTATTTGGCCATCAAAGCGGCCGAAGATTTAATCCAAAAAAGCGGGATCAATCCAGCCGAGATTGATGCCGTTATTGTAGCCACTACCACCCCTGACATGCCTGTTGCTGCTACGGCAGTTTATGTTGCCACCCAAATTGGCGCGGTAAATGCATTCGCCTACGATTTACAAGCTGCCTGTTCTGGATTTTTATTTGGCATGTCTACTTGCGCCGCCTATGTTCAAACCGGACGATACAAAAAAGTTTTATTAATTGGGGCCGATAAAATGTCCTCCATTATTGATTATACCGATCGTGCCACCTGCATTATTTTTGGGGATGGCGCTGGCGCTGTTTTGTTTGAGCCCAATCTCGAAGGATTAGGATTGCAAGACGAATTTTTGCGCAGTGATGGGATTGGTCGTGAATATTTGAAGATTGATGCGGGTGGATCTATTTTACCTTCCTCGGCTGAAACGGTAGAAAACCGTCAGCATTATGTATTTCAAGACGGAAAGACAGTATTTAAATATGCCGTTACGGGCATGGCCGATGTGAGCGAAAAAATTATGGAACGCAACAATTTATCTCACGACGATGTAGATTGGTTAATTGCGCACCAAGCGAATCGCAGAATTATTGACGCAACCGCTTCTCGCATGGGGCTTGATGAGAGCAAAGTATTAATCAATATTGAGAAATACGGCAATACCACGTCGGCAACTTTACCTCTATTATTAAGTGATTTTGAACATAAATTTAAAAAAGGAGACAACCTTATTTTTGCTGCATTTGGCGGCGGATTTACCTGGGGATCTATCTTTTTAAAATGGGCTTACGATAAAAAATAAACTAAACTTAAATCAACGCATTATGGATTTAAAAGAAATTCAAAACCTGATTAAATTTGTATCCAATTCAGGGGTTGCCGAAGTAAAATTAGAAACTGGAGACATCAAAATTACCATCAGAACTACGCTCGAAGGGAATACTCCGGACATTACTTATGTGCAACAAGCGCCTATGGCACAAGCTTTGCCAGCTGCTCCTGTTGCCGCTCTTTCGCAAGCTCCCGCTGCACCTGTAGCCGCTGCACCTGCTGAAAACGCAAACTACATTACTGTAAAATCACCCATGATTGGTACGTTCTACAGAAAACCATCGCCAGACAAACCAATGTTTGTTGAGGTGGGTAGTACAATCGGAAAAGGCGATGTATTGTGTGTAATTGAAGCCATGAAATTATTTAACGAAATCGAATCCGAAGTAACGGGTAAAATCGTTAAAATTTTAGTGGACGATATGTCACCAGTAGAATTTGATCAACCCTTATTCTTAGTTGATCCGTCCTAAATTGTTTTGAAATTCCAATAATCAAAATACAAATTCCACTAGTGGATTTTGGTTCCGAAATAGCGGAATGGGATTTGTAATTTTAAAATTTATAAGCAATGTTTAAAAAAATATTAATTGCCAACAGAGGAGAGATTGCCTTGCGCATCATCCGAACTTGTCGTGAAATGGGCATTAAAACCGTTGCAGTCTACTCGACAGTTGATGCCGACAGTTTGCACGTAAAATTTGCTGACGAGGCGGTTTGTATTGGCCCAGCGCCCAGCAACTTGTCTTATTTAAAGATGTCCAACATTATTGCGGCAGCCGAAATTACCAACGCAGACGCCATTCACCCGGGCTACGGCTTTTTGTCTGAAAATGCTAAATTTTCAAAAATTTGCCAGGAACACGGGATTAAATTTATTGGCGCTTCTCCAGAGATGATTGATCGAATGGGCGATAAAGCTTCGGCTAAAGCCACCATGAAAGAAGCAGGCGTACCTTGTGTTCCCGGTTCAGAAGGGATTTTAGAATCCTATGAAGAAGCGGCCAAATTATCGAAAGAGATGGGCTATCCTGTGATGCTCAAAGCAACCGCTGGTGGTGGAGGAAAAGGAATGCGCGCGGTTTGGAAAGAAGAAGATTTATTGAAAGCGTGGGAAAGTGCCCGCCAAGAAGCCGGAGCTGCTTTTGGAAACGACGGCATGTACTTAGAAAAATTAATCGAAGAACCGCGTCACATTGAAATTCAAGTGGTAGGGGATGCCTATGGCAAAGCTTGTCATTTATCTGAACGCGATTGTTCTGTGCAACGTCGTCACCAAAAACTAACCGAAGAAACTCCATCGCCATTTATGACCGATGAGTTGCGAAATAAAATGGGAGAAGCTGCCGTAAAAGCGGCTGAGTTCATTAAATACGAAGGAGCTGGAACCGTAGAATTTTTGGTTGATAAACACCGCAATTTCTATTTCATGGAAATGAATACCCGTATTCAGGTAGAGCACCCAATTACCGAACAAGTTATCGATTACGATTTAATTCGCGAACAAATTTTAGTAGCTGCAGGCGTGCCTATTTCCGGGAAAAATTACTTCCCCAATTTGCATGCCATCGAATGCCGCATCAATGCCGAAGATCCGTACAATGATTTTCGTCCTTCACCGGGCAAAATCACCACCTTGCACGCGCCAGGTGGACACGGTGTTCGATTGGACACTCACGTATATGCCGGATACACCATTCCGTCTAATTACGATTCGATGATTGCCAAACTTATCACTACGGCACAAACCCGTGAAGAGGCCATCAGTAAAATGAAGCGCGCCTTAGATGAATTTGTGATAGAAGGAATCAAAACCACCATACCGTTTCACCGCCAATTGATGGATGAGCCGGATTATGTAGCTGGAAATTACACCACAAAATTTATGGAGAGTTTCAAGATGAACGATCCTGACTAATAAAAAAAGGCCTCTATTTTGAGGCCTTTTTCTTTGCTGTATTATAAAGTTTCTTTCAACCATTTGTAGAATTCGCGTTGCCAAACTTGTGCATTTTGCGGTTTGAGTACCCAGTGATTTTCTTCTGGGAAATACAAAAATCTACTTTTGATGCCGCGCAACTGTGCCGCCTGAAAAGCTTCTTGCGATTGCCCAATCGGCACTCTAAAATCGGTACCGCCTTGAATAATTAGGATGGGTGTATTCCATTGGTCTACATAATTTATAGGATTAAACGTGCTGTAGGTTTTTTGTGCTGTGGCATTGTTTTTCTCCCAATAGGCGCCACCAAAATCCCAGTTGTTGAAGAAAACTTCTTCGGTTGTGCCAAACATGCTTTGGGTATTAAACACGCCATCGTGCGCAATAAACGACTTGAATCTGTTTTGGTGAATACCGGCTAAATAAAACGCCGAATAGCCGCCATAACTGGCTCCCACGCAGCCCAAACGGGCTTTGTCTACATACGGTTCTTTGGCCACATCATCAATTGCCGACAAGTAATCTTGCATCACCTGTCCGCCCCAATCGCCACTAAT
>Ga0209550_10006118_pt1 | contig 11251 bp, 9 predicted proteins | sample LauGreSuBDMM15SN_2_FD_187567 | JGI IMG/M metagenome (GOLD analysis project Ga0209550, IMG submission 187567) | Freshwater lake microbial communities from Lake Michigan, USA - Su13.BD.MM15.SN (SPAdes) (version 5) | ecosystem: Environmental > Aquatic > Freshwater > Lake | place: Lake Michigan, USA... | reverse complement strand
GGCGGCAGGGTCGGCGCCAATACTGACAGCCGCGGCACCGGATCGTTATCCCGAACATCTTTACGGCTGCGCCGGGTATGATGGGAGGGAGCCAGAGCAAAGAGATGATAGTTGGATGCTTCGCAGGGGTGCCAGACGCCACATTCGTGAGCACCGACCCATATATAAGCCGGTTTTGCTTCGGCTACTCGTGCCGAAGTCGCTTGGGATTGAGGCGCACACTGCGGCTCGCAAATCTGAAACTGATGCAATCAGCATATGGGAACCCACCTCAGATCAGCCCGCTGTTGTACATTCCGCCGCAGCCCCAAACGTCGTCGCAGATCCCGCCGCTGATGCACCTGAGCACACCACGGCTAATGCTGCAGAGCCATCCTCCGCTGAGCCTGTGGTCGCCAATGGATCCTTTGGGCTCGCTGCCGCTCAAATGGACGGAGCAGCCCTCTTGCGCTGTCGGCTGCGCCATTTGCTCGCCGAGGCGGGCGCATCAATTACAGTTCCACTGCCGCGGCGTGAGCGGCTCGCGCTTCTCGGCGCATTGTGCTCAACAGTCGAGGAGCTGCCGGAACCTGAGCTTGGGCAGCGGCTTGTGACGCTCGCACGTCACGAGATAGATATGTTGAGGGCGGAACGCCACGAGCGCGCCATGCTCGGCGTTCGCAACCGCATCTGGCTGCTGCTCGCCGAGGTGGTCCGAGCTGTTGCGGACGGCGACAGAGCCACCATGATGGAGCTGAGACGAGCGGCTCGGCACGAGCTTCGGCGAGGGGCACCCACCTCGGCTGTGGCCACGCTGCTTCGGATGGTCGACGACAAGGGCGCTCGCCTAGACACTGTTGCACCGTCCCTGCAAACTGGGCGGCGATGCCCAAAAGATGCGTGGGGGCGCATGCCCGACATTTGTGACACCTTACCCAGCCAAGCGCAGCTGTGCAGCATGTCCGTAAATTTTGACGGCGTCCGGTGGCAATCCGCTGGGCTGCCTCTCCGCCGCCAAAGCAGCGGACTGCTTGGCAGATACGGTCCGAACTGAGTATAGAGGCTGTCGAGTCAAGTCAAGTCAAGTCATGGCCAAGTACATGTATCTCTGACTTGACTTGACTTTTCTCGGAATTCACGAGGAGAGACAAAAGAGTGAATGTCGCCGACCAGCTTTGCGATCGCGCTGACCGCAGCGGCCGTCCTGAGCCCTGGATCATCTGCGATTACGCGGCGGCATATCCTCAGAAGCTTGGTGGCGGCCTCATCCTCGACAGCGCTAACTAGTCCCGCGCGAGCCATCGTCAAAGGCGAAACCGTCACCGACACGGAGGCTGCCGCCGCAGGCGTTGTTGGCTTGTATATTGACCTCGAGGGCTGCTCAGTGTGCCGAAAGGGCGTGCCGGCAACTTGCACGGGCACCCTCATAGCACCCGACCTCGTGCTCTCCGCGCGGCACTGCAGCGATGTGCCCCGCGAGCTCAATGGCACTCTCACCCGCGTGGTGTTCGGCTCGGACATGCTGCAAGCGAATGCGCCGTCGCGCGACGTCGATCGCTACGTGTCAACCGCGGATTATAACATCGAGACCGCCGGGAACGATCTTCTTTTGATCAAGATCAGAGGCACGGCACCGCCGACGTGGCGGCCCGTCGAACTGCCGCTGCGGTTGTTGCCCTCCAGAGCCGAACAGGCTGAGGCCGAACGCGCTGGGTCGCCGCTTTATCCAGACGGCATAGGGATGCCCGATGTGATCTCGTACGGCTACGGCCAGCAGAACGTCAACGGCGAAAGCGATGTGAACTCGTACTCCGCGGGCACGCTCAAGCGCATCGGGCTGCGAGTTCGGACCGAAGTAAGGCCTTGGGCGCCGGGCTTTCTGACGACCCCGCTCGAACGGGGCACTGGCACGTGTGCAGGCGACAGCGGCGGCGGCGCAATAGTCGGCATCGGCGATCCGCAGGGGCGCGGAGTGCGCCAGCTCCTCATTGGTGTCCAGGCAGCGGCGAGCAAGCCATGCGTCGACAATCAAGCGATCTTCGTCTACCCGCAAGCGTTCTCGGAATTCCTGATGAAGGCGAGCCGCGACCTAGGCTCGCCGCTCGCGCCCGGTCTCTCGTGGCGCGAATTCAACTGAGTGCAATGCCAAAGATTAATCGTTTAAAGATTCTCTTATACTATCTGTGCGTGCAAGCTCTTAAATCGCCACAAGGTTATTTGGCGCCGGACGCCGCGTCAACGGAAGCTGACGGCTACAAGCTGTCGAACAGATGCGTCTGTGCGCTCGAACAGCAATAGGCTGTGGCAGCCCTTTTTCCCAACGCTGCGGTGCTCCCGATTCGCCCACGCTGCGCTGTGGGCTGTGGGCTGTGTGGGCCTTGTAAGCGGAGCGGCAGAAAGTGCCCTCGCTGGCGCCCGTTCCCGGCGAGAGCACCTCCGCTCTGCGTGAAAGCACGCACGCTTTACAGAGCAATAGCACCTCCGCACTGCGTGAAAGCACGCACGCTTTACAGAGCAATAGGATCTGGTGGGTCGATGCGCAAGACTTGCTCGCAGCTCTCAGGCAACGCCCAGATAGTCCCGTCAGTATGCTGGTAAGCTCCCTGAAACTTGTTGGTGCAGTCCCCGAGTGAGCCGTGCAGGGAGAAGCTGCCGTCGCGCGGATCGATGCGAAGCACATTGGGCGCGTCGCACGGAATGCAATACACGTGCCCGTCACGCGCATGCACGGCGCCCTGCCACTTGTTCTTCATCACGGGCAGGCCGCCAATCGGAGTCACCGTGCCAGCGCTCGCGACGATCTTGAGAATGTGCGAGGCGTCGCTCGGCACCGCCCAAACGGCAGCACCTGAGGCGAAGGGCGAGGGCGCCGTGGTGAGCACGTGCATGCTGGGAAGAGGCTCGGCACCACCCAAATGGGCGCCGTGGTGAGCACGTGCATGCTGGGAAGAGGCTCGGCACCACCCAAATGGGCGCACCTTCATGGTGCCCGTCGGCCACGCCGCCACCCCACTGGTAGCCGCGATAGCCAGGGACTCGCGGTACGCTCATGATTCCGGTCGAGACGAGCGTCAGCGTCTCCGTAGCTGTTTCGATGAGCAGCACCGAGTCGGCGTGCGACGGAATGCCGACGATGAAGCGTCCGCAGCGCGCGCCACCGTGCCACTTCCATCCGCCACGCGGGAAGCTGCCAAGCTCGTGCACCTCGCCGCTCTCCGGCACAATCTTGAGGGCCGTCGGCGCATTGTACGGCATACACCAGATTGCGCCGTCGGCGGCCTTAATCGCTCCATACCACTTGTTTTTGAGGTCCGGGTGAAGTTCGGGGCCGACCATTGACGCGCGATGGCTCGCCGGCTCAATCTTGAGCACCCGTGGCGCGTTCGCCGGCGGTGCGTAGATGTTGCCGTCGCTACCCAAGCAGCCACCGTGCCACTTCCATTCACCCGTCGGCAGCTCGCCGCGCCCGAGCGTCGAGAGCGAGCAGTCGGGATACACCCGCAGCACAAAGTCGGCGCAAGCTGGGATGCAGTACACGCAGCCGTCAGGTCCAAGTACGCCTCGTAGCCATTTGAATGGACCTTTAGGTATCTGCGACAAGATCGACCGGCCGTCGCCAGGGCTCAAAATAGTGCTGACAGATCCTGTGATCAAGTCGAGACGCAGCACTGCCCGGCTGTGCGCTGGTACGCCGAAGAGTTGCGAACAAGCCGCATCCGGCGAGCCTCCGAGGTGCTTGCGCGCCCCGCGAATTCGTGGACCCCACAGGCGTACGAGTGGAACCCTGCGCGGGCCAAAGATATAGCGGCATACAGCTGCACGCTGAGATAGAGTGGCCAGCTTCCATCGGCGGTAGAGGTAGAAAGAGCATGCGCTCGCAGATACGAAGAGTGTCGCTACGAGCGAACGCGCGTCGAAGCTAGAAGCTCGAAGCGCTGGCATTGTACATGTAGAGACTTCACTTGACGAAACTCTAGACCCGTGCTTGGGCTGATCTAGGAATTCAACGTGAAAACACGTATGGGCGGTCATTTCTCTCCGTCGCGTCTCGGCTCACGCGGTTTTGACGCCGGGAACGGAAAGTACCATCTACCAAAGGATTCGCCGGCGGGTTTGAAAAACTATGTAGCGCCTTCTTCCCCGATTAGAGCAGCCTAACGTTGTTAATTTAACGCTTCCTTAACGTTAGAACTCAAATCTAACGTTAGGCTGCTCTATCCCCGATCTGATCGACGATCTGAGTGTGAGTGCGGTACAACTCAACTGTGATTGACACCTAATGTACAAGTTGTAGAACTCGGAACACCGTGCACGCTTAGTATGCCTGGGGGTGTCCCCCTCGCCACGTGTGCGCTGCCTGTTCATCACCTGTTCATGGCATGGTCATTGCTCATTGGGGTCTCCGGTGCGGGCACGTGGTTTACTTATTGAACCTTGTTACTTACTTACTTACTCGGAAACCCGAAGCGCATTGTGCTCTGACTCACTCACTTTCAACTCTTAGCCGATAAATTGGCTGCTTCTCCTTCACCTCCTCGCCAACTTTGACCAAAACCGCTTCGATCACGCCAGACCTCGAGGCCTTCACATCAAGAACGACCTTGTCCGTCTCAATCACCGCGATAACTTCGTTGTGCTCCTGCGCAGCAGTACCATGCAGGCGGCACGTCAGCATCGAGCCAGCCATGAAGCGCGGGGAATCTTTCGGCTGGTCGAAGCGAGCCAGAGATTCCTACCACGGGTTGGCCAACTTGAGCAATGAGCTCCTCCACCGTGCCCAGGACTCCTTCAGCAAGTGGAATGGTATCGGAAATGAAGGGTGTATCCAACGTCCAGCGCTGCTGAGAAGTGCTCAGAGCACGCGCAACTGCAGTATTACGGCAACGCAGGAGCCGCGACGCCGCGAGCGTGTAGCCAGCACACAAGCTTGTGCCCAGAGGCGTCATTTGTGAGGCGATCACGGGCGACCTCGATAGTCCCAAATTGGAAATTCCACTTGATTCTCCTCAAAAGATGGGGACAGTTTCGTGTGGGGCCTGACTCATCAACGACGTGAAAGCTTTTCAATTTCCTTACTTGTATGTAGCGCACCTTGCGAGTTCTCGAAGCTGTTGAAACGTCCCTCTCGACTCTGGGTCGTTCGGCCTCTCTGACATCGGCCTGACTGGCCTGGCTGCCTGAGCGCCATCAACCATGACCAACCTGAACCCAAACATGCAGACCAGATCCATGTTTGGTGTGCAGGTCCTCAGCAAGCGACGGTCAGGCCAACGCTATGGCTTCGGAAGCAGCACGCGGGCAGTTGCGAACAAGGTCTTTCTGTCCAGTGAACACGCCAAGCTTGCTCCTCCCAACACGATTACGCCCTCTCCGAACGCGTATACTCTGCGCGCCGCAGTTGGCCCTCAGTCAGACGGCAAAAAGCCGTCAGCGCCGTTGTGGGGCTTTGGCAGCGCCGATCGGTTTCAGGGCAACACCAAGCCGTCAGCGCAGAACCCGGGTCCTGGTGCGTATGACGCGAGGTCTGGCTTGGGCGTGCAGGTGAGCAGCACGAAAGAACAGCAGCCCTTGTATGGATTTGGCACGTCCACGCGCGACCACGTCGCCAAGGTGTTCGTGTCGGAGGAGCACAACAAATCATTGTACGGCATCGACTCGCCGGGACCGGTCTACACGATGGATGCCGCGATCGGCAGACAGCAGCTTTCCCAGAAGAGCAACGGACCCGCCTGGGTGCAGGGCGTCGCAGAGCGCTGGCAGTACGATCATGTCAAGCGAGCTGCCACCTCGCCCGGTCCGGGCTCGTATACTCTCAAGCCTGCCATCAGCGTGCAAGTCTCGTCGACCATGATTTCCGCGCCAATGCCCGGCTTTGGCACCAGCAACCGCGAGCACATGCAAAAGTTGTTCATATCAACCGAACACGTACGCTTCGTCAGCCTCTCTATGATTCGCACCTGTCTCCGTTCCGATCATCTCCTGCCTTCAAAACAGCTGCGCGCTCTCACTGTGACTGCATTCGCCCTCGACTTTCTCTTGGCACAGGAGAAGGGGCTGCTGGGAAATAACTCGCCAGGGCCCTGCAGCTACAAAGTGCCAGAAGGCAACGGCCCGCAACACCTCTCGGTTTGGCACACTCAACCTTCGTGGGGCTTTGGCACATCTGCGCGCTGGCAACAGTCGAAAAACTCGGGCTTCTCTGTCCCAGGCCCCGGTGCGTACTGTATCTGAGTGTCAGTCGCGCATCAACGTGTCGCCCAGCAGCAGAGCCCGCTGCGCCCGCGCCCGTTGCGCCAGACTGGGACAATGTCGGTGCGATTTCATCGCTGTGAAAAGGTAGTTCTCAGGACCATGGCTGTGGGGCTTCGCAGTGACAGGGCCGCCGCGAAGGGTGGCCATGGCGTGGTGGATGTGAATTAGCATCCCAGGGTTACGCGAGCCTATACGTGATGACGTACATCTCATGATTGCGTAGTGTTTAGGGGGAGTCGATCTGGGTGTGCATGTGAGTCAGAATTGTGAGTGTCGATGGGGGGAAAACGGTATAACGACGCGCGGCGACCCCCCGTGGCCCGTGCGTCCCGCCGGACCCCGCGAGTTTCTATTCGGCACGCCGCCCGCGGCCGCGCGCAAGCCGCACCCCGCACGCGCCGCCGACCGGCCGGGACCAGCACCAGCCCAACGCTGAGCGGTCTTACGATTACGCCTTTACGCGACCCCAGCACACCGCTCCCACCCTCACGTGCGTGTCGTGTCTCCCGCCAGTCCACCCCACGCGACCAGACGCGTCCCGGGAACAGGAATACAACGATTGACCCTGTTCGGGTTAACCTTCGGGGACCGGGCCGACGAACCGGATAAACGCTTCGTCCACTACCGATCAGCGATCTGGGCGCGCGGTGGCAGCACGACGACAGCCGGTGAGGATCAACGCTCAAACCGAAAACGAGGGGCGAGGGCGAGGGGCGCCGAGGGGCGGAGAGGGGCGTGACAGCGGGACGCTAAATCCTAAACCGGCCTACCGTAGTAACGTAAAACATAATATTGCCGTGTGCGGACCCTGACCGCGCAGTCGTGGGGACGGGCGCGGGGCGAACGCGGAGCCCGAACCCCGAAGGGGCCGGCGTGTGGCGCGCGCGCACCGCGCACACGGGACGCGCCGCGCAGGCCCGCGGCGGCCGCGGCGACGATACAAATGATAAACATATCTCATATGATTCCCGGAAAATTAAAACCCATACAGTGCGGTACGCAACACCCGGCGCGCGTGACTCGAGGAGCGGTCCGGTACCTCGGGACGGTGTCCGTGTCGCACCGCGCATTCTCGCACCAGTGCCGCGCTTGACGCGTATGCCTGGCCGCAGACTGGCGAGTCTTGCGCTTCACGAGACGACGCAGTCTTTGCCACGGCCATCTACGCGCACCAGGTGTACAGCGGCGTCGGGAGCAGCCGCGCGTGGAGTCCAGTTCCCACGTGGCGTGCGGGCACTGAAGAAGCCCCGTGGCACCGGCTTCGGGCGCGACTTCTCAAAGAGTGCATCGTCGGATGCTGAGCGTTGGATTTGCGTCTTCGGCGGCGCCATCAAGTCGCCGTCCTCGAACCAGGTTCGTCGCATCGTCGACACGACGCCATCGTCGACGCTACCGTGGCTGGGGGGCGGCGGCGCGGAGCGGGCCGGCGGCGCTGCGTCACCCACGCGGGGCAAATGGCGGCCGCCAAAGGCTGGGCTGCCAACAGCTGAGAGTGCCGGCGAGGGCTCTCGCCCTGATTGGGAGAGCGCCGGCGAGGGTTCCTCGCTCAGAGCAGGCGTCTGCGGCGGCGCACATTGGGGGCTGAGGTTTTCGCCGGTCCCAGTCGTTGGCGGGCACTGCTTGCTGAGAGGCGTGCGCGCGGCCGATGCCTTCCGTAGCGTGCTCTCTGGCAAACTGGGGCTGAGGTTCTCGAAGCACGGACTGAGATTCTCGTCATCAATCGCCACGCCCTCGCTAGCTCCAGACGATGGCGCCGTCGGCGGTGGTGGTGGCGGCGCGCAGCGCATGGTGCCGAGCGCGGGCATCGCTTGCGCGGGTGTCGCCAGTGCAGGCATCGTCGGAGCTAGCGGCAGCTTCGAGGGCGAGGGGACACCGAGGGCAGGGCGCATCCATGGCAACGTGGGCGGCACAGCATGCCCGCGCTCGGGAGTGCCTCGCTGCACGAATGTGCCGCCGGCCGCGGCCGACGCGTCGGATGAAAGACTGCCGTGATAGAGGACGGTGCCCGGGAGTGCGCCACCCGCACAGCTCGTGCCATGTCGGATGAAGGTGGCGCCACCCTCCGCATAGTCGCTCGAGCCGTTCACGAGGGACCTGCCGACCGTGCATGTGGAGCCGCCCCAGTTGAGGCTGTCGTGACTAGCGTGCTCGGGAGTCGGGTTGGCGAGCTTGTACGCGACCGCCTCCTGGACGGCATGCACGAGCGCGTGCAGGCCGCTCGCGTTCGGGTCGAGGCCTTCGCCACCCTCGCCCGCGACGAAGGGGTGCTGCAGCATCTCCGTCGAGCTCGGGCGGCTCGTCATCTCCTTAGTGAGCATCTTCATGAGGAAGTCGTTGAAGGACGCCGAGGCGGCACTCGGGTTGCGGAGCGTGGGTGGTTGCTCCTTAGCGATAGCAAACATGACGCGGAGGATCGGGCGCAGGTCGTAGTGCGGCGGCTCACCCTGCGCCATCTCGATGGCCGCGATCCCGAGCGACCACACGTCTGCCCGAGCATCGTACTTGCCGTAGCCCACGACCTCGGGCGCCATCCAGTGCGGGGTGCCGATCATCGACATGCGCTTCGACGCCGTAGAATTCAACTGTAAGGCGATGCCCAAGTCGGCGAGCTTCACGATGCCGTCGCCGAGCAGCAGGTTGGCGCACTTGACGTCTCGATGGATGATGCCCTTGCCTTGCGTGTGCATGTACTGCAAGGCGCGCAGCGCGTCGCGGCATGCAAGCGCAATCTGCTCCTCGGCGAACGGCTGCTCGATGGTCCGCAGCACGTCGAGAAGCGACCCGTGCGGGCAGAGCTCCATGACGATCCAGAGCTCATGCGGCTTCGAAAATGCGCCGAGCGCGCGCACCATGTAGGGCGACGAGCAGCGCTGCAGGAGCTTGAGCTCGTGCTTGAGCTCCGAAGATATATCTTTCGGGCCCAGAGGCAACACTTTGACCGCAACGGCACCGTGGTGCACTGTCGTCGCACGGTAGACCGCACCGTACGAGCCAGAGCCAAGGCGCTCACATAGGGTAATATCCAGAGCCGTTAATCGCGATCGGGAGCGATCACTCTTCAGCAGCGAAACCACGGTGGTGGGCTCTAAGACAGCGGCTTCGGGCAAACTTTCGAGGGGCATCTCGACGGACAATCTTAGCCGCCGCTGCCTGCCTGGAGGCCGGGACGCACTTCGTCGTCGGCGCTGACTGCCTGGATGCCGGGCGTAGACGCTCCAAGGTTTGCCGCGTAAAACGATTTCTAAAAAAGTTGTTTCAGCACGCTCGGCTACATAAACAATTCAGTCAAGATCTTCGTGAATGTCACCCAAATGTACATGTAACCGGGGGAATCGACACGTCAGCAAATTCCCTCATGGTGCGACCGAAGATGCGCCCGCTCCGATTGGTGTCTGCTGCAGACCTGAGGCAAACGAGCTTCGGGACCATACTGACGCGCCACGACTGTCCTTCGGCCCCTTTCCTTCTGTTCTCTTTGCTCAGGCGCTGTCTCAGATGACCTTTGCGGCGGCCCTGCTGGTAGCAGTTGTCTATGGCGGGGTGTGCAACGACAAGAAAACTGACTGCGCAAACTGGGCGCGCGATGGCGAGTGCGCGGGCGATAATGCGGTGCGCACTCGGTTGTGCGCTGTAACCGCGCGCGTCTCTGTGCAGCAGCTCCATCTCCTCATCTTCTAATGCTGCTCCTGCTCTCTCTCTCTCTCTCTCTCTCTCTCTCTCTGCGCAGAAATACATGGCGGAGATCTGCCCGCTGTCGTGCGGCACGTGCACTCACTCGTGCAACGACACCGACGTGTCGTGCGGCAGCTGGGCGCAGGCCGGCGAGTGCGAGACTAACGTGCGCGGCTCGCTCTCAGGGTCGAATAGCAGACTCCCCGGCTTGCTGTGCTGATCTGTGCTGCGTGCGCGCAAGGCTATGCCTTCCGCGATGCGTGCTAACGCAACCTGTGTGATGGCCGCGTGCGCAGCCCGATGCGATGCTCCGTCTGTGCCCGACCTCGTGCGGTCTGTGCACGCCCGAGTGCAAGGACCTGAAAGAGGAGTGCCCAGGCTGGGGTGCTGCTGGTGAGTGCAATGAGAACCCTGAGTTCATGATCCGCAACTGCCCCGTCACGTGCGAGGCGTGCAAGTCGACGTGCAAGGATGTCCAGAGCGACTGCCCGGGCTGGACGGCGGATGGCGAGTGCTACAAGAACCCGGGGTTCATGTACAAAGAGTGCCCGAACTCCTGCGGCGTGTGCGACGGCATCCGCTGTGCGGACAACAACGCGACGCAGTGCAAAATCTGGGCCGAGGCCGGAGAATGCCTCACCAACCCGCTCGCAGTGATGAAGGAGTGCCCCGACTCGTGCGGACTCTGCTCGACGGTGTGCATGGACCACGATGAGTCGTGCCGGGGATGGGCCAAGGGCAGCCAGTGCGACGATAACAAGGCCTTCATGTACCGCGTGTGCCCCGCGTCGTGCGGCATCTGCCAGGTGCTCGAGGGCGGCGCTGGCAAGGACGAGCTGTAGTCTCGCGCACCATGGTGGAGCTGCTGGGCCAAGTGCCAACGTGCTTATGGACGAGGCTGCAGCGCGGCAATCATTGGGCGACTGGGGCGGGCGGGCGCGAGACGCGCGCAAATCATTCGTAGCCTGAGCGCTGCTCAGAACAGCTTAGCACGGGCCCGGGCTTGTGGCCATGTCTACGACACACCTAAGCCGATGAGTGTGCGGTGTGACGCTTCATTTGCGGGCACCGGGCAGCGGGGGCCCGAGCCTGGATTCCTGTTTGTGCCTGTGTGTCTTCTTTGCGTGTGCTGTCCTCACACTGAGACTTGTTTTGCCCTTTTTGTGTACTGATGACTTGTTTTCCGTGAGTCAAGTCAAGTGTGAAGTCACTTGACTTGACTTCGCCGCGATTCATTCCTGACACGCGCGTTTCAAATCGCGCGGGCGTCGTGGACGATGGAGGCGCTCTCGCCAAGGCGCCCGCTCGGATAGTGTCATTGGCGAAACAGAGTACTCCGCAATCGCAG
>Ga0209550_10006116_pt1 | contig 11252 bp, 7 predicted proteins | sample LauGreSuBDMM15SN_2_FD_187567 | JGI IMG/M metagenome (GOLD analysis project Ga0209550, IMG submission 187567) | Freshwater lake microbial communities from Lake Michigan, USA - Su13.BD.MM15.SN (SPAdes) (version 5) | ecosystem: Environmental > Aquatic > Freshwater > Lake | place: Lake Michigan, USA... | reverse complement strand
GTGTTGATGAGTTGAATGCGTGGATTGGTTTATTAGCTGATATTACCGTTGATGATCGTCAAAAATCGTTTCTTAGGTATATTCAAAATCAGTTGTTTGTTATTGGTTCTAAATTGGCTACACCATTAAACAGTACTTTCTCCGCTCCAGAACTTCCACTTGATTTAATTGAAAAGTTAGAAGCTGAGATTGATTTTATGGACGCCGATCTAGCAGCATTAACAAATTTTATACTACCCGGTGGCCATACTTTAGTTTCATATTGTCATTTAGCCCGGGTTGTTTGCCGGAGAGTTGAACGAAATATAGTCTCTCTTACTGAAGTAGAAGCCGTAGAAAATCAGATTTTGGCTATTATTAATCGCTTTTCCGATTATCTTTTTATTCTGGCAAGGTATAATGCTAAAAATTTAAAGGTAGAGGAAATCATTTGGAAAGCACCTTAAATTTTATTTTGTTTTCTTTAATTTTCGTATAAATTTGCAGGGCAATTCGGTTTATGCCTAGTAACAACGTATTTTCAGCAAATTCGCTACGGTTTATCTCAATTATAATCTTTACCGGATTTATTGTCTTCTCCTTGTTTATCCTATTTAGTGTCTTTACAGAAGATTTTTATGCTAATGTTGGTATTTCCATACTACTTGTAAGTGTTTTTTTATTGCTTACGCTCATTATTTTTAGAACCATTAATATTGACGAAACGCTATCTAGGTCTATTTTTTTTTTACTGGGTTTAATTCCTTTTTTTACATTAATTGCCCATTTCCTTAGTCAGTATAATCCACAATTTTTATATATTTTACCTTTAGGCATTATCATTATAGTTATCAAATATTTCTTTAATGAAAGTCTATCCTTTGGTATTTATTTTTCCACTATTTCCAGTATTTATCTTTCTTTGAATCCTTCCGAGCAATGGATGTTTTTACAGATTTTTACTGGATTACTTATTCTTTTTTTACCATTTAATAGTAAGAAGTTGTTCTATATTATAGGAAGCATACTTATAGTTTGCGCAGCTTCCGTTTTAATTTCGGTCAGCTTAAAACTAACTTACCCCACGTTTCAACCTTCTTTTGAGGAACTTATCATCTTCTTATTTATTCAGTCTTTCTCCCTATTATTTGCTTATTTAATAATACCTTTTTTAGAGAAGATTTTTTCATTTACATCGGCATTTTCCCTGAATGAATTAGGAAATCTGGATAATTTTTTATTGAAAGAATTGGCGATTAAAGCTCCAGGAACCTATCAACATTCTATACAAGTAAGTTATCTGGCAGAAGCGGCTGCGCAAAAAATTCATGTAAATAGCCTATTATGCAGGGTTGGGGGATTATACCACGATATTGGTAAATTAGTTAATCCTGATTATTTTAATGAAAATGTTCAAAATCTTAATCCCTTTGAAAATCAATCTTTACAAAGAAGTGCCGCATTAATTATCAAGCACGTAAATGATGGAATAGAATTAGGTCGAAGGTATAGGTTGCCAGAAGTGATTATAGATTTTATTAGAACTCATCACGGTACCACCAAAGTAGAATATTTTTACAGAAAATTCAAAGCCTCAAATAGTTTTTTTGATGTAAATGAAGCTGATTTTACTTATCCGGGACCAAAACCCTTTAGCCGGGAACAATCTATTGTCATGCTAGCCGACACTGTTGAGGCTGCCTGTAGGAGTTTAAAAAATCCAACAGAAAGTGAATTATTTGATTTGATTGATTGTTTAGTTGATTACAAGTTAAAAATGGGTCAATTCCTGGACTCCCGATTAACCTTTGAGGAACTTGATATGTGTAAAGAGGTATTTAAAGATTATATAAAAACTTTTTACCACCAAAGAATTTCTTATCCCGAACCAGTAAGTTCGGGACAAGAATTCTTGTAAATTTTACTTTTTAATCATTGGTAAAATGATTCTGGATGGATATTTTGTATTGTGATGTACTTTATTTTTTGCTATAACGCCAACTTTTTCGTCAAAGTTATTTCCTCCTGTATTTAGATTCCTGTCAAATCTCGGAAAATTACTACTTGATATTTCAATTCTGATTTGATGTCCTTTTGGAAAAAAATTACTGGTTGATAAAGCGGATAGCTTCACTTCATATACCTTATCTTTTTCCATAAATACTTCTTTATCATAACCTTCTCTATACCTAACTCTCTGTATAGTTTCGTCAAGATTATAGGCCTTTCCGTCTGGATAAACATCTATCAATTTAAGGGTAAAATCTGTGTCCTTAGCATCTGAAGAAACAAAAAGAACAGACTCGATAAATCCACTAATTTCAACGTCTTCGGTTAAAGGCGGAGTGGAGTAAACTAAAATATCTTCCCTTAATTCCATAGTTTGTTGATCTAATGATCCCCCTTGGATAGCATTACCGATACAACATACATTACCACCAAAAGAATTTACCGGATTCGCAGGATCATAAGAAAATTGGTCTGGTAAATCCGTTTTAGGTGCTGATAGGGTCAATGCACCATCTCCATTTCTGGAATTTGCCTTACCGTTACTATTTAAATAAAATGGGGTAGCCACGGCTGCTTTTGGAGGCCAGGTTTCACTTTGTTGCCATTTATTTGAACCCATGGTAAAATATTGAACTCTGGGTAGTTTACTTTTTACCCCATTTTCCTGACCTTTTAACCAATAATCGAACCAGCTATAAGTTAATGCGTCATAATCTAATCGGGCATCTCCCACACTTCTTTCACCCACAATGGTATTTTCTGTTGCCCTTTTGAATGAACAATGAAGGGTGGGTGCTATAACCAGATATTGGTTATCAGCAGCTTCAGGAAATTTAGATTTATCTCTTAGTAGATTAAACAGGGCAATATTGGGGGTTGAAGCAACATCATACCATGAAACGAACCAATAGGAGGGTTTTTTGAAAGCCATATTATCATGAAATAAACCACCTTGAAACCATTTTTGGTCATTAGGTTTTCTTCGAATCATGTCTTCATAAACGCCTATTGGACCATTTACATTTTTAATTATATCTTGAACGGGTAAATGCTTTAAAGCGGTAACCCAATCAACTTTAGGGCTTTCAGGGGCGAGGTCAAAGTTTCGAGATACTCTTATTAACTCCTCTTGTGTAATGTCAACAGGAAAAGTAGGTCTTACTCTATCATTTTGAACACTATATAACCAGGACGTGAATAACATCTGCTGAGCTCCGCCTCTAAACCAATTGCCTTGCTCGTATAAATTTCCAATTTTGCCAACCCCGGCACCGAACCCTTGTGGTACAAGTGCAGTATGCGCCGGATGATCGAGGGATGCAACTGCCATTTGCCATTCTGCCGTAGAGGAGCAACCAATGGTTCCAATTTTTTGATTAGACCACTCTTGGGAGGAAATCCACGAAAATGCATCATAACCATCTGTTGTGGGCGTGCCTAGAATGTCCCAAACACCCTCGGAGAAAAACCTGCCTCTTTCATTTTGAACAATATAGACATAGCCTCTTTTTACTGCATCATAAGCAGCTTCGTACTGTCTAATCATCTCCTTACCATCAATCCATTGATTGAAATTGTAAGGTGTTTTAGATAAAATTACTGGATATCTTCCAGGTCCTTTAGGTCTGTAAATATCCGTTGCAAGTCTGATACCGTCACGCATAGGCATCATTACTTTTTGGTCAACTACGGCAATTTCTTTTAATTTTTCAAGAGTAACTGCCTCATTTTGACCAAATAAAATGATTGGGAATAAAAATAGAAATAAGCATTGTTTTTTCATATAAGTAGATTTAAGATGATTTTTCAGCTTTTCCAATATAGTTAAATGGGGTTATTTTTAGTAACTCCATTTTTATCTTTTCATCCACTTTAAGGGTGTAGATAAATTGTTGAATTTCGCTTTCTGTTATGTTATTGACCCCTCTAGTCAGTTCCTTTAATGCCTCATAAGGTTTGGGGTAACCCTCCCTTCGCAATATCGTTTGAATAGCTTCTGCTACAACCATCCAATTTTTATCCAAATCCGATGATATTTTATCTTCTTGAACCCGTAATTTTGATAAGCCCTTTTTTAATGATTTTATCGCAATTAAGGTGTGGGCAAAAGGGACACCTGTATTTCTAAGCACTGTACTGTCTGTTAAATCTCTTTGCAGCCTTGAAATAGGTAATTTTTCAGCTAAATGGTGAAATAAAGCATTGGCCACACCTAGGTTTCCTTCTGCATTTTCAAAATCTATTGGATTAACTTTATGTGGCATAGCAGAAGAGCCAATTTCACCTTGAATGGTAGCTTGTTTAAAATAATCCATGGAGATATAAGTCCAAATATCTCTTGAAAAATCTATAAGTATAGTATTTATTCGTTGTAAATTATGGAAGAGAGCGGCTAAATTATCATAATGTTCAATCTGTGTAGTTGGTTTTGACCTATCTAATCCAAGAGAAGTTAAAAATTCATTGGCAAAATAATGCCAGTCTGTGGATGGAAAAGCCACATAATGGGCATTAAAATTTCCTGTGGCGCCACCAAATTTACCGTTTATTGGCACGGTGGATAAATGGGCTATTTGTACGTTTAATCTGGACACAAAAACACCTATTTCTTTACCTAAAGTGGTTGGTGAAGCTGGTTGTCCATGGGTTCTGGCCAGCAATGGTATGTTACCCCATGCTTCTTCCATAGATTTTAATTCATCTACTAGCGAATAAATTTGTGGGTAAAAAACATCGGTTAAATAAGCTTTTATAGACAACGGAATGGCGGTATTGTTGATATCCTGAGAGGTTAAGCCAAAATGAATCCATTCGGAAATATCAGATAAATTCATTGTATCAAATTTTTCTTTTAGATAGTATTCAACAGCTTTTATATCGTGATTCGTAATAGACTCAATTTCTTTAATTTTTAATGCTTCTTTTACATCAAAGGCTGTAAAAAGCGCCAAAATAGCCTCTTTATTTTCTTCCAGTTTTTGTGATCCCTTGAATGAAATCTGTCCGGAAAGTTTCATTAAATATTGGATTTCAACAAAAATTCTATATTTAATGAGTGCAAATTCACTAAAATAAGATGAAAGTTCTTTTGTTTTGTCGGCGTAGCGACCATCAATAGGAGATATAGCGGTAATCATAAGTTTATTTACGGGTTCAAATACTTTTTAGTAGTGTTTCAAAATCAACATGTTCGGAAATTAATTCGATGGCTCTTTTAGATTTCCAAGGGGTACGATTGTTGATTTTAACTTCTATTCTGCTCACCTTAACAACAGATCCATAAGTGTCTAACAACGTAGTTATAACAGGAATTTTATGTGTTTTAAGGTAGGGTAGATTTAGTTCCTCAGGGTCAATCCACTTATGTTGCCTGCCGTCACTGGTTATTATTACCCCTGATAAGGGAGATTTCTTTAATCCCTTTGCAGCAGTAATAGTTTTAATTTTTTTGAGTGCCTCGCCAATTCTTTTAATGCTGGTAACTAATAGAAGATTTTCAGTAGCGGCAAATTCCTCAGCGTCAATCAATGAACCCGCTATAAAATCTTCAATTCTGTTATTCATGTATTCCTCATTTAAAACAACTCTTCCCTCTACGGCCTGTCGGATGGCTTCCATTATAGGAAGAGAAAGGGACTGTTCATAAGGTAATACGCCTAATAATTTTAGATTTAACTGTTTAAGTTTAATATTAAGGTAGTGCTCAATTTCTTCCTTTTTTTCTGGCTTTACCTTATTTACAATTACCCCAAGAATAGGTACATTTTCTTCTCTGAAAAGAGATAAATTCATATTTAGCATGTCAAGGGTGCTGCCAATACCTCCCTCAACCACCATAATTACGCCGGCGTTTAATAATTTTGCTACTCGGGCATTGGATAAATCTACAATACTACCAACGCCAGGATGTCCAGTACCTTCATAGACTACGATATCATATTGTTCGCTCAATTCATTGTGCGCATTCATTAATTTTTCTTCAAAATTAAATTTTTCAGGAGTGTCAAGAAATTCTTTAGTTACGCCTCTTCCTAAAATAACAGGGCTATGAATTTCAGGCTTCATTCTAAATCCTATTACTTCAGAGAACAAAACAGCATCCTTATCCGCAATGGTGCCATTTAACGAAATAAATTTTTGTCCTACAGGTTTACAATACCCTGTATTGTAACCTTTAGCTAATAAATTTGCTACAATACCTAAAGTGCAGGTTGTTTTACCAACGTGTTGACTTGATGCCGCAACGTATATGTACTTACAAGAAAGTCCGTCTAATTGGATCATTTTTCAGATGATTTGAAAAGGTTAAAATTGATTCCGTTTAAATTTAAGCCTAAATTTCATAGATTAATTTGACATTATTATTTTTTTTACGATACTTTTGAGGTTTAATTGAAAATCATTTCTTGAAGATAAAATTTTATTATGCCCAAACACCTTCTTATTGTTGAATCACCAGCAAAAGCTAAAACTATTGAAAAATTTCTGGGAGGCGATTTTACTGTTAAATCAAGTTATGGACATATCAGAGATTTAGAGAAAGGAAATAGCGCTGTGGATATTTCCTTGGACTTTAAGCCTCACTACATTATCTCGCCTGAAAAACTTAGATTAGTTAAAGAACTAAAAGAAGCGGTTAAAAAAGTTGATGAGGTTTGGTTAGCTACGGACGAAGATAGGGAAGGAGAGGCTATTTCCTGGCATCTATGTGAGGTTTTAAATCTGGATGTTTATAAAACCAAGAGAATTGTTTTTAGAGAAATAACAAAACCAGCCATTACAAAAGCTATTCAATCTCCTCGTAATTTAGACTTAAATCTTGTAAATGCTCAACAAGCCAGAAGAATTTTGGACAGATTAGTTGGATTTGAATTATCTGAAATTTTATGGCGAAAAGTGAAGGGAAAGTTGTCTGCAGGAAGAGTTCAATCCGTAGCTGTAAAATTAATTGTTGAAAAGGAAAGGGAAATAAATCAGTTTAATTCTGAATTATTTTTTAAAGTGGATGCCTTTTTTTCTGTTTATAATGAACAAGGAAAATCAGTTGTATTAAAAGCGGAACTTACAAATAAATTACAAGGCCTTACAAAGGCAAATGATTTCTTATTGTCTTGTATTGGCGCTCAGTATGATATTCAATCCATTGAGGTTAAGCCATTAACAAGAAAGCCAGCTCCTCCTTTTACCACGTCAACACTTCAACAAGAGGCTAGTAGAAAATTAGGTTTTTCTGTTCAACGCACCATGATAGTAGCTCAAAAACTATACGAGGCTGGCCATATATCTTATATGAGAACCGATTCAACCAGTTTAAGTGAGCAAGCTATTCAGGCTATTGAAAATGAAATTGTCCAATCCTTTGGAGCAAAATACTCAACTCCGCGACGCTATAAAAGTAAATCTGCTAACGCCCAAGAGGCTCACGAAGCCATCAGGCCAACCTATTTTGAAAAAGCTCACATCACGGGTGATAGAGATGAAGCAAGATTGTACGAGCTAATTTGGAAAAGAGCTATGGCATCACAAATGTCTGAAGCTCTACTTGAAAAAACCCAGGTTAAAATTGGAATATCAACGTTACCTAAAGCAGTGCTGTTAGCAGAAGGTGAAGTACTTAAATTTGATGGCTTTTTAAAACTTTATCTTGAATCTAATGATGATGATGAAGAAGATGAAGTAAAAGGAATGCTTCCCCCCCTTAAAGTAAAACAGGTGTTGCCCCTTAGTGAAATGAAAGCAACGGAAAGACAAACAAGAGGTCCTTCAAGATATTCAGAGGCTGGTTTAGTTAAAAAATTAGAGGAACTTGGTATCGGAAGACCTTCTACCTATGCTCCTACCATTAGTAAAATAATGGAAGAAGGTAGGGGATACGTTGTCAAAGAATCAAAAGATGGGGTTGAACAAATTTTTCAGGTTTTGAAACTTGAAAATGATATAATATCCCAATATTCACTTAAAGAAAATACGGGTTCTTTCAAAAATAGATTGGTGCCGACAGATATGGGTATTACGGTATCAGATTTTTTGGATGAGAATTTTGTAGAAATTATGAATTATTCATTTACCGCTGAAATAGAAGAAAGGTTTGATGCTGTAGCTTTTGGTAAAATAGCGTGGACTAAAATGCTAAAGGATTTTTATTTTCCTTTCCATGAACTTGTCGTACAAACCATGGAAAGTGCTTCTAGACCAACGAGAGAGAGAATATTAGGTAAAGATCCCGCAACTGGCTTGACTATTCTCACCAGGATGACTCGTGTTGGACCTGTTGTTCAAATGGGCGCACCTGATGAATTAGGTCCAGAAGAGAAACCCAAATATGGTAATTTAGTAGCAGGACAGTCTATTGAAACGCTTACTTTCGAAGAAGCTTTACTACTTTTTTCATTGCCACGTGACTTGGGAACCTATCTCGATGAAAAAGTATCTATCGGTAAAGGTAAATTTGGTCCTTATGTGAAATTTGGAGAAAAATTTATATCCATACCAAGAACGGTCGATCCTTTTACACTAAGTATGGAAGAGGCTCAAAGTCTTATCAATCAGAAAGAAAAAGAAGATGCTCCCGTACATCAATATCAAAATGAACCAGTAACTAAAGGAAAAGGTCGTTTTGGTCCGTTTTTAAAATGGAAGGATTATTTTATAAATATCCCCAAAAAATACAATCCGGATACTATTTCTGTAAAAGATATGGATGAACTTATTTCAGCTAAAATTAATAAAGAAAATAATAGATTTATCCTGCAATGGGAAACTGAACAGATTAATGTAGAAAGGGGACGTTGGGGTCCATTTATTAGATTTAAAAAAGAAATGATTTCTTTTCCAAAAGTTGACGGTATAAAAATAGATGATGAACTCGCCGCGCAATTTGATTTGGTTGCGATAAAAAAAATCATAGAAAAACAACTTCCGGATGCATTTAAACCTAAAACTGCCGCCAAAAAAACAAAAATAAAAACAAAATAAATATCCATGTCAAAAACAAACGATAACCTGGAGAAGCAGGAAGAAATGGAAAACTCAATGAATATTGAGTTGTCAGAAGAAATAGCAGAAGGGATTTATTCAAATCTTGCTGTTATTTCTCATAGTAATGCTGAATTTGTTGTAGATTTTATACTTCTTGTTCCTAACGTACCTAAAGCAAAGGTAAAATCAAGAATTATTTTGACGCCGCAACATGCTAAAAGATTGTTAGGGGCAATGGCGGATAATATTAAAAGATACGAGCTTCAATTTGGTGAAATTGTTGATCCTAATGCAAATAATTATATCCCGCCAATGCACTTTACAACGAGGGGAGAAGCTTAATTGGAAAAGGCTAATAATTCTATTTCAAAGATTAAAACGCTTTTACCAGGAATACCGCCAGATCCAAAAGGTCCATATCCAAGATTAGATGGTATAATAAAAGTTCCTTTTCCGCCTTTTTTAAGTAATGGAATGGCAATTCTCCATCCTGAAATGAGACTGGTGAGTTGAAATGTAGCTGATTTACCTGTTGCAGTTTGATCAAAAACAGTGCCATTCATTAAGGTACCTTTATATTTTACCTCTACCGTTGCTGTGGGAGATGGATTATTTCCAACGCCAGTATTAATGATGTTGTAGTGAATACCACTCGGATCTTTGGTCATGGTTAATTTATTAGTTGTGAGGTAGTTAACGATAACTTCCTGATCTACCATGTCTTGATCAACGACTTCTTTAGTACACGATGAAAAAAACAAAGCCAACAAAAATAAAAATCCTACTTGTTTCATATATTTTTTTTACAAAAGTAAATAATTTCCATGACTAACAAAGAAATTGCCCAGACATTCCAGCTTTTGTCAAATCTTATGGAATTACATGATGGAGATCCATTTCGTATCAAATCTTATCAATTTGTTTATCAAACGATAAGAAATTTAGACGTCTCTCTCTTAGATTTACCTCAATCAGAATTAGCTAAAATTAAGGGCATAGGTAAATCAATTTCCCTACAATTGGCCGAACTTTTGAGCACAGGCAGTTTATTGGCACTTAACAATCTATTAGATATAACACCACCAGGCATTCTGAAATTATTGAAAATAAAAGGTTTCGGGCCTAAAAAAATTAAGCAACTTTGGTCTGAACTTGGCACAGAAACACCAGGAGAACTTCTTTATGCCATTCAAGAAAATAGATTACTTGCCTTAAAAGGTTTTGGTCAAAAATCACAGGATGAACTACAAAAGCAAATTCTATTTTTGTTACACCATGAAAATCAATTCCTATACCCTGAATTATTACAAGAAGCAAATGAACTATCATGTTCGTTTAAGGCGATTCATTCCAATATAATCATTGAATTAACGGGAGATTTGAAAAGGAAGTTACCTTATTCAAATACTATTGAGTTTCTTTTAGACGGTTCACCTGATACGCAGCTCTTTGACGAATTATCCGATGTGAGTGATGTAGAATTAAATGTAGATTTTATTACCGCTACCTGGAAAGGATTTTACAAAGTGATCTTTTATTTTTCCAACGGTAATAAATTTGGAAATAAATTGATGATTCATACAGGTGCTGATTTATTTATCAATAGTTTATCTGTCGATGTATTGTCGCCTGAAACACCCGATTTTGATAATGAAGGAGATTTGTTTAAATTTTTGGGAACCGACATTATTCCTCCGGAAGTAAGAGAATATCAGCTTCAAGATATCCTGGACCATAACGTATTAAATAATTTAATAACCATAGATGATATAAAGGGGGTCGTTCATTCTCATTCTTTATATAGTGATGGCTCTAATACTATCGCTCAAATGGCGTCAGTATCACAGCAAAGTGGATACTCTTATTTAGTTATAACAGACCATTCACAAGCAGCATTTTATGCAAATGGTTTGAAATGGGATAAAATTATTCAACAGCAACAAGAGATTGATAAGCTTAATAAGGATAATGTAGATTTCACTATTCTAAAAGGGATAGAATGTGATATTCTTTCTAATGGAGATTTAGATTATAATGATGAAATTCTATCAACCTTCGACGTTATAATCGCTTCTGTCCATAGTATTTTAAAAATGGATGAGGAGAGGGCAATGTCCAGGATAATTAAAGCTATTGAAAATCCTTTTACACACATATTAGGGCATCCCACCGGACGATTATTACTTTCAAGACCAGGTTACCCCTTAGATATGAAAAAGGTGATAGATGCTTGTAGTGCGAACAAAGTAGCTATAGAACTAAATGCAAATCCACGAAGATTGGAT
>Ga0209550_10006113_pt1 | contig 11254 bp, 9 predicted proteins | sample LauGreSuBDMM15SN_2_FD_187567 | JGI IMG/M metagenome (GOLD analysis project Ga0209550, IMG submission 187567) | Freshwater lake microbial communities from Lake Michigan, USA - Su13.BD.MM15.SN (SPAdes) (version 5) | ecosystem: Environmental > Aquatic > Freshwater > Lake | place: Lake Michigan, USA... | reverse complement strand
CAGCACTTCTTAGATTCTGTACAAACAAGTAAAAAAAATGTATTGCAAGATTTGGCACAAGAATTTGGTTCGGCTAAAATGCCGTTAAATAAGCGCATACAATCAAATATGGTAAATCAACTTCTGCGTAAAGAATTACAGAACAAAGGCATTACCGGAAGTTTTACCTACAAAATACAGCAAGCAAACGTCAAAAATAAGATAGACACACCATTGGAAACTAACGAACATTCGCATACTAGTGAAGTGTATAAAACACAGCTCTTCCCAAAAGAAATGATTAAAGAAAGCGGTTGGCTTTTGCTTAGTTTTCCGAACAAAAGCAATTACATTTTGGCAAATATGGCTTGGATTATGGCGCTTTCTGGAGGTTTATTACTCATCTTATTGGGTAGTTTCGGATATACCTTGCAACTTATTTTAAAGCAGAAAAAAGTATCGGAAATGAAAACCGATTTTATAAACAACATGACCCACGAGTTTAAAACACCTGTAGCTACCATTATGATTGCCAGTGAAGCATTAAAAGATGAAGAATTGAGTGGAGGCCGGGCTCAAATTGAACGCTTAGCAAACATTATTTACTATGAAAATATTCGACTTGGTAATCATATTGAACGTGTTTTACACCTAGCCAAGGTAGATAAAGAAGATTTTAAACTAGAAAATAGAGCCATAGAATTAAACACCCTTATTGCTGCCGTAGCCGATAGCATGAGCTTACAACTCGAAAAACAAAAAGCCAAAATTCAGTTAGATTTACAAGCAAAAAATGATGTGGTATTTGCCGATGAATTACATCTATCGAACGTACTATTTAATTTAATAGACAACGCTCTAAAGTATTGCGACGGAGAAGCGAAAATTAAAATTAGTACACAAAACCTTGGAAAGCAGATAGTATGTACCGTCCAAGACAATGGCCTTGGAATGAGCAAAGACCAAATTGATAAAATTTTTGATCAATTTTACAGAATACCTACTGGCAACGTACACAACGTAAAAGGATTTGGCTTGGGCTTAAGTTACGTAAACACCATTGTGCGCTTACTAAAAGGACAAATAAAAGTAAAGAGTGAAAAACACAAAGGATCTACCTTTGAAATTAGTATCCCCCTAGCATGAAAAAAATACTATTAGTAGAAGACGACCCTAACCTGGGGCTACTCTTACAAGAATATTTGCAACTCAAAGGAAAGTTCGAGGTAGTACGCTGCAGCGATGGCGACGAGGCATTACAAGCCTTCACCAAACAACCTTTTGATATCTGCATTTTAGATGTGATGATGCCCAAAAAAGATGGCTTTACCCTTGGTAAAGAAATTCGGAAAATAAATGAGCACATTCCGCTCATTTTTGCCACCGCCAAAACCATGATTGAAGACAAAACAGAGGCATTTACCCTCGGTGGCGACGATTATATTACCAAACCATTTAGAATTGAAGAATTACTTTTGCGTATCAATGCACTCTTAAAACGAGTTTCTGAAAATAAAAACGATGAAACAAGTGTGCAGCAAAGAAGCTTTCAAATTGGCGATTTTGTATTTGATGTGGCAGCACAGCAAATTACCTATAAAGAAAATACCCAGCGATTAAGTACCAAAGAAGCAGAATTGTTAAAACTATTGTGCCAGAAACAAAACCAAGTATTAACCCGAGAAGAGGCACTTTTAGCCATATGGCACGACGATAATTACTTTAATGGCCGTAGCATGGACGTATTTCTCAGCAAATTGCGCAAATACTTAAAAGCCGATCCGAAAGTAGAAATTATGAACGTACATGGTAGGGGATATAAATTATTTATCCATTAGGCTAAGCAATCAATTCAGTTACTAAGTACCTTGTTATCTTACTAAGTAATATTAAGTCCCATAGTTATAATTAGCAATTATATTTCTTTTAAAAAAATATTACTTTCTTTTAATTAATCAAGTTTGGTTAACTAAAAACAAAATAATATGAAAAAAATCAAAAATTTAATTGGCCCAGCAGTATGTTTGGGGCTTGGCATTATCGTACTTGGCGCTTGCGAAAAAAGCACTGAATTTACACCAAGCACAGCGGATGGAAGATTAGCTGTAGGGCAAGAAATAGATTATAAAAGCCTTATTTTGGCTCCAGGTGCCCCTATTGACACCCGTCAAAAAACACCTACATCAGCAAGTTTAGATAAAGGAAATGGGTTGGGTATAGAATATTACTACGATTATAAAAAACTAGAACTTTACCCTTTACCAGATCCAGAACCAGAACCTTGGAGGTTAAAATTAAACCCATAATACCCACAACCAATTAAAAAAACCCTCTAAAACGAGGGTTTTTTTATACTCTAAAATTTATTGGGCACAAAAAAACTAAAGGCAATGCTGCCCTTTATAACCTAAAACAGCCTTACAGTTACAAAGCAGGCACTCGTTTAATGTAGAGATGTGGAAAACTAAATCTATAAGAAAGACATTTTTGAGGTATTTTAAACATTAATTAGTCTTGGCAAGATTATTGATGATATAGGTGTATAAGCGCATATTAGTTTACGAGGATGGAAGAAGAATTTGAATTTGGATTTAGTGAAGATCCTAAATTTTCAGTAGAACGCTACGAAGAAATGATCCGCAATCAGGATCAGTATTTCTTCGATGCGCAAGCATTTGAAAACATCATAGATTATTATATCGAAAAAAACGACCCCATAAAGGCACTTCAGGTAGTAGAATATGCCCTAAGTCAACACCCCTTTGTCTCGGTATTTTTAGTAAAACAAGCCCAATTATTTTTAGTAACCAACCAACTAAACAAAGCTTTTGCTGCCTTAGATAAAGCCGAAACCTTAGAAGCATCTGACCCAGATATTTACACCCTAAGGGGCACCATTTTTGAAGGCTTAGAGCAACATACCGAGGCACTAGAAAACTATAAAAAGGCCTTAGAAATGACTGAAAGTAGAGATGAAATTCTCTTACACATTGCCTACGTTTACCAAAATATGGCAGATTATGAATCGGCAATAACCTACTTAAAAGAATGCTTAGAAAGCAATATGGAAAACCAAGAAGCCCTTTACGAGTTGGCTTTTTGCTACGATGTGCTCGATAAACAAGAAGAATGCATTGAATTTTATAAACAATACATTGATACAGAACCCTACTCATACGCCGCTTGGTACAACCTGGGTAATGCTTACAATAAATTAAATTTATTCGAAAAAGCCATTGATGCCTACGACTATGCCATTTTAATCAAAGAAAATTTTTCATCGGCCTATTTCAATAAAGGCAATTCATTGGTTAATTTAGATCGCTACAGCGAAGCCATTGAGGTGTATAAACAAACCTTTGAGTACGAACCACCCAATGGAGACACCTATTGTGCCATTGGCGAATGCTACGAAAAATTAGAGCAAATGGACGAGGCTCGTAAATATTATAAAAAGGCGGTAAAAATGGATCCCGAACAAGCCGATGCTTGGTTTGGCATAGGCGTAACGCTCGACTTTGAAGAACGCTTTTTTGAGTCGCTACATTTTTATAGAAAAGCGTTGGAATTAGATGATCAAAATCCAGATTTTTGGTTTGCCATTGCCGATGCGCAATACAAGCTCAAACAATTAGACGAATCTGAAAAAGCCTACGAAAAGGTAGTAGAACTAAATCCCATAGATATTGAAGCTTGGTTAGATTACTCTTCTATATTATTTGAGCAAAAGAAACTTGCCCAAGCAATTGAAACCATTTCGGAAGGTATTAAAACTAACCCAGATGCAGCCGAACTGTACTACCGCATGGTGGCCTACCTCTTTGCCGATGGACAATATGCAGAAGCGTTAGCTTTCCTAGAAATTGCACTCAATACCGATCCGGAAAAACATCATATCCTATTCGAATACCTCCCCCAATTACAAGAAAACAAGGTAATTATCGATGTCATTAATCGGTATACCAGATAAACACTCACAACACTTTAATAGTTAGATTTTTTTGGACATTTGCAGCATGAATTATACCTTGAATAATATCCCCGAACGCACACAAAAACCAAGAAATAGTGGCATAACCATGGTTATGGATAAGGGCTTAAGTATCCGTGAAATTGAAGACTTTTTAGAAGTTTCCGGAACACATACCGATATTGTAAAACTGGGCTGGGCTACTTCTTATGTAACACCCAACTTAGACAAAAAACTGCAGGTATACAAAGATGCAGGTATTCCAACCTATTTTGGAGGTACATTGTTCGAGGCCTTTGCCATTCGCAATCAATTTGACGATTACCGCCGAGTACTAGACAAATACGATATGCAATATGCCGAAGTATCGGACGGTTCTATGGATATAGAACACGACGAAAAATGTGAATACATTCGTAAACTAAGTGAACAAGTAACCGTAATTTCTGAAGTAGGATCTAAAGATGCTGCTAAAATATTTGCCCCATACAAATGGATTGCCCTCATGAAAGCCGAAATTGAAGCCGGTTCTTGGAAAGTAATTGCCGAAGCTCGTGAAGGTGGAAACGTAGGTATATATCGCGATTCTGGAGAAGTAAGAGAGGGCTTAGTAGATGAAATTTTAACCCAAATACCCGCTGAAACCATTATTTGGGAAGCCCCTATTAAAGCCCAACAAGTATGGTTTATAAAACTAATTGGTACCAATGTAAACCTAGGTAACATCGCCCCGGCAGAGGTTATTCCATTAGAAACCATCCGACTTGGTTTAAGAGGTGATACCTTTAGCCACTTTTTAGATCAAGTAAAGTAATTTCTGCATTCATAACATGAAAAAATACGGCATCATCGGATACCCATTGGCACACTCCTTTTCAGTTGGCTATTTTACAGACAAGTTTAAAAAAGAGAGCTTATCAGATCATGAATACGTGGCTTTCCCCATCGAATCCATTAGCGATTTCCCGGAAATTATAAAGAGTAATCCCGATTTATGTGGATTGAATGTTACCCACCCGCATAAAATTGGGATTATTTATTATATGGATAGTTTGGATGAAGCCGCTAAAGAAATTGATGCCGTAAATTGCGTTAAAATAGCCAATAGCCACCCGGTTGAGGATTTTTTTAGCGGAGAACTATCCTCCACACAAATTCGTTTAATAGGCTACAACACCGATGCCTATGGTTTTGAGCACTCCCTAAAACCCCTACTACATAAGCGGCATCAAAAAGCCTTAATTTTAGGAAGTGGTGGGGCATCTAGAGCGGTAGCCTACGTACTTAAAAAACTGCATATAGAATACCAAATAGTGTGCAGAAGAGCCCGTAGTAAACAATTGGGCTATGCTGATGTTACCGCCAATTTACTAAAAGAACACCTGCTCATTATCAATACCACACCCTTGGGCACGTCCCCAAACATAAACGAATGCCCCGATATTCCGTACGAACACCTTACAGATAAACACCTGGTGTACGATTTAGTATACAACCCCGCAGAAACCGAATTTTTAAAAAGAGCCAAACAAAAAGGTGCCGCCATTAAAAATGGCCTAGAAATGCTACACATACAAGCAGAAAAAGCTTGGGAAATTTGGAACAGCTAAGCCATGAATTTTCCCAAAGTACTCCTAGCTATATTGGGTATGGGTTTGATTTTTAGTGCTTGCGGGAGTAATTATACTCCTAAGCCACGAGGTTACTTTAGAATAGATTTTCCAGAAAAAAAATACCAGAGCTATCGGACCAATGCTCCTTACGGCTTTGACTATCCGGTATATGCCCAGGTGCAGGCTGATACCCGAGCAGATGCCAAACCCTATTGGATTGATGTCGCATTTCCGCAATTTAACGGTCGACTACACTTGAGTTACTTGCCCATAAACTCTCCGAAAATGCTCAACCAACTGAGTGAAGATGCCCGCACCTTTGCTTTTAAACATACCGTAAAAGCCACCGCCATTGATGAGGGCATTATTTATTACCCCGAAAAAAAGGTATACGGCATTTATTATACCATAGTAGGTAATACCGCATCGGCAGTACAATTTTACCTTACCGATAGCAGCAAAAATTACCTAAGAGGTGCCCTGTATTTTAACGAACAACCCCGAATAGATTCTATAAAACCTGTGCTCAACTTTATAAAAAAAGATATTGATGTATTCATCAAAACCTTTAAATGGAAAAATTGAGCTTTAAAATACCATCTTAGTCTCCCGCAATTTTAGTGGATGGTTTTAAGGTGCGCTCAAATAAGTTAAAAATTCGTTTATACTCATCGGTCCAGCTGGCTGGTTCGGTAAAGCCGTGGTCTTCTACCGGAAACACAGCCAACTCCCACTTGTTTTTACCCAACTCTATTAAGCGCTGGCTGAAGCGAACAATATCCTGAAACTGTACGTTTTCATCAACCATGCCGTGGCACATCAATAAATTTCCTTTTAATCCATCGGCAAAATAAATAGGCGAACTTAGTTTATAGGCTTTTTCATCTAAAGCAGGTTCGTTTAAAATGTTGGATGTGTAACCATGGTTGTAATGCGCCCAATCGGTTACCGAACGCAAGGCTGCACCCGAGCTAAACACTTCCGGGTCGGTTAGTAAACCCATTAGGGTAATAAAACCACCATAAGAACCACCATACAAACCCACGTGTTTCGGATTTACTCCATATTTCTCTACCAAGAGTTTAACGCCATCCACTTGGTCGCTTAAATCTTTGCCCCCCATATGGCGGTAAATACCCGTACGGTGATTGCGGCCATAGCCCGAACTAGCCGTATAATCAATATCCAAAACGGTATAACCAGCATCCGTCAATAAATTATTAAACATGAATTCTCTGAAATATTGGCTCCACCAATAATGCACGTTCTGCAAATAACCGGCACCATGAACAAACACAACAGCTGGTTTATCAGGGTGTGGTTTAGCAGGCACATACAGCCTAGCATATACATCGGCACCATACCTGTTTTTAAAGCTAATCAGGTCCGGCTCTCTCCACGCATAGCTCTTAAACTCGGCCGAGGTAGATTGTGTTATTTGTTTGGCTTTGGCGCCTGGCTTATTTTCTTGGAGATATAATTCCCATGGTTTATTGCTGTACGAATAGCGAATGGCCAACCACTTTTCGTCGGGCGAAAGGCTTACTTCGTTACCACCCTTCATGCTGGTGAGTGGGGTAATTTCCCCTCCGCTAGTCGGTATACGGTAAAAATGCGTAATACCCGGATGTTGTTTATTTGCGGTAAAGTAAAAGGTTTTTTTATCGGTAGATAAACGCAGGCTTTGCACCTCCCAAGAACCCGAAGTAAGCTGTTTTTTAGCCCCACCGCTTATATTTTGCGTGTAAATATGGGAGTAACCGCTAGCTTCACTTTGATAATAAATAGTTTCGTTATCAATCCACCCCATGTTGGCACCACCAAAGCTGCCGCCAATACCTGGGCCACCAATCCAAGCCTCATCACGCTGACGATCCAATAAACTTAACTGGCCAGTGCTGGGATCTAACTTCATCACCCAGCGGTCTTTATTATCTAATGCATAAACCAATACCACGGCTTGTGTAGCGGCATCGTTCCAATACGGACCCACAATACTCACCTTGCGGTCTTCATTCTTTTTAGTGCGCTCTTCTAATTGTTTAGGGTAATCTTTCACATAATCGGGTAAATCTTTTATGCCCGGTATGTCTTTGGTAGCAATAGCATAAATGGTGTCACGGGTACGATCGTACACATAACTTTGATACGTAGCCAATTGATTGCCCACTTTGGTACGCCCTGGAATATCTTCTACGTAGCCGGATGCCGTAATGTAATTGGGCACAATGGTATTTTGATTTCCTTCTGGATTTTTACTGATTTTGAACACCAAATAACGAAAATCGGGGCTTGCCTTCATGCTGGTCAAGGAACTCTTATCGTCTAAACTAAATTCTTTTGGGCGGTTAGGTTCCTTTGCCTTACGCTCGGCCTCTGCGATTTTCTGCTGCTCGGCTTCTTGGCGCACAAAATCGAAGGTTTGCAATTGATCGTTTTTTAACCACTGATCTTGTTTGCTTAAACTAGGCTCTCCACGCTTTTTAGCTCTAGAAAAATTGCTTAGTTGCGTTAAAGTTCCATCTACTAAAGAAATGCTAAACAGGTTTTCTCCTTTTTGGAAAATAACGGTGCGCTCATCCCCCGAGAAAGAAGCATTACTTTCTCTTTCAACAGTATTGCTTAGCGCTTTTTCTTTGCCGGTGGCAATAGTTAAAAGAAATAAATCGCCATTGCGCTCAAAAAGAGCTTGGGTGTTTTTCTTGTTGAAAACCACGTTGCGTCTATTCAAGCTTTGCTCTTCGGCATCGCTAACTACTTGCGGTTTTGTACCAGTTAAACCAATGCTAAACAAAGGATCAGTAGTTTTTTTATCCGGATTCCAATTAAAATATACTTTGTTACTACTTAAGCTCCAAGCCACATTGCTGGGCGCTACGCCTATCCATTGCGGATTGCGCATAATTTTTTCGACACTTAAGGGAGCTAAATTTTGTGCAAATAGCTTTACAGAAGCTAAAAACAAAAGGGTTATACCAAGTCTTTTCATCAAATTTTAAAATTGAATAAGCAAGATAATAAGTAAAAAGCAGAATGCCTACACCTATCTTCAGCCCCTAGCTATGAGTACATCACGAGCAAAACCGTATCTTTGCTAGCTATGCAAGCTACCAACATAAGAGTACGATTTGCGCCCAGCCCTACCGGTGGATTGCACCTAGGCGGCGTAAGAACCGTGTTATTTAATTATTTATTTGCAAAAAAACACAAGGGCACCTTTGTGTTACGCATCGAAGATACCGACCAAACCCGCTTTGTAGAGGGGGCCGAACAATACATTTTAGATTGTTTAAACTGGTGCGGTTTACTGCCCGATGAAGGTCCGCACGTGGGTGGGCCCTATGCGCCATACCGCCAAAGCGAACGCAAAGCAAATTACCGCAGCTATGCCGAACAATTGGTAGCGCAAGGCCATGCTTATTATGCCTTTGATACCCCCGAAGAATTAGATAAATGGAGAAAAGACGTCCCTAATTTTCAATACGGACAAGCTTATAGAGCGCAGTTACGCAATTCTACCAACCTAGCGGCAGAAGAAGTAGCACAACTTTTAGCCAGCAGCGTACCACATGTCATACGCATTAAAATGCCAGCCAACGAAACGGTACATTTTACCGATATGATTCGCGGTGAAGTAAGTTTCGATACCAATTTAGTAGACGATAAAGTATTGCTAAAAGCCGATGGCATGCCCACCTATCATTTAGCCGTGGTGGTAGACGATTACTTAATGAAAATTAGCCATGCCTTTAGAGGCGAAGAGTGGTTGCCATCGGCACCAGTACACTTATTAGTATGGGAGTATTTGGGATGGAAGGCAGACATGCCACAATGGGCACATTTACCCCTCATATTAAAACCAGATGGCAACGGAAAATTAAGCAAACGAGATGGGGATAGACTCGGATTCCCAGTATTTGCCATGAATTGGAAAGACCCCAACTCGGGGGAATTAACTGCCGGATTTAGAGAGTTGGGCTTTTTACCCGAAGCATTTATAAACCTATTAGCCATGTTGGGCTGGAATGATGGCACCGACCAAGAAGTATTTAGCTTAGCCGAATTGATTGAAAAATTTGACTTGAGCAGGGTAAGCCATGCAGGCGCTAAATTCGATTTTGAGAAAGCAAAATGGTACAATGCCGAGTGGATAAAACGCTTAGACGAAACTCGGTTAGCCGAAGAGGTGCTTCGCTTTTTGGCGAAACCTGAAATTGCCAACGATGCCTATTTTAAACACATACTCGAATTGGTAAAAGAACGCCTTGTGCTCTTAAGCGATTTTTGGCCACAAGCCTCCTTCTTTTTTACAGAGCCAACAAGCATAGATGTAGATTCGGTGAAACCAAAGTGGAGTGCCGAAAAAGGAGCCTTTTTTACTAACTTGATTCATCAATTTAGCCAATCAAACTCTTGGGATAGTGTCGCACTAGAAGAGCTGTTTAAAACCCAAGCCGAACAAGCCGGATTAAAAGTTGGCGAACTCATGCTTCCTTTCCGCATCATGTTGGTAGGCGGTAAATTTGGACCTGCTGTATTTGATATTGCCGCAACAATTGGTAAGGAGAAAACCTTACAAAGAATACAACATGCTTTACCGCTATTCGCAAACTAAAGCCTATGCGCAAAATTGTCGGAATCGGTTTATTACTTCTCTTAGCCTCTTGTGCTAGCAACCCCTATAAAGGGAGTGAGAAAATTTATAGCAAGCAAATCAGAAGCTTTAGCAAAGATTTGAAAAAAAAGGAAACAAATGCTTTTGTAGATTCTGCAGGAATTATGGTACCCTCTAAATGGATATCAACCGTAAACTTTAACCTGCGTAAGCCCAATTATGTAATCATTCACCATACGGCCCAAAAAAGTACAAAGGAAACCCTTCAAACGTTTACCCAAGCCAAAACACAAGTAAGTGCCCACTACCTTATTGGTGCAGATGGCACCGTAATGCAACTACTAAACGATTATTTACGAGCTTGGCATGGCGGCATTGCCAAGTGGGGAAGCATTTCGGACATCAATTCGGTGGCTATTGGTATTGAATTAGATAATGATGGCTTTAGCCCTTTTAGTGATACACAAATTAATGCGCTGATAGCCGTATTGCAAAAACTAAAAACAAGCTATACTATCCCAAGATCTAATTTTATTGGACATTCTGATATTGCTCCTAGCCGAAAGGTAGACCCTAGTTTCTATTTTCCATGGAATAAATTAGCTGAAAAGGGATTTGGTTACATGCCAGAACCTTTACTTACCGAGCCCGTTCCCACGAACTTTGATCCGTTACTAGCCCTTCGGGTAATTGGATACGATACTAGAGATGGTGCAGCAGCTGTAGCTGCTTTCAAACGGCATTTTTTAGGGAAAAATGATGGAAGCGATTTAAGTGAAGAAGATTTACGGGCGCTTTACAACGTATACTGCAAGTATTAATTTTCGGTTGGAATGAATGAAATAAGCGCTAAAAAGTTCCTATAAAAGGCTAGCGTTGTGTAGAAACAGTAGCTCTTAATACCTCTTTAGAATTGGTACCAACCATGATATCGTATTCACCTGATTCTACCACGAATGCTCCTTTTTCGGTATAAAAGCCCAATTCAGCGGCAGTTAAAGTAAAAGCTACCTGAGTACTTTCGCCTGGTTTTAGGTTAATTTTCTTAAATCCTTTTAGTTCCTGAACGGGGCGCAC
>Ga0209550_10006112_pt1 | contig 11257 bp, 3 predicted proteins | sample LauGreSuBDMM15SN_2_FD_187567 | JGI IMG/M metagenome (GOLD analysis project Ga0209550, IMG submission 187567) | Freshwater lake microbial communities from Lake Michigan, USA - Su13.BD.MM15.SN (SPAdes) (version 5) | ecosystem: Environmental > Aquatic > Freshwater > Lake | place: Lake Michigan, USA... | reverse complement strand
ATGTTACAGTTAATAATATCACTGCAACCATAAGTGGTTCTCAAACGATATGCAGTGGAGGTGATCCAGTAGTCTTTTCGCAGAGTACCACACCAACTGCAGGTGCATCCATAAGTTATCAATGGCAATCATCCACCGATAATTCAACTTTTTCAGATATAGTAGGAGAGACTGGTGCAACTTACAATGTACCGAATGGTTTAATTACAACGACCTACTACAGAAGAATAACTTCTAGTGCATTAAACAGTATTGTTTGTACCTCCACATCGAATACATTAATTGTAACAATCAATAATTTAAGCTCGGGCACTATTGCTGGTGACCAAACGGTTTGTAGTGGAGGCGATCCAGCAGCATTTTCAGTAAGTGTAGCTTCAATAGGTTCTGGTGTATTGTCTTACCAGTGGCAATCCTCTACAGACAATTCAAATTTTTCAAATATAGGTGGTGCTACTTTAGCAACCCATGATGTGGGAAGTGGAATAACAGTTACTACTTATTACAGAAGAATAACAACGAGTACGCTGAATACAATACCTTGTACTGCTACCTCTAATACCATTACGGTAACGATTAATAATATTGGATCAGGAACAATAGCTGCCTCGCAAACAATTTGTAGTGGAGACGATCCTGCAGCATTTACTGTGAGTGTAGCATCGAGTGGATCAGGTGCCTTAACGTATCAGTGGCAATCATCAACAGATAATTCAACTTTTTCAAATATAGGAGGAGAGACGTCTGCTACTTATGATGCACCTAATGGATTAACTATATCGACTTATTATAAAAGAGTAGTAACCAGTACATTAAATTTAAATACTTGTAATGCATTTTCCAACACTATATTAGTAACGGTAAATAATGTTACTGCAGGTTCAGTTGGAACAGATCAAACCATTTGTAGTGGTGGTGATCCAACAATTTTCACAACGACTGTTTCAGCGGTAGGCTCAGGTGCATTAACTTACCAATGGCAATCATCCACTGATAATTTAAATTTTTCAAATATTGGAGGTATTACTTCATCAACCTACGATGCACCGGGTGGTTTAACAGCTACAACTTATTACAGAAGAATTGTAATAAGCACTTTGAATGGAATTGCTTGTAGTGCAACCTCTAATGCGATTACTATAATTGTAAATCCTATTCCAACTGTAAATAATGTTTCCAATCAAACAGTTTGTGCTAGTTCTACAACTTCGAATATTGTATTTAGTGGTTCTGTTGTAGGGACAGTTTTTAATTGGACAAATAATACAAGTTCTATTGGAATCTCTTCAACTGGAACAGGGAATATTAATTCATTCACGGCATTAAATTCCACTAATGTTGATGTTACTGCAAGTTTAGTAGTTACACCATCTTATACAAACGCTGGTCGAACATGTGTTGGAGGTAACACAAGTTTTTCAATTATAGTTAATCCAAAACCGGCGATTGGAACCCAAACTGGAACTATTTGTAGTGGTGGAACATATAGTTTAAATGTTGTAAATGGATCACCAACTAATTCAACAATTCTCCCTTCAGGAACCACCTACACCTGGGGAAATCCTACCATCAACCCGTCAAGTACCATTACAGGATTTGTAGATAAACCAATTGCTCAAAATAGTTTTAGTCAAACACTCACTAACACTTCCTTAGATCCTGCAACAGCAACTTATAGTGTTACACCTAATTCGGGTTCTTGTCCTGGCAGTGCTTTTACAGTAACATTACAAGTAACTCCAGTTCCTGTAGTGTATGATTTACAAGAGCAAATTTGTAGTGGAAGCAGTTTTACTACCAGACCTACTCAGGTTCCTTCCAATACTAGATATACTTGGTCAGCTCCTGTGTATAGTCCTGCAAATGCTATTTCTGGTGGAACAGCGCAAACTGTTTCTCAGACTTCAATTAGTCAATCATTGGTTAATAATACCACTAGTCAAGCAACAGCAACTTATACGGTTACACCGATTAATGGAATATGTCCTGGTGCAACATTTAAAATTACTGTGTTGGTAGACCCTATTGCTACTGTTTCTGCTTCTTCAATAGCAGTTTGTAGTGGATCATCTTTTTCTTTTACCCCTTCTAGTGCTGTACCGTTAGGAACAACCTATACTTGGACAATGCCAAGCATCTCTCCTAATGGAAGTGTAACGGGCATGACCAATGCGACTACTGCACAACCTAATGTTAATCAAACATTGACGAATGTCACTGAATATCAAGCGCAGGCATTATACACAGTTACACCACTTTCTGGTACTTGCCCAGGACCTAATTTTAATTTAGTTGCTACTGTAAACCCAATTCCTAAATTAAATAGTTCTTTAAATATGGGATTGTATTGTAGTGGAAAACCTTTCTCATATTCATTAAGTAGTTTAACGCCCAATACAACTTATTCTTGGAGTAGAACACCCAATGCTTCTATCAGCCCTTCTAATAGAAATGGAACTAGCTCAGCGATTTCCGAGACATTAACTAATTCATCCGCTAATCCAATTGTGGTATTGTATTCAGTTGATCTTACAGCAAATACTTGTCCAAATACACAAACAGTTAGTGTTACCATTGATCCTTTACCAGTAGCCAACTTTAATATGGCAGCTGATACAGCTGGTTGTGGACCTATTACCAAAGCGTTTGTAAATACTACCACTGTAAATGGGGCTGCTATGACCAATGGAACTTTTAAATGGGAAGTCTTTAGGAGTGGTGTTACTTCGGCTCTACTAACTCGTTCATTGATTTATTCTGCTAATCTAAATTATACTTTTACTAATACAGGCGTTGTTGATAGTGTGTATGAAGTGGTATTAACTGCTGCTTCTCCTAATGGTTGTGAGAATGTATTGAGAAGAAAAATCACTGTTCATCCAGATGCGAAAGCATTTTTTACAGTAAATAGTAAAGCAGCATGTGCTCCATTTAATATAATGCTCAATAATAATATAGTTCCTGAAAATTATACAGATGCTAATAATCAAGGTACTTACGCTTGGACATTTTATGATAAAAACAGGACGGTGTTATCTACTGCGAATACTTTATCACCGCCTCCATTTACCATTACAAGACCTGATGATTCTGTTTATGTTTCATTGTTTGTGGGCCCTCAATACACTGGCTGTAGAACAAGCACCTACGAACAATTATTATACACGTATGAAAATCCAATTGTAAATTATACGCCTTCTACATTGAGCGGTTGTTCGCCTTTAAATGTATCAGTCAACAATACCTCTTATGTAGGTAAATCATTTAGTGTAAGTAATCTTACTTACTCATGGTATTTAAATGATGTTAAATCTTCTACATCAAGAAGTGAATTATTTAAAATTATTAATAGTAGTAATACAGCAGATGCGCTAGTGAATATAAAGTTAGTAGTCAGTGAATCCGTTAATGGATGTAAGGATAGTTCCTCTGCAAGTACGGTTCGAGTATTTCCTCAACCTAAGCCTGCATTTACGATTACTAAAACAGATCCAGTATGTGCAGTGGCGGGTGGTTTACTTCAGACAGTAGAAGACGCATCTACTTATAAAACTTCTGCAGCAGTAACCCAGTACAGTTGGTCTACACTGTATGATGGGTCTAATTTAAATGCATCAGGGGTAGTCATTACACCAACTCCTAAAGTGAAGCCAACCTTCCTTTTCCCCGATAACCAGTCAGTTACTGATACTACTTATTTGGTGAAATTGAAATTAGTGAGTGTCGATAATTGTGAGGATTCTATCACTAAAAGTATCCAAGTATTTAGAAGACCTAATGTACAGTTTACCTTGCCTGTAGATACGGGTTGTGGTGCTAATAATATTTTACCTATCGATGTCACTACTAATATTCCAGAATCTTCCATTAGTAGACAATGGACTGTTACACCATCGGTGATTATTAATAATGCTACTACTAGATATCCGGAAATTATTTTCCCAATCAATAATACCGATGCTGCTATTGTATATGCTATTAAACAAAAAGTAACCAGTTTTAATGGATGTACAGATGAGCGAATTCGTCAGTTTATTGTATATCCTACTCCTACCACTTCATTTACTACTTCTTCTAAGATGGATAGTTGTGGACCATGGACAAGAGTTTTCACGAATACTTCTGATCCTAAGAATGGAGAAAGTATAAATGATCCGAAATTTAATTTTAAATGGACGGTTACTATCGGCGGTAGAGTAGCCTTCGCTACTTCTGATAATAGTACAAGAAATTTCTTTACTTATAGATTCACCAATACAGGTGTGGTGGATAGTCAATATCTAGTAACGCTTTGGGTGCAAACAAAACATGGTTGCGAAGGAATGTATAGTCAAACCTACACAGTGCATCCAAATGCAAAATCTTATTTTGATGGAGATACTATTGGTTGCGCACCTTTCAATCTTCGTACTCATTTAAAAGTAAAGGATTTTCAATATGCTAATAATCCTTATACTTATGAATGGAGATTGTATGATCGTTTTGGTTTTTTAATTACTCGTCGTGATAGTATAGATGTTCCTGATTATACTATGTTATTAGAATCTGATACCATTCGTGTACAGTTAATAGCAAGAAGTTTGTGGGGATGTACACAGGATATTTTTGATAGAATCATAGTGACTAAGTCAAATAGTGTAAGAGCTAGATTCACCTCAACTGCTACTAGCATGTGCTCTGACGCTTCTGTTAAATTAGTGAATAGTAGTTATGTAAGTTCTCCGGGACAGTCTACTGGCTTGACTTACAGTTGGTTTTTAAATGACAATTTCTTAGGAAAAAATAAAGATACTTCGCTGTTATTACACAATGATTATTTTAACAAGGACAGTAGTTATAATGTTACACTAGTGGCAGAATACAGTAATTCTGGATGTACCGATACACTTAAATCTACTTTGATAGTAAAGCCTAAACCATTGGCTAATTTTTCACTTACGGCTAGTGATACTTGTGGATCGCCAATCGGTGTAAACAGAGTCATCATGGATAATTCTGTTTCAAAACCAGGTAACACAAAAAGAATTTGGAAATTGTATAATAATTCTTTGGGCTCCATGTCAAATATTTCGGTAGATGCTACCACTACTGCAAATACTTATACATTCCGCTTACCTGATAACCAGGGGCTTGCTGATTCTGTATTTACCATACTTTTAAATTTAGAGTCCGTGGATGGTTGTAAGGCAGATACCAGTAAAAAAATAACATTATATCGAAGACCAAAAGCTGAGTTTAGTTTCGCGACACCTAATATTTGTGGTCAACAGAAAGTTCAAGTAATTGATGCTACTAATAACGTAGTCAACACTAAGCTATGGTCTTATACTACTTTCAAAGGAGGGGTGTTGCAAATTATTACCAATACATCAAAAGAACCTTCGATTATTGTACCACCTAATTCTAGTTCAGATGAGGTGTATTATTTTATTAAACAAATTGCTACCACTGCCAATGGATGTACAGACAGTGCAACAGCGACGCTAACAGCTCGACCAGTGCCCGTTGCTAATTTTAGTATCGATAGAGATTCAAGTTGTAATGGTTCACTTACTGCCAACTTCACTGATCTTTCATATACACAAACGGCTGGTACAGTCATCACTAATTGGTCATGGAAATTTGATGATGGTCAACTAGATATCGTAAATAAAAATCCTACACATAATTTCACTAGTCAAGGTGTTTATATGGTTTCATTGGTAGTGACCGATAATCAACTTTGTCAATCGGTACCTTTTGTTAAAAAGATTACAGTGTATGGTTCGCCCAAAGCTGATTTCTCTTTTGGTATTTCAAAATACCATTGTTTAAAAGATACGATTACTGCACAAAACAAATCTGTTTTAGGTTACCGTAGTACCAACTTTACCAGTTTCCAATGGGATTTTGGAGATGGCACCACTGATCCTGCAGAAGTTTCTGTTAAGTCTCCGAAGCATGTATATAAACTTCCAGGGCAATATATTGTTACCCTTAAAGTAACTTCAGATAGTTCATGTGTTATTGGAACTTATTCTGATACAGTATTTATTATTGGCCCTCCAATTGCAGGATTTAAATCTATAAACTATTGTGTCTTTTCACCAGTTAATTTTACCGACACTAGTAAGGCAGGAATCTATGATAAGATTGGAGCTTATCGTTGGAGCTTTGGTGATGGTTTATTTGATAATGTACAAAACCCTGCTCATATTTATAAAACCGCTGGAACTTATTCCGTTAAATTAACTGTGTATGGAAAGTCTTGTCCATTGCTTTTAGATTCTACATTGCCAAAGCAGTTAAAAATTGTTAATAGAAGAGCGGATTCTGTTTATGAAAGAAGATATATGCCTTACAATATTCCAACCACCTTATGTGCATTACCTGCTGGTGTGAGTTATCTATGGTCGCCTGCAACGGATTTGAGTAGTACTATTATTAGTTGTCCTACTATTAATATTTCACATAAGGTAAATAATTATGTGATTAAAATTATTGATTCAGCAGGTTGTACCATTACTGATCGACTTGAAATATGGGGTTTTATTGGAAATAATATTTTCTTACCAAGAGCGTTCATTCCAAACAATGCATCAGTTGCAGAAAATAGAATACTCAAACCAGTTTATGTTGGTATCAAAGAAATAAGATATTTTAAAGTATTTGATAGAATGGGTCATGAAGTCTTTACCACCAATAGTATGAGTCAATATTGGGATGGAACCACTAATGGAAAAGAAGTACCTACTGAAACTTATTCATGGATTATTTTAGCAATCGATGAACAAGGAAAGCAACTTATACGCAAAGGGAATGTTACGCTGATTCGCCAATAAAGAATCAATTTTAATAAACATAAATTGGATTGGTATAAATCCAAGGTATTAATTTTCCTTGCAGTGATAAATTCATTTCAATTCGGTAAGTTCCTTTCTCTATTTTATTTGAAAAGGTAAATTGATACTCTTTTTCAGCGGAAGTGCTGATTGTTTTTCCGTTGTGAATTAATTTAAATTGACCTGGTAAAGGAGATACTGATTTCAAATTTTTCAACGTCTCAAGTTTTATAGAATCACCTAGGATACCAATTGCACTGTCTTTAGCATTGGTGCCAAAAAAATGAAATCCCTTTGCATCGCCTAAACTTTTAAAGGCAATAAAAAGATGACCTTGTTTCATATTTTTACTTAAGGAAGAAGTAGAGAGTGTATCCGCAAGAACATAGTTGGTGACATAATTAAATCCAGTTTCGTAAGTGTCGATGAGTAATTTAAATATCCATCCGCTTTTATCAGGTGCGCTAAAAAGCCATTTGTTCCAAAATTTCACTTCCATCGTATCGATGTTATGGGCATTGTTGCCAACCCATTGAACTTTTCCATCTGGTAAATAACGAGCTCTTAGATTTTGATTTTCATGTGCATCAATAGCCGAGAATCCTACAATTTTTCTTGATTGATTTAGTGAATCCCAGTGCGCAAGAATAGGAGTCTGTGGATTAAAAAATTGTCTCAATGCCCAATGACGGTATTTATTTCCATTAACCAATATATCGAATAAAATTGGGAGAGGGGATTGGTCTTTGGTATCTGTATGAAAATTATAAATTTCCATACCCTGGTAGTAGGGATTCATCCAGTTGTGTGGTTCTTCTGAATGCGCATAAAAAATTATTCCACCGTTGGATACAATATTTTTTGCGATAGAATCTTTGTCTAATTTCCAATCGATGATGGTAGGCCCAAGAGGCCATGTGCAAAATCCTTGCTTCTCAGTTCCTGGTTCTATTAATACTCCATCGTAATAACCTCGATAACCTTTAGGAAGGGTATCGATATCGCCATGAGGATGATCAGTTAGAAAAATAAAATCAATACCATCTTTTTTTGCAGCTGGAATAATATCGTCTATTGTGCCTCGACTATCATGTGATAGATAGCTATGCACATGCATCACCCCTCGATAGGTATTTAAATTAATTTGATTAGCGGGTTCTTTTCTAAGTTTGGCTAGTTCTAACACTTCTTTTTCATAGCCAGGATAGGTAACTAACCTGTGCCAAATGCCAGGGGTAAATAAAATAATTAAAAGCAATACAAAAAGTATTCCTATTGTGGCAAACAGATATTTTATAATGCGCTTGATCATTTTATTAATTTACTTTTTGACAGGTTCTATAATTTTATCAGATAAATGACGAATTAATTCAAAGGTATATTCGCCCATGTTGGGCCCAAACCATCCCATCGTTTTTGGTTCGTAGGAATCGAAATAAAAATATTTTCCTGGAATAATATATCCAACATAGCTGCCATTGAAGCTTGTAACGTTGGCATTATACCCTTTAGAAGCAAGTGAATTTTTAAGTTGCAATGCAAACTCACCACTAAAATCACAAGGAGCAGTTAACCAAATTAGGTTTCCAATTTTAATTGTTTGCAAATAAACATTTTCAGGATAAGGCATTAATTTTTTGCTGACCCATGTGGTGAAATTTGTCTGGGTGGTTAGTCGAATATTGTAAGGGGGCAAATCAACTTTTAAAGTGATGGATGATAAATCTGTCTTGTCTTTTAATTCAATTTTAGGTAAGTAAATCTTAAGACTATCGGCGAGTGATTCTCCAATATTTTTCGGTTTTTCAAATCCTTTTCCTTCACCTGTCGGACTTTGACTACCTACGGAGCCACCACAAAATATTGCAAGGTCTACAGTTTCTTCTTCCATCTTGTGTTGCCAATAGCCAGGATAGTCTGCACTAAATTCCATATTGTCTGCACCCATTGTAGTGGCATGTGCTCCGTATGAACCAATCACTGCTTTGCGTCCTCCAATTTGCTCGATGGATATAAATGAAAAGTCACTATTTTTTGTTCCTAATTCACCTACAATTCTATTTTTGGTATAAGTAGCCGCTTTAAAACTTCCATTTCCAATCCTTGCTGGATGAAGATCTGCAATGGCTGATGTGACTGCTTTAGTAATTTGTAGTACTAACCATTTATTAATATTTGGATTTGCTTTTCCAGCAAATTGTTCACCTATAAATCCTGGTCCCCAACCTCCAATACTTGAATGGGTGTGGGAGGCTGCGTAAAACACCTGATCTCTATGAACTCCTTGTTTTTCTAGAACGATGGTTGCTTCATCAATAATGTTTGGAGGTAATATCAAAATATCAGCCCCTACAATGACTACTAATTGTGTTCCAACTTTTATTGCAGCAGCTTTTATAAAAACACTGTCGTGTACGCCAGTCGCTGATTTGCCGTTGCGTGCTCCAAATCCTGCTAGGGGAGCTTCTTTGAATTTTCCAGCTTCTACATTGTCTTCTGAATTTCCAACACTTGGGGTGATGCTTACTTTTGAAAATCCTGCATTTACAGAATCATTACTTACTATAAGGTTATTTTTGAGACTATCTAATCTGGCTTCCGTAGTCTTATAATAACTAGCTTTAAAATAAGGAGTACTATCAATACTAGTAGTAATAGAAAAATAGATTGCTACTAAAAGTAAAATTAGAATTCCTAATATCGCCCCGATGATGATTCCGATTTTTTTCATATAAAATATATTTTTCTAGTATCATTTAAAAATTCACAACTGCCATAACAGGAAAATGATCTGAAGGATATTTACCAAAATAAGTATCAGTTAAAATACCCCATTTTTTTACTTTAAATTGTTTGGTCACAAAGATGTGGTCAATCACTTCCATTCCCCGAGGAGTTCTAAAACTATTGAAGGAGGCATTGTTCTCGTAGGGAAACGCTGCAAGTTCATGGCTATCTTTTATTATACCCGCATTCGCTATGTATTTATAACAATCACTGTTGCGACCTCCATTGAGATCACCTGTAAATACAACCGGATTATTTCCAGCAATCGCTTTAATCTTTTCAATCATTAGTTTAGCACTTTCAATTCTAGCAATCACCCCTTGATGATCGAAATGTACATTAAAAAAATAGAACTTTTTTTTACTAGCAATATCTTGCAACTGTACCCATGAACAAATGCGATTGCAGCAGGTAGCATCCCACCCCTTACCTGGTTTGTCGGGTGTTTGTGACAACCAAAAATCACCGCTATTGAGCAGCTTGAATTTATCTTTTTTGAAATAAATGGCAGAATGTTCTCCTGAAGCCTTTCCATCATCACGACCAATACCATATCGAGTATATTGTGGAAGTGCTTTACTAAGATCTTCCAGTTGATTAATTAAACCTTCTTGAATTCCTACCACGTCAAAATCGTGAAAGCGAATTAGGTTGGCCTGCACAGGTGCTCGGTTAACCCATAAATTTCCCGAATCGCCGCGGTTGTCATAACGCAGATTATAGGTAGCCACCTTAAATGTTTGAGCACTGATGGATAGATTAATTATAATAGTTAAAACTAGTAAAAGAAAAAATTTGTGTTTCATTTGAATAGAAATTTTATGATGGTGGATTGAGCTGAATAATTAAAGCTAGTAAATTTATATACACAGAAGTAATTTCAATTCATTATCAAATAGTAAATTATCTTAATAGGTAACTGAGTCATCAACTGATGACTCTATAATTTAATAATATTAGGGAGGTTGATGAAATGCGCTGTTGATAAGTTTTTATGAGGCTCAATTTCTAGTATTAATCATTTTTTGAAAAGATTTATCATATTGTTTAAAAGCTAGCAATTTTTGATATCTTCGACATCTACCTTTTTTAAAAAGGTTTAAATAATAAATAAATTTCAATAACAATATCATAAATAAAAAAGTCCATGAATAAAAATTTTTTGGTTGGCGCCTTTCTTCTGCTGTTTGCAGTTGGATTTACTACCTTACCAGTCTCCCAATTTTTTGCACCTGCAATAACGGTACCTACTGGTTTCTCTATTATCAAAGTAGCTGACTCTTTAGGAAAGGTTAGACATATCGATGTAAATAATTCAGGTGGGATCTATGTGAGATTAAATGCATTGAAAGACGGTAAAGGAACTTTGTATTTGACTGATCAAAACATGGATGGTTTGATGGATACTAAAACTGCCTTTGGTAATTTTCCAGGAACAGGTATTGTGATCAAAGGGAAATATCTTTATTCATCTTCTAATTCTGGTGTATTTCGGTATAAATTAAACAAGGCAGGCGAAGTAATGGATAAAGAAAATCCTGAATTAATTGTAGATGGATTAATGGATAAAAAGCGTGACAATTCAAAGTCAATCACTTTGGATAATAAAAATAATTTGTATGTAACCATCGGATCTTATTCTGATGCTT
>Ga0209550_10006111_pt1 | contig 11258 bp, 8 predicted proteins | sample LauGreSuBDMM15SN_2_FD_187567 | JGI IMG/M metagenome (GOLD analysis project Ga0209550, IMG submission 187567) | Freshwater lake microbial communities from Lake Michigan, USA - Su13.BD.MM15.SN (SPAdes) (version 5) | ecosystem: Environmental > Aquatic > Freshwater > Lake | place: Lake Michigan, USA... | reverse complement strand
TTGAGCCCACTTCACCTTGAGGACCTTTGGGACCCATTGAGCCCACTTCACCTTGAGGACCTTTGGGACCCATTGAGCCCACTTCACCTTGAGGACCTTCGGGACCCGTTTGGCCCACTTCACCTTGAGGACCTTCGGGACCCGTTTGGCCCACTTCACCTTGAAGACCTTGAGGACCTTCGGGACCCATTGGGCCCACTTCACCTTGAAGACCTTGAGGACCTTCGGGACCCATTGGGCCCACTTCACCCTGAGGACCTTGAGGACCTTCGGTACCCATTGGGCCCACTTCACCCTGAGGACCTATTTCACCCTGAGGACCTATTTCACCCTGAGGTCCATGAGGACCAGTGTCTCCCTTGAAGAACGATATATTCTTATTTTTAACCGTATCTTTGAAGACGAGCTTATTGCCGTCAATGTACCCCTCGGATTGAAGTGACAAGTCGACTTTGAATAATTCTGTCATGGCTGTACCATTGACTCACAAAATTCATCTCGTCGTGTTTTTTACACTTGCAAAAACAATTGTACATACCGCCGCCGGTTTTTTTGTGAAAGATTTCTATATGTTGCGCGTCTTGCATTTCAACGACGTGTATAATATGGAGCGTGGGGCATCCACATTTGCCCATTTCATAAAGCACAAGCAACAAAACCACATTTGTCTATTTAGCGGCGATGCATTCAGCCCGAGCATCGTGTCCCCAAAGTCCAAAGGTATGCATATGGTCGATCTCTTCAACCATATCGGAGTCCATGCAGCCACACCCGGTAACCATGAATTCGACGATGGAATCAACAACGCACGGAAAGCCTTTCTCGCTTCGAAGTTCCCGTGGGTGTCGTCGAATTTGCGATTGAAAAAGAACAAGAGATCGATCCCTGGCACGGTGTCGAATTACTTTATTAGAAACAACGACATTCGAATCGGTTTTGTCGGTATTGCCGAAAAGGATTGGTTGAACACGATCAAGGACGGGGTTCACATGGAGGTGGTTGATGCAAGCGACATCATTCGAGAGACTCGCGACAAATGCGACGTGTTGATTGCATTGACCCACATGTCCTTGCCCAACGACATTAAATTTGCCGGACAATATCCCGAGGTGGACCTCATCTTTGGGGGACACGACCACGAAGTCATAGTACATAAAAACATCATAAAGTCAGGGACCGACTTTGAAAACTTTTCCGAGGTGTGCTATGACGTAAAAGACAAGCGTGTGACAGACTACACAGTGTGTGACACGAGCACCTGGACGAGCAAAGACGTTGAAGTCGAAGCCATGGTGTCGCGACATATGGCCACCGTGTCTCAAGAGAGCGACAATGACGTCATCTTTGTGAGTCCTAAAGATATGGATGCAACGACGAGGGTCGTACGTAGTGTACGTGGCACCCACACGGTCGTTCAATACGCCTGTGAACGCGTTTGGCGAGCGTTGGGAAAGCCACTAGATTGCTTCGTGATGCTCAACGGCGGGACGTTTCGGGCCAACCGCGTTTACAAAAAGGACCACCCTTTCACCGAAGTGGACATGCGAGGCTTGATGCCTTGGGATGTGCCCCTCTATGTCACGCAAATCAGCGGACGATCCATCAAAGAGATTGTCAGAGTGTCGGACGAAGGAGTCCTACAAGGCATGTTTCACGGGCGATTCATGCACTATAATGCCAACCTTGACGTGTCCTCCCTCGACGACGACACACTATACTTTGTCGTTACCACCGACTTTTTGGCCACTGGTGGTGACGGATATGGTGATCTTTTCGGGGAAAACGTGTCGCCTATTGGCTTCTCGATACAAGACGCGTTAAGAGGAAAGATGTACGGTGCGTTCAAACCAGACGCGCTCATCGCCGCCGGTACTACATCGGGTGACGTGACGTCACCTGACGACTTGTTTTCGTGAAGGAATTCCGGATTGTTGGACGATGAAATAGACAATCAATCCAATGAGAATGATGCCGATCATGGCGAGGGCCGTGATGATGAATTGCTTGCCAGTACCACGCCATAGCACCTTTGGAGGCGTTGGCTTGACGGGAATGTCGTAGCCTAGACGCGCGATCAAACGGTCCAAATTCGCTTTTCCAGCCCCGTGCAAGATACATGGGTCGATCATTCCCTTGTAATGCAGTTGGCGTTGATTGTCGACTGTTATACCGGCTAGACGCATGTCATCGCGATAGCAGATGCATAGAAAAATGCGGCGATCCGTGTCGATGTGGAAACGGTACGGCACGAGGCTGCAAAGTTGCGTCATCATCTTTTGATCGTCTAGTTTATCGTCTTTGGTACAACCGTTGAGGCTACACATGGTGTTGAGCATCCACAAGATATCCGACGCATAACCGATGTAAGTCCCTGCATTGACACGCACGTCTTGACACGTCCCAAACATAAAGATGCGCGCAATGAACTCGTCGTACGAGTCGGTGTTGAAGTCCTCGGCAACCACGATGCGTGCGCCCGTGTCCAAGAACCTCTTCTCGATGACCGAGCTGTCTTGCAAGATGAGGACGTCATATGCGTCGATGAAACACACGATCTCGTCGGGAGGAAGACTCTCGTAATACTTGCGGATGAGATCCATGCGCCACACCCACCCGCCCCATTTCATGCCCCACCCTAGTACGTCTAATTGCACGTTGTGCCGTTTACATGATTGCACGAGGTACTCGTAGTAACCCGCGCTCTGGGTCGCGACAGTGACAAACCTCATAGTGACTTTACACTCCGAGCATAAAAAAAGAATGCGTTCAATTTCATCTTTTGATCCGTCCTCCGCCTAATTTTTTCGTGACGCGCTCCATGTCTTCGACTTGTCTTTGCAACTCGAGGAGCATCGTGGGCAATTGCACGTCATCCAATTTATTACTGAGAATCATCTTTACCTTTTTCAACAACGCCGCATACTCTTCATTGACAACACGTACGTGAAAACGCGTCCATTCCGAAATGTTTTCGTTGTCGCCGTACCGTTGGTAGAGCCGCTTGGTCACCTCGTATAAATTGAGCTTGTTCACGAACGCTCGGTAGATTTCCAATTGCTTCTTTGCGTCGTCCATCGACCGGATTGGAATGTGGTCCTTGATCTCGGGCAAGACTTCCTCTTCCCAAATGAACGTCGACTCGAGAAGAATTTCGAGTACTAATGTCTTTTCGCGTTCATTGTACACGGACCGAAGGATATTTTGAAGGGAGAAGCGCGAGTTGATATCTAACGTGTCGCTTCCGAACATGCTTTCTGACACTGCACCGAGAGCCGACGACACTTGTTGCACGCCCAACGACACCCACCCTTCTTTGCGTTTCTTAGAGGAGTATCGATTCACGTCCATAATCCACAAATTGACCTCTTTGTCCTCCTTGACCCTTGTCATGCACTCTTCGATGTCGGAGCGATAGTCCATGATCTTGCCTTCTCCGATAAGGTCGTTGAAGATGAATAGGTTACATAGGAGGGAGCGAAACTCCTTGTCCGACAACTTCTTGGTGAGCATACCGCTTTTTCTTTCATCAGACATTTTTTCTCGAGAATCATAAAGTATGTTGAACCAGATCAATACTATCTTGGACTGGTGCGACACTCACGTCGCAATGGTCAACTTGCTGAGGCAAAACTTTGACGATTTCATCAAGACCGAAGTGCCCAAGATCGAAACATTCTACGCAAACCGTGAGAGCGTCTTCCAAACGTCGTCCAAAATACGCAAGGCCATCGATTGGTGCTTGTTTTCACTCGGCATGCTGGGCCCGAGCAACGTTTTGCAACTCATCTCGTTCCAAATCGCGCGCCTAAAACGCATGGCGTCCCACGTCGTCGCCCTCAAAAATCAAAACCAAGCTCAAATGCAATACATCGCCGACCAACTCGGAAACGTTGCATGTGCGCGGCTCACTCACTTGCAACATTCAAGATGATGCTCTTGTCCGAGTCCTTCAATTGACAAATGTTGCTTTCCTTGACAACCATATAGTCGGTGACGCCAAACGCCGCAAACAACTTCTTCGTGAACTCATTGTCGGCAATCAACACGTTGCGTTCTGTAGCGCGCAACCGGATGAGTGGCTGGTCAAAGCCGCCCTTGGTCAACGCCTCCAACGCCTTTGTCGAATTTCCATTATTTTGTTCCAAGTACAAGTAAGGACCCATCGCCGCATCAAAGGTCCGGTACTTGTATGTGTCGTTCACGCTGGACTGCAAGACCTTTTGAAAGGCCGCGCAAGACCACAAGACCACGGGATTGTTGACGGATTGCAAATTAACGCCCGAGTCCTGAATCGTTTTGATATATTCTGCGATGCTAGGTGCCGATAATGCGCGGTTCAACTCGGCACTCCATTCCCGTATTAACTTACTATCGGGTTTGCACGCGATGAACCAGTTGTCCACAACGGGGTACTTGGGAAGCGTGGTCATATCGGGAATGCGGTAGGCGATCATCTCGACGTCTGTGTTGGCCTGGGCGGTGTGTACCCAAGACAAGCTCGCGGTGCAAAAGATGCCGACATCCATCCAGATGCCGCCGTGTGCCTCGAGTACCTTTAAACGCAACACGTCGGAGAAGCGTTCGGGAGTATTTAATTCGGTATGGGCGGAAATGGGTGGGATGTACTTTGTGTAGTTCTTTCGGGTCAAGACCACCACGCGATGGTCCGGATTGCGGTCGATCCAAGTCTTGATGAATCCCATGATCATCTCGGGAGGACAGTCGTCCCAAAAGGTCCATATGGTCTTGGGAATGTCGCTCTTTGACACTTGGTTGCCCAACGAAAACTCTTCGTATTGTGAGAACGTGTCGGTCTTCTTAGGGTGGGGCGGCAATGTGTAAAGTCGTTGATGAAGGATGACGACGAGTGCGACCATGAGCGCAATGAGGACGATCTGTGCCAACATTTCTTTACAAGGATATTTTTTCTTGTTCTCTTTTCTACTCAAACAGTAGCGCAACAACAAAAGCATGGCCTCTTATGCCTGGTTTGACATCTCCACGTCCAACAACAAGGGCATGCAAGATGCCGTCCAAAACGACGTGTTGATTCGGTGTCTACAACCTAATCAACGATTCCTCGTCGGAGCGACCGGCAAGGCCGCAGCACTCACTGTCAACACCGACGGCACCGCGCGCCTTACCTCCAACTTGGAAACGCCCGGGATAACCACTCGACTTATTCGTCCAGTTGATAACATCGTACAAATCGCCGATGGTGTCTTGGTATATGGTTGCAACGTTCAAGCGGCCCAATTGATCGCGTCCAACGTGACCTGCTCAAATATCGAGGTCGCTGCGGATGGGAGAATCAAGGCAGGTCTGTCTGTCACCACGTCAGAGAGCATCAAGACGCCAGTGTTGTACGTGGGGACGGTGTCTGCCATCGACGCAGGGGGTACATTGCAGTTCACAGACCCCGTCGTCATTCCACAGTCTTTAACGTCATGCAACCTGACGACGAGCAACGTCACGGTGTCAAAAGGCGTGACCGCGAGCACCCTCGTCGCAACACAACAAATTACTGCACCGATTGCCATCATTCCCGTATTGAGCAATGTGGACAAAGTGACGTTACAGGGCGTGGTGGCCGAAAACAGTAACTTGCTCGGTTCCAACCTTACATTCTTATCGTCGACAATACACGATTCGACGTTTTCCAACGTCTTTACTAGCAATTTGACCACCACCACCGCAAAAGTATCTCGCTTGCTGGCCCTCTCGAACAACACTCTCGAAATTCAAGGCACAAGCATATCAGGCGGAACGTTTACTGGTTGCAACATCATCGCGTCCAACGTGCTTTGTGTCCTAGGCGAGTCGACACTCACGCAGCGCGTCAACATCCTATCCAACCTCGATGTCGCGTGCGTTGCAACCTTTAAATCCGATGTGTCGGTTCTCAAAGACGTCGATTGCTCCAACTTGGTGTCACGATCTCGAGTCACTTGTCAAGATCTCGTGACCAACAACGTGTCGCCGCCGAACGGTAACTTGTACGTCGCCGGTGGCAAGCTCCGTGTGATTGACGGTTGCAACCTTTTCACCACCAATGCAACCTTTGATAAGACGACGACGACCTCTTTCGGGTGTGACACGTGTGTCGTGAATGGCGCGACGACCACCAACACTCTCGCAGTAACCGCGACGGCCAATGTGGGGACCGATTTCACTTGCCCCACGATCAACACCCTAGCTATTCGAGGAGTCAATCTAGCCGCCGTCAACATCAATGACGTGGTCGTCGAGCGATCTAACTTGTACGTGGGAGGCTACGCTTCCTTGTCTAACCTATACGTGCGAAAGAGTGTGAGTGTCGACGAGGGTGCGACGTTTATGGTCGACTGCCCCGCCCTACATCGTGGTGCATTCACCCTCTGTAATGTTTTGACCTCTACACAAGGAATAACAACACCCACATTGACATGTACTCGAGTGCAGTCGTCGAATCAAGAGTTACAATTGGACGGATTCACGATCCGCGACCAAAACCACCTTCAAGGCAATCGTGTCACTGTCAATACCTTGGCGGTCGTGGGCGGTGCGACACTCAACGCGCTCGATGTGGCGACGAGTGTGAGTTTGAGCAATAGTTTATATTGCAAGTCGAATGTGTTTAGCGACGTGATCAAGGGATATACGACTCCAGGTCAGGTTAATATCGAGGGAGTGCTTATCACGGACAATGACAAGATTGCCGCTCGCATGCTGTCTGCCAACAATGTTTTTGTCACGGGAGGTGAGTTGGTGCTCCAAGGCAACACAATTGTGCGCAAAGACAATGGCAGCGTCATCATCAATGCCGCCGGCTATATCAACGGATCCAACGTGATCACCCCCGGTTCGGTTAATGGAGCGTGTCTCTCCTCAAACGCCGTCACGAGCGACAAACTCGGTGCCAACGTCGTCACAAGCGCCCATCTATCGTCCGGTCTTGCATTCACTGGCACTTGTACGTTTGACAACATTGCCTTGAACGGTGGCTTTAGCACGACCAAAGGCACAATGAGCATTTGTGGGGCAACCTTTAGCAACCAATGTGTAGGGTTAGGTGGTGTATCGGAACCCAAGTACCAGCTCCACGTGAATGGCAAGTCGTCGTTGACGGATGCGACAGTGAGCGTGTTTACGGGGTTGTCAAACAACGCAGGTGTCGTGTCGATAAAGTCGACTGACGTACAAAGCCCGGTCGGACTGCAACTCTGCCAAGACACGCCCACACAACGACTAGATGCAACGATTCGACTTGCGACCTATCCGGCGTGTTTCGGTCTCACAAGCACACAACCTGGTGACCTAGTGATCCAGAGCAAAACCCCCACGGGCGGATGGTCCAAGGTCTATGTCAATGACGCGATCGTCGTGTCGTCGTCCAACGTGGGTGTGTGGAAGACGTCTCCACAAGCGCCCCTGCACACGTCTGTGTTTGCGGCTGACAAGGCGGGACTGGGTGGGCGAACCACCCCTACCGAGACACTCGATATGGTGGGAAACATCAAGATGACTCGTGATCCCAATCGTACATCCTTGTCGCTTCAACTTCTGGACAATCCGACCGCTCAAGGAGCGACTTTGTGGCTCGACCCGACCGACTCCACAAAGAAAATGGGACTCTATAATTCACTAGGGGACGTGACCGTCAGTGCATTCGACAACGACCCATTGACGTGCGAGCATCTCAGGATCCAGTCCGTCACCGGCAACATCGGTCTGGGAACCCCCACACCGATCGCCCCCTTGCACATCCGTAGTCGGTTACGACCTGGCGCGACACGACCCGTCAACACCCTGCACATCGACGCCGAGAGCCCGTCCGTCTTGTTTGAAAACACGGTGAGCAACTACCGTTTCGAGATGTCGTCGAATGGACGCATGAACACGGTGCAAACGACCATCAAGCCCTACGTCAAGCTCATTGGTACATTGCAATTGTTTCGGGAAAGTATGCAAACCGTCAATTCATCAGGCACGGACACGACCATGGAGTTGGGAGCATACACTCGAGTTGTCTTGTTTACAATGACAGATCAACAAGGCACTCCCGAATTCATCGAAAACCCGACTTCCCAACCGATGATAGTGCCGTTGACAGGTCCACAACGTCGGTTGAATTGGGCTGGTGTGATCAAAAGCATTGCATTGTCGTCTACAAACACCACACAACACACCATTGCTTCAGACGTATGTTATGTAGACGGGTTCAACACAGGAATGGAAACATCCAACGTGTTTTACATCAATTCGACACTCAAATTGTTGGGCATCGGTACAAATGCACCACAAGCGGCCTTGGACATCTACTCGAGTCTGTCGTCCAACGTGATTGCGTACAAGTCGACGCCCATTTTGGACACGCAGAGAAACCTCAAAAACATCCGCGAACTGTCGATTGCAGGGCCGTTTACGGTGAATGGAAGGAAGCTCCTCGACGACGCCAATAACATCGTCGAAATAAACGACGTCAATATAGTAGGCTCACTCGTCAAGAGCGGGAAAACAGTATTGGATGCCTCTTATAATCTTTCAAATATCGCCTCGGTGTCGATCAAAGGTCCTCTATATTATAATGGGAAGACGCTCGTCGACGAATTATCGGGGCTGTCGAATGTGGTCAAGTTGTCGATCAAGGGTCCGATGGCGATTGATGGACAATCGTTTGTAGATTCAGGGCGCAACGTGACGTGTACGACGGTCTCCGTGTCGGACACTGTGTCGGCAAGCAATGCGTTTTGTTTAGAATCGGTGGGTGTGATTGAGCGAGTGTTGACGGACATGGTAGTGACGCCAACTCGTGCGTGTGTGTTTACGAACGTGGCGACGATGAATTCGAGTAGTTCAGAGCTCGAGTTGCACGGCACTTTATCACACCAAGGTAAAGTCATTCTCACGACAGACCGTTCGTTCTCGAATGTGGCGTCAATCTCGATGGCGGGTCCGTTGATAGTGGGTGAGAAGACGATTCTCGACGCAAATTTCAATATGAGCAATTTGGCATCCGTGAGTTCGGCCACAATGTCGGTAGCTTCGGCCTATTACCATGGAGGCTCATTGGTCATGGACTCGTCGCGCTCTCTCTCGAACGTGGCATCAGTGTCCTTGGCCGGTCCGATTATCGTGGGCGGAAAGCAAATTATAGACACGAGTTTTAATATGAGTAATTTGGCCAACGTGAGCATGGAGTCGCTTGCGATCCGGACGGCGACTTTTAATACAGACACAACAAGTGGCATCGTGAGCATCGGATGTGGTGGGTTCAAGGTGTCGGTCAAGAACGGGACAGCTGTGCCTCGCGATATGTTGCATATTGAGCCGAACGGTATTGTGTATTGCGATGCAAGTGTGCAAGCGACGTCGATCAAGACGACGGTGATTGACGCGGATGATCAGGGTGCTGATTTGGACATCTTGACACAACCGGGGTATGTGGCCAAGACGAATGTGGGTTTCAAGGCGCCGTCATTCGTCATAGGTGATCAAGGCTACGCGTTGCGCACGGACGCAACAACGTCGTCTTTAAGCCTCACAGGACCAGGTGCAGCCAAGTTGCTCGACGTGCGGGCCGAGTCGACGACTATTGCCAATCGAGTGGTGATTGGTACGCCACAAGAGACGAACCACCAATTGTCAGTAGGTGGTACGATTTATTGCGATCAGGACATTTTCTCGTTCTCGGACGCTCGGAAAAAGACCAATGTGCGCCGTATCCCGGACGCGTTGAACAAGCTGAGGCGGTTGCGTGGTGTGGTGTTTACGCGCACCGAGGATCCCTCTCGCCAACACACCGGTGTGATTGCCCAAGACGTTCAACACGTGCTTCCTGAGGCCGTGTTTGAGGACCCACATTCGGGCTATCTCAGTGTCGCATACGGCAACTTGGTCGGTTTATTAATCGAGTCGGTGAAAGACCTTTATACGCGTAGCCAATCGAGGCATCGTTCGATGAGAGGAGTCCATATAAAGGGGTTAAAGCCCCGAGTTGGGTGTGGCTCAACAAGCAAAACCGAAAGAGGCTTAAAGAGGAATTAGTTCAATAGACTATAAAAAGAGAGATGCCCCGCAAGTCCACCAAGTCCGTTGCTCCTGCTTCCGCTATTGCCGCCACCGAGGAGATCATTGACACTCCTACCGTTGTTGTCGAGATCGAGGTCGACGCCTCCAAGACACAGTATAGGCCCGTCAGCGACTCCACTAACGAGACACCCGTCGAGGAGGAGGTTGCAGTGGTTGCCACCAAGACCCGCAAGACCATCGTCGAGAAGATCGATACAGTCCTCGAGCTAATCGAGAACAACGCTTCCGTGGGTGCCATCGCCAAGCAACTCCAGACCATTCGCAAGGCCCTGGACGGTGCTCAGATCAAGGCCAGCAAGAAGACCCGCAAGCCCAACCAGTACAATCTGTTCATGTCCGAGCAGATGGAGAAGCTCAAGGAGTCTGAGCTTCCTGCCACCGAGCGCTTCAAGTACTGCATCAAGCTGTGGAACGAGCGCAAGGAGACTGAGGCCTCAGCATAGACGGATGTCGCTCCGACTAGATTGATTTAATGCGTTTTATTTTCAAGTGCCAAACGCGCGGCTGAGATTCAGAAGCGAGTTTAGCTTTGTTTAAATCTGCGTTCATGCGGAAAAATTATAGCACATGATTGTATGAAGATCAATCAACTCTTCACGAAGCAGGTTGACGAGAATCTTTTACTGCGATTGCTAAAGTGCTTTGGCCTCGTTAGTATTGAGGACAAGCGTACTTTTTGCAAGTTTGACCTCCAAAAAATGGGAACCGTTGAAAAGCTGGTCCCTGTGGTAGAGGACCTCCGCTCTTTTTACCTTCCGTGTAAGGCGAAGGTGTACCTAGACAATATGGACGAGCGTAAGGCGATAACGGTATTGAAGCAAGTGCTTCGCCTCCACGAACTTTTCTTACAATCCAAGGAAAAGAACTTTAACAATCGCAAGGTCATGTTCTACACGCTCATGAGCGAAGACGACCGCGTTCAAGTGAACCACATGCAACAAGTGAGCATCGACCGTGTATTGTCGTTCTCATAAAAAACACGTATTTTTTTCTTATTTGGCACTCGCTCTTATGCGCCAATGATGCACTCGCTCTTACACGCCAGTGATGCACTCGCTTTTACAAGCCAGTGATATACTTCTTTAGCCTATCCTCATCGATCGGAGGCAACAACGGCGAACACTCCCATAGTTGGTGCTTGAGATAAGTCGCAATCTTGAATTCGCTAGGATACATGTCCATGCAGC
>Ga0209550_10006110_pt1 | contig 11259 bp, 9 predicted proteins | sample LauGreSuBDMM15SN_2_FD_187567 | JGI IMG/M metagenome (GOLD analysis project Ga0209550, IMG submission 187567) | Freshwater lake microbial communities from Lake Michigan, USA - Su13.BD.MM15.SN (SPAdes) (version 5) | ecosystem: Environmental > Aquatic > Freshwater > Lake | place: Lake Michigan, USA... | reverse complement strand
ACAGACGACTTGCCGGAGCCCATCAAGCCCACAAGGACAACTGCTTTTACGCTGGACTGTTTAAGGCCCGAGATCACTTCAGTGAAGCGGCGAACGACCGCGCGTTTCGCACGAATTCTTCTACTGAGTCGCCACCAAATTTTCGTTGCGCTTCGTCTGCTAATACAAGGGCCACCATTGTCTCGGCGACAACACCCATTGCGGGGACCGCAGTGACGTCCGTTCGCTCCTTGAAACTTTTGGTCTCTTCTTTTGTGATCGTGTCGACTGTTTTCAGTGTCGGTTTGTTCAAGGTTGCCAGCGGCTTCATAGCAGCGCGAACAACCAACAATTCGCCCGTGGTCATGCCACCTTCAGTACCGCCAGCAAGTGTCGTTTCTCGTCGGTAATCACCAGTCGCCGAATCGAAAGTGATCGCGTCGTGGGCCTGACTTCCTCGCCTGCCAGCGACTTCGAATCCATCACCGATCTCGACACCCTTCACCGCCTGAATGCTCATCAATGCTTGAGCGAGAAGGCCATCTAGTTTCCTATCCCAGTGCACGTAGCTACCCAAACCAACGGGCAGACCATAAGCCAAGACTTCGACGATGCCTCCGAGCGAATCGCCGTCTTTCGCCGCAGCTTCAATTTCCGCAATCATCGCGGCTTCCGCATCGCTGTTGAAGCATCGAACGGGAGAGTCGTCCACTTTTTGCAAATCGGCAATTGTTGGACGAGCCGAAGACAAAGATTTTGCCGAACCCATTTGAGTTACGTGGGAGAGAATGTCTACGTTGATGGTTGAGAGAAATATTTTTGCGAGTGCGCCAGCAGCTACGCGGGCTGCGGTCTCTCGAGCACTGGCACGCTCCAACACGTCGCGTGCATCAGAAAAACCGTACTTCTGCATACCCGACAGATCGGCATGACCAGGGCGAGGCTGAGTAAGAGGCTTTTTGGTCTTTCCAGGAGCTGGAGACATTTCCTCATGCCAAACATCGCTTCTAAACCACTCGGTGTTCTTAATCTCAATCGCAACAGGAGAACCGAGCGTGCGACCGTGGCGAATGCCGCTCAAAAGCTCTATTTCGTCGACTTCGAAACGTTGACGAGGACCACGCCCATAACCGAGGCGCCGCCTTCCTAACTCGATTTGAATTTGCTCGGCCGTGACATTGAGCCCGGCAGGCAGACCCTCAACGATGACCACGAGAGCTTGTCCGTGGCTTTCGCCCGCGGTGAGGTAACGCAACATGCGTACAGGCTACCGCTCGCCAATAGCCGACCTTGGTCTATTTATTGCCGTTCAAACCAGAACGCCTGCTCAATTCGTCGAGCGCTGCGTTTCTCATTACGCCTACATCGGGCATTCTGGCGAACCAAGCCAGCTGCTGCAATGCGGCCTGCTGAGCCAACATTTCCAGTCCGTCAACCACTGTGGCACCCGCCTGTCGAGCAGCGCGCAGGAAAGCTGTTTCCAACGGAAAGTACACCACATCAAGCACCGTAAGTTTTGCATGCAAATGATCTGAGGAAATCGGACTCTCTTGATTCCCCATTCCGACCGAAGTTGCATTTATCAAAATCGAAGAAGCAGCGATGTCGCCCGTGTTTCCAACCCGCGCCTGTTCGACGAGAGATGCTGCACTCTGTGCATTTCCTTGCGACCGATTGACTACTGCTATGTCGCTGGCTCCGCTTCGAGCAAGAGAAAGCACAATGCTCCTAGCCGTTGCACCTGCGCCCAAAACGACACAGCTTGCCCCCTGTATAACTGCGCCATGACGCATCATGGCTGCGCAGGCTCCGTCGCCGTCTGTATTCATACCGATCATCTGTCCGTCTGTCTCAAAGATGACGGTATTGACCGATTGAGATTCCAGCGCCCGATCGTCACACCGATCCATTAGGGAATATGCAAGTTCTTTATGTGGCATCGTTACGGATAAACCTCGCAACCCTGCAGTTCGAGCGTCGTTAATCATCTCGGTGAACTTCTCGACTGCCACATCGACTGCAACATACGTTGAGTCAAGATCCTGATGTTGGAAAACTGCATTATGCATTGCAGGAGAGAGGCTCTGTGCGGTTGGATACCCAACGACCGCAGCCTTGACACTCTTATCGTTGCCAAACATGTTCATGGGAGCAGACCCGCAGCTTTTGCAGTGGCAACATTTGCTTCGTGCTGGGCAAGAGTTGCAGCGAACGCATGCCCACCGTCCGCGTCGGACAACACGTAATACAGGTAGCGACAAGGTGTTGGTGCGCCGTTACAGATCGGGTCGCCGCTTGAGGGATTTGGTGCTGGATGAAGTGCGGCATCAATTGCTGCCCGACCAGGGCTTGCAATCGGTGTCGGTGGCAAACCTTTGTAGAGATACGTGTTGTATGGGCTGTCTAAAACTTTCAAATCAGTGAAGGTTGCGTCGGCGGGTGCGTTGTAATACAGCGTTGCGTCAATTTGAAGTTTCATACCGATTTCAAGTCGGTTGTAAATCACTCGAGCAATCTTCGCCCTGTCGGCCCCCACTTTTGCTTCTCGTTCAATCATTGACGCAACGATAAGTGCTTTGTATGGGCTCACTCCTACAAGTTTCTGAGAATCGTCAAGCCCTACTTGTCTGGCAACGCGTTCAAGCAACGCAACCATTCGCTGAACAACTTGGGCCTCATTTTCATCGCCGGAAACTTGGTAGGTGTCGGGGAAAAGCAAACCCTCCAACGTGCTCACCGCTGGCGGCCGATACTGAGACACGATGCTGGGATCGTTGGCCGATGCAACAAATTGCTCCGCACTGAGTCGTTTAGTTTTGTCTGCCAGCCGTTCGGCCATTTGCGCGATGACGAAGCCTTCAGGGAACGTGACCTTGGTAAATGTTGCGGATGGCGGAATCTTGAGGCGCGCCATGATGTCGCCCATATGCGACTTGGGCGTGATCTGGTAATAACCGGGAACGAGATCTACCCCACCCTTTCGGGCGACGTACCATCGAAAAACTGGAGCATTAGCAATGAAACCTTCGTCGCGCAAGCGTCCACTAATCGATGCGATGCTGTCACCTTCATTGACCGTAAATGTTTCCTCGATACCCGAACCGCCCGAAGGGTTAACTTCGTGTAGATACCAAAGACCGACCATTCCGAATAGCAGTGAAACTGCAACAACGATGAGCACGGCCAAACTGAGTGGCCTCGAAAGGTGACGCAGCTCGGTCTTCACAAAATCGGTCTCGACATCTGCCCTTGCCACAAGCGCTGAAGGCTGATCCCATGGGTCATCGCGCCAAGATTCAGCGGGTTTGGACTGCTCTTTCTTTCTCCTCAGAAGTGGGTCAATCATTGTGATTGACCTTGCAGGTCTTGAATCTTGCGGCGATCCAACCAACCTTGAAGAATCACCGTTGCGGCAACTTTGTCAATGATCTTTCTACGTTCCTGGGCATTGAGGTTATTCTGCATCAGTAGTTCGTCTGCGGTGACAGTTGATTTACGCTCATCAAATGTCACAACAGAAACTCCCACGACTTGGGAAATCTGTTCTACTTCGGAGAGCACAAGTTGTGCGGCTTGCAACATTTGTCCGTTCATGCTGACTGGAAGACCAACCACCACTACTTCAGCCTCATATTCTTCGACAATTGATTTGATTGCAAGATGATCAACAGAACGAGATCCTCCGCGATGAATGACCGAATGAGGAGATGCGAGAGTGCCACTGGCGTCGCTCGTCGAAATTCCGATTCTTTTACTTCCTAAATCAACGCCGACTGCTCGCATGCTAAGTCGAAAGCACCTTCGCAACGGCAGAGCGAGCAAGCTCCAAAGCGGCGTCAATCGCGGAAGGGTCCTTGCCACCAGCAGTGGCGATATCGCCCTTGCCTCCGCCACCGCCACCGACCGCTTTTGCTGCATCGCGAATAAGGTCCCCTGCTGGAACCGACACCGCAGACGAAACAGTCGAAACGAGTGCCACGCCGCCCGTATCGGTTACGCCGCCCAACACAACGATCTTGATTGCCGAATTCTGACGGATCGCTAGGGCCAGTTCTCGAAGATCATTTGGGGTAACGCCATCAACTCGGGAGACGACTACTCCACCTTGCGCAGATGCAGCCATTTCCGATGCGCGAGAAGTTGCTTGCGCCGATCTCAAAGACTTAAGTTCATCGCCGAGCGCCTTACTTTCGTCAATTTTCCGTTGGATTGCCGAAACAAGCTCGGCTGGCTGGGCACCGAGCAAAGAAGCTGCCGCCGAAAGCGTGCGATGATGCGAGAGAACGTATTCGACCGCATTTGTGCCAGTAACCGCTTCGATGCGTCTGAGATTTGAGCCAATCGAGGATTCGCTCACCACTTTGACCAAGCCAATATCGCCCAGGGCGCTCACATGAGTACCACCGCAAAGCTCTACAGATACTCCGGCTTCGAGAACTCGGACGATGTCGCCATACTTATCGCCGAAGAATGCGATTGCTCCAGCTGCAGTTGCTTCATCCTTCGACGTTTCATAAGCGCGAACGTCGCTATTGCCAATTAATTGCTCGTTCGTCAATCGCTCAATTTTCTCAATCTCTTCCGCACTGACGGGCGCATAATGGCTGAAATCGAAACGAAGACGTTCGGGTGAAACATGTGAACCTGCTTGTTTGACATGTTCGCCAAGTACTTGGCGCAACGCCCAGTGCAGCATGTGAGTAGCCGTGTGATTGCGACGAGTTGCTTCGCGAGCAACGACGTTTATTGAAGCCTTCGCGCTCTGCCCAACTTCGATCGAACCATTGACCAAAGAGCACGTGTGTCGACGTAGGCCTGGAAGAGCAAAAGTTGTGTCAAGTACGTGAACCTCACCACTCTCCGTGCGAATAGTGCCCGTATCCCCCACCTGTCCACCGCTCTCGGCATAGAAGGGTGAAACATCGAGAAAGACTTCGACTACATCGGGCCCTGCCTCGGCGTTTCGCAACACTGCCAGAACAGTTGCTTCGCATTGATTGCTGACATACCCCACAAAATTGGTTGTGCCAAACTGCTCCATCACTTCGCGATAGGAATCTACCGTTGCGGCGCTAACTGATGAACCTTTACGTGCACTTTTGGCACGGTCACGTTGCTCTTGCATCTCTTTGCCAAAACCCGCCACATCAACTAGGACGCTTCTTTCGCCAGCAATCTCTTGGGTTAACTCGATCGGAAAACCGTAGGTGTCGTGCAGGGTGAAGGCAGTGGATCCGCTCATCTCTTTGGCGCCTGTAGCAAGCTCGCCTTCCAATATGTTGAGCCCAGTCTTCAGAGTCTGTCTGAAACGTTCCTCTTCACGCGAAAGAACATTGACAATAAAATCCCTATTGGTCAACAGATCGGGATACGCACCAGACATGACCGAAATGGCGGTTTCTGCGAGGGTTGGCATGACCAATTTCTCGGTACCCAGGAGATAGGCGTGGCGAACGGCGCGCCTAATGATACGACGCAGTACATAACCGCGGTTCTCGTTGGAGGGGAAAACACCGTCGTTGACCAACATCATTGACGAACGAGCATGTTCGGCAAGAACCCGAAGACTGAAGCTTTCGCGATCGTTGTAATCTCCGATTTTGTACTTCTTCGAAGTGAGCGACTGCGCGCTTTCGATCATCGGGAAAAGCACGTCGGTTTCCCATACGGAATCGGTTCCCTGCATGAGTGCAAGAATCCGTTCCAACCCGGCGCCAGTATCGATGGACGGCTTCGGTAGCGGTGTGCGGCTTCCATCTTTTGCCTGGTTGTATTGCATGAACACCAAGTTCCAGAACTCCATATAGCGATCGCCGTGAGGGTCGTGAAGTGGGCCACCTTCTGGACCAAAGGCCGGGCCGCGATCGATATGAATTTCGGAACACGGACCACATGGGCCCGCATCACCCATTTGCCAGAAATTATCTTCGTCGCCAAGCCGCTGGATGCGATTCATAGGTACGCCTACAACCTCATGCCAAATCTGTTCGGCTTCGTCATCGCTTTCGTGAACCGTGATCCACAGTCGATCGCCATCAAAACCAAAGACCTCGGTGACTAACTCCCATGCCCATGGAATGGCATCACTTTTGAAGTAATCACCAAAACTAAAATTGCCCATCATCTCGAAGAAAACGAGGTGTCGCTTGGTGCGTCCTACTTCGTCAAGGTCGTTATGTTTGCCGCCCGCACGCGTACATTTCTGAACGGTAACTGCACGTTTGAATGGTGCAGCCTCATCACCAACGAAATATGGTTTGAAAGGCACCATCCCCGCAACGGTGAACAACACTGTTGGATCATGAGGAATCAGACTTGCGGACGGAACTACCGTGTGCGTTTTAGACGCAAAAAAACCTTCAAAGGCCTTGCGCAGATCGTTTGCGCTTGAGATCGCGGGGCGAATTCCAGACATTGACCTCAGTCTAGTTATCTGGAATTGAGTGATCCCGCTTTATTTATCGGGAGTTTGGGTCCTGATTGAGCAACACATCTGATTCCGACTTAGATACTTCAACGTCATCTGCTCGTAGGTTGCGGACAATTTCAATACCTTGGTTTACCAATTTGACCGCTCCATCAAAGATGTCCGACGCGATCTGCGCTGGAGTCAATTGATCCGCAGCATCGCGAGCTTTTTCCTTAACATATCGAAGACCGAAAATCCCGGCGACAGCACCAAGAACAAACCAAAAAAGTCGTTTCATCATGATCTACATCCCTCTTTCATCTCGCCAACAACGGGTTAACCCCGAAAATAGGGTGAACGCCTCATTGCGCGTCCTTCAGTTTGCGCAGGAAGGTAGTCGTGTTCCACCTTTGTTGCGTCGGAGCCCACGTTATGCGGAGACTGATAGCCAACGCCATGCCCCAATTGACTTGCTCCCGAGTAGTGGGAGTCGCGGAGATGTGCAGGTACTTCCACGTCGGCGCCACTTCTTACGTCTTCACGTGCAGTCCATATGGCCTGCGCAACGCTGTTGCTCTTCGGAGCGCGAGCCAGATAGATCGCCCCCTGCGCGAGGTTGAGCTGGGCCTCCGGAAGACCGACAGAATACAGAGCTTGGGATGCAGCGACTGCAACGACAAGTGCCTGGGGGTCGGCTAAACCAATGTCCTCACTTGCAAAAATGATCATTCTTCGTGCAATGAATGATGGGTCGTCCCCCGACTCGAGCAACCGAGCCAACCAAAAAACTGAAGCATCCACATTGCTTGCTCGCATGCTTTTTATGAATGCCGATATCACGTCATAGTGATCATCGCGCCCGTACTTCAATGCACTCGTGCCTAACGCTGCCTCAACATGTTTAATCGCAACACGATCGGGTCGCGCCAATGCACATGCAACTTCCAAAGCAGTCAGGCTTTGTCTGCCGTCTCCTCCAGATCTCTGAGCCAACAATGCAAGCGCATCATCTTCGATTGTTACGCCCTCTGCCTCTACGCCGCGTAGCAACAGCAGGCTGACATCTTCGACAGTTAATGGTTCGAGCCTAAATAATGTTGATCGACTGCGAAGAGGTGCGTTTACTTCGAAGAACGGGTTCTCAGTCGTCGCTCCGATCAACGTAATGACTCCGTTTTCTACCGAGGGAAGAAGCGCGTCTTGCTGCGAAGTTGAGAAACGATGGATCTCGTCGACAAACACAATTGTCGACCGGCCGAGTTGTCCTAAACGCTCGGTTGCTCGCTCTATTGCCTCGCGCACATCTTTTACGCCTGATGTGACTGCCGAGAGCCGCTCGAATGCACGGTTCGTTGTCGAAGCAACAACTTCGGCCAAAGTCGTCTTGCCGGTACCCGGCGGACCCCACAAAATGACCGAAGACAATCGATCGGCTTCAATCAAGATGCGCAATGGGGCGCCTGTCGCAACCAAGTGTTGTTGACCAACGATCTCATCCAATGACCGCGGCCGAAGCCGCGCTGCAAGTGGAGACTGCGAACGTAATCGTTCTGCTACCGCAGAGGAGAAAAGATCGTCGGCGTGATTCACACCGTCTACCCGAGCTAGCTCTTTGCCGGTGGCGGCAAAAGACGAATGCCCAGTTCGTTTAGCTGTGCCGGGTTAACTGGCGTCGGAGCGTTAGTCATTGGGTCACTCCCCGACTGCGTCTTTGGAAAGGCAATCACTTCTCGAATGTTTTCTTCTCCGGCCAAAATCGCTACTAGCCGATCGGTTCCGAATGCAAAACCACCATGTGGAGGTGCTCCATATTTAAATGGCTGCAAAAAGAAACCGAAACGCTTGTCTGCATCTTCATCAGAAATGCCAAGTTGCCTGAATACTCTTCGCTGCATCTCAGGATCGTGAATACGAATAGAACCCGAGCCCAGCTCCCAACCGTTGAGTACAAGGTCGTACGCAAGGGCGCGAACGCTCATGGGATCGGATTCGAGTCGCTCAATATCATCCGGATGCGGCTGGCAGAACGGGTGATGTCCTGGCTGCGGTTTCCCCGTGGTGGCATTAACTCCAACGAATAACGGGAAATCAATCACCCATACGTACTTGTAGGGACCTTCGTGCACGGGAGGTCGGGCAAGATCGTTGCGCAGGGTGCCGAGCACCTCGCAAGTCGTCGCCCACTCATCGGCAACGAGCAAGAGTAAGTCGCCGTTTTGCGCACCCATCGATGAAACCAATGATGCCCTCTCGGCATCGGACAAAAACTTGGCTACTGGTGAATCAAGCGCAAGCCCTTCTCCAACCTTCATCCAAACTAGGCCTTTTGCTCCGATTTGTTTAGCACGATCAGTTAGTGCATCAAGTTTGTTGCGGCCGTAGGCAGCCTGTTCTGGGTAAAGCGTCGCATCAACTCTGATTCCTTTGATACAAGCTGCAGACGAGAACGCCTTGAACTCGGTAGACGAGAATACGGCAGTGAGTTCGATGAGCTCCATACCAAATCGCATGTCGGGCTTGTCTACACCGAACCTATTCATTGCATCGCGCCAAGTTATTTGTTCGATGGTTGGCGGGGTTTCGCCGAGTACGGCTTCGGCAGCCGCAACTACTGCCTTGCTAATGGCCGCCAGAACATCGTCTTTGGTGACGAAACTCATCTCAGCGTCAAGTTGCATGAATTCGTATTGCCTGTCGGCACGCAAGTCTTCATCGCGCAAGCATCGAGCGATTTGGTAATAACGATCGATGCCAGCAACCATAAGTAGCTGTTTCCAAAGCTGCGGCGACTGCGGAAGAGCGTAGAAAGATCCAGGCTCCTTCCGCGAAGGTACGAGAAACTCGCGAGCGCCCTCTGGGGTGCTTGGCATGAGGAAAGGTGTCTCTACTTCTACGAACTGCTGCGCTTCCATCGCGCCGCGAATGGCGGAGTTCACTTTGGATCTGATTCGAAGGTTGCGTTGCATCCGCTCGCGTCGAATGTCCAAGTAGCGATACTTCAATCGAACATTCTCGTCCACATCGTCGGCACGGGCGTCAATCGGAAAAGGAGGTGGTTCCGCGGCATTCAGCACGGTGATGGTGCAATCTGAAAGCTCAATTTCTCCTGTTGACAAATTTTTGTTAACGGTGCCATCTGGTCTGGGTTGAACTTTGCCGGTAATTTGAACTACCCATTCGCTGCGCACATCGACGGCGTTATCAACCACACATTGCACGATCCCCGTATAGTCACGAACATCGAGGAAGGCAAGATGTTCGCCATGCTCGCGACGACGAGCGACCCAACCGCATACCGTTACCGTCGATCCGACATCGGTTGCACGCAAATTTGCGCAGAGATGGGTTCGTAACGATGTGGACTCGATGCTGCGGTTCTGTTGAGTAGGCATGAGCCTAAGAGCCTAGTTTCTGGAGTTCCAATCGAATCGTTTCCAACACATTGGACTTTGGGCAACTGAACTGCTGTCCATCGCCCATCGGACGAATGACAACCGTTCCTTGCTCTACCTCGTCAGATCCGATGATCACCGCAATGGCGGCACCGCTGCGATCGGCCGCCTTCATCTGAGCCTTCATACTGCGATGATCAAATGCGCGATCGACTGAGACACCATTTGATCTGAGCAAAAGACACAACTCTGCGGCATGGATGCCACCCGTTGTGTCAACAACAAAAACCGAAACATTGGTGTTAGGCGCGGCAAAAACATTCTCGGCATCGCAAGCAAGCAGCGTTCGGTCGAGACCGATTGCAAAGCCAATTCCGGCCGTGGCTGGGCCACCCAACTGCTCCACCAGACCGTCGTAGCGTCCGCCCCCGCCAATCGCAGTATGTGCCGCAGTGAGTGCAGTGCTAACAAATTCGAATGTTGTGCGGCGGTAGTAGTCGAGGCCACGTACCAACCGATCCGACAATGTGTACTTAATGTTCATCGCATCAAGGGCCGACAGGACTGCCTGGAAATGCTCTGCCGCACCATCGCTTAGATAGTCGCGGATTGTGGGAGCCCCACCGATGATTGCCTGATCTTCGGGGCGCTTAGAGTCCAGCACCCGAAGAGGATTCTTGTCGAGTGTTATTCGTGATTCGGCACTCAGCAGCGACAAATTTTCGGTGAAGTACAAACGAAGTGCCTCTGTGTAATTATCGCGATCGCCTTCATCGCCAAGCGTGTTGATGAACAGCTGCACTTGTTGAAGCCCAAGTTCTTGGTAGAAGTTGCTGGCAAGCGAAATGACTTCGGCGTCAAGCATTGGGTCGTCAACGCCAAGGGCCTCTATGCCAACTTGATCGAACTGTCGATAGCGACCTTGCTGAGGCTTCTCGTAACGGAAATTGGGCCCGGCGTACCAAACCTTCCAAGGGGTGGTTGGCCTGTGCTCCACAAAAGCACGGCAGACGCTGGCCGTTTGTTCGGGACGCAGCGCAATACGACGGCCGCCCTTATCTTCGAAGTCGTACATTTCCTTAGTGACAACTTCGGTCGAATCTCCAAGACGTAAGAACACACCAAGTTCTTCGAACATCGGCGGAATGATGTACTGATATCCAGCACGCTCCACAACAATGGCGAATGTTGCTTGAAAAAGGCGCCAACGGGAGGAGTCTGGAGACAGGATGTCTCTTGTGCCAGGGCTTGAAGCAAATGAACTCACACAGGAAGATTAGACGCTGGATGCTCGCCTGACATCACACGATATGCGTCGTACACAGAATCGATCCTCTTAATCGTTCGCAATACCGACTGCAGGTGGCTCGGGTCTGCGAATTCGAACTCGAAGCGCATTTTGGCGACTCGATCCTGTCCGGTCTGGGTTGTACAAGCAACGATGTTGACATGTTCTTCGCTGAGGGCATTGGCCACATC
>Ga0209550_10006109_pt1 | contig 11262 bp, 6 predicted proteins | sample LauGreSuBDMM15SN_2_FD_187567 | JGI IMG/M metagenome (GOLD analysis project Ga0209550, IMG submission 187567) | Freshwater lake microbial communities from Lake Michigan, USA - Su13.BD.MM15.SN (SPAdes) (version 5) | ecosystem: Environmental > Aquatic > Freshwater > Lake | place: Lake Michigan, USA... | reverse complement strand
TTGTTCATAGCACATATTTGTTGTAGGCCATAGTTCTAAAATATATTCTTTATTAAATAAGACCGTGGGATCATTGGACCAAAATTGTATTGTCATTATATATATATTAACTATTACTTAATTTTTATTAAATTTGTTATAAAAATTAATTATTAAATTTATTTTTTCCCTTTCTTCTTTTTCTTACCATCATTAGTAGGTTTTGCTCCTCTTGGAGTTCTCTCTACTTTTTCAGCAGAATCAAATAACTTAAGTAATTCTTCTTCGGAATACTTTGGAGCTTGTTGAGCTTGTAAAGCATGTTGAGCTTCTTGCTCCGTTTTTAATTTTGCGGCTGCTTGAGCTTTTGCTATAATTCTTTCTTTAGTTTTAGCCATTTTCATTTTACTATTTAATTGTGCTTCCATTGCGGCCATATTTACCTTTCCACCCTTTCCACCCAATCCAGCCATTCCTGCCATTCCACCCATACCCATTTTACTTAACATTGCTTGAATGTTATCCATTCCAGGCATATTTTTCATTTTATTCATGATTTCAGTAGCTTCAGCAATTAATTCAGACTCTTTAAGTTCACCTGATTTCATTTTACCGTCTAATTTATCACCAACAGTTTTAACCAATCCCATAAGCTTGGTAGGATTTTTCATTAATTTTTGGAATACGTCTTTCATGTCAGTTGCGTCTTCAAAATCAACATTTAAATTTGAAGCAGCCTCTTCAGCAATTTCTCGCGCCAATTGTCCTAATTTACCATCTAACATTCCTGTAATATGGTCATGAATTTGATTAGCATCTGGAATATTCTCCATATTAATTCCTGAACCCATTCCTTGTCCTAAATTTCCACTTGTGTCAAACAAGTTTTGCATATGAGACAAAGTTTCCTCTAACTTACCCTTAAATTCGTCACCATTAATAGCTTCAAACATTTTTGCGGTATCACCAAAAGCATCTTTGTTTTCAATTGTGCCAATAATAGCAAACATAATTAATTGAAGATATCTCCAAATTGTATCACGGGTATTTTTAGAGATGTCACATTGCCATAAGTTTTTAAAATGAATATTTGGGAAAAACTCGGTATCAATATCTGAATCTTCTTTAAACATGTCCTCATTTTGGTATAAAATATCAAAAAATCTTGGTGGAAATTTTTTCTGACAAAAATTAAACAATAACTTAGTTGATTTTTCTACAGACTTTTCATATGCTTGGGTTCTATCGTCTTCATTATCAATATAGTTATAGTGCGCTTTATCCTTCCACCACTTACTAATAAATGTCTCATATTCAGGGAATGTATTTCTTAAATCGTTTACGAAATCTCTTATAACCTTAGTAAATTCTTCAGGAATTGATTTACTTTCTTCTGTCATATTTATAATTATAATTTATATATATTTAAATCAAACTTGTTGAAATATATATTTTAAATTGGTAAAAATATAAATTAAATAAAATTAAGAAATATTAGTAGACACCTGCAGTCGTATTAAAAACCGTGTGTACATTTCCCCAACTTGAAGCACCCGGTGCGTTGCCATCTGTTTCGCCATTAGAAGAACAAAAATGTCCACCCCTTGAACATTGCCATATAGTAACTGGTCCACTTTGTGGTCTATTTATTGATGCAGCATTAGTATCTCTTACAATCCAATATCCTCCACACACAGCTCCTCCTACTGAACATGCAGCTAGCGCGGCAGAAGGAGGAGGAGGAGGATTATTTATTTTATTACCTAGCTTATCCATATTAGTGTTTAAGTCCTTAAACTGACCACTCAAAGCATCAAAATTAGCTTGAAGTCCGCTAATATTAGCTCCCAAACTTTGCAAAGCCTTTAAATTCGCATTAGCTGCGTCATTGGCATTTGCTATCACTGCTTGAGTATTTTGTGCGTTAGCATCGATTTGTGCTTGCGTAAGTTGTGTGTTAGCAGCTATTAGCGCATCATTATTTGCCTTTGCTGCATCAATTTGATTTTTAATATTTTGATCATTTCTAGCGGCAATATCATTTTGTTGCTGAATAATTTGATTATGTTGTTGTTGTTCTTGTAGTTGTCGTTGTTCATGTTGCTTTTGTTTTTGTAAATCTGACTCATATTGAGATTGTAGATTTTGAATATGTTGGTCTTGTTTTTGTTTTGCCTGGTCAATCTGTAGTCTTTGTTGATTTAGTTGCATTTGTTGATTTTGGTATCCTTGTGTTAATTGTTTGTCTTTACCCGATAAAGAATCTTGTTGAAAAATTTGTAGATTTCTATTAGCTTCAAGTTGAGCCTTTTCCTTACGTTGTTCTGACTGTGCTTTATTTTGTTTATACAGAGCACTTAAATATTGTTCAGTTTTTTTTTCTATAACTTCTTCTTGCGTTTTAAGTTGAATTTTTAAGTTAGCAATATTAGTCGCAATAATTACTCTTTCTTGATTATTTACTTGTTTTTTGACATTATTTGCTTGTTTTTTTAACTCAAGTTTTATGTTTTCAAACTTTTTATCAATTACTTGTTGTATATCATTTTTAAAACTTTTCATAATAGTTTCTTTCATGAGTTTTTGAGTAAATTCTTTGCCTCCATAATAATATGTACCATTTTTTTCTTCAATTTGTCCACTTTTTATAAATTCTGATAATATTTGATTTACTGACTCTTGAGCTAAAATCGCGACTATTTTTTTTGGGTCTGATTGGGAAGACAATTTATATTTTTGTATAAGTTGTTGAGTACTACTACTATTGGTTGTTGATTGACTTCTATTTATTGATGCTAAAATATTAGCATATTGTTTCTCCTTATCTGTATCAGTAGATTCTTTTTTTTGAGATAATGCTTGATTCATTTTATATATTAAGAATATAAAATATATTATTACATTTAACTATTATAAAATTTTATATTCTTAATATATAAAATGGCTGATACACCAAACGAAGAATACTCAAAAGGAAATAAAGGGCAAAAACCGAAACCTGAAATTATTATTGATGCCTCTAAATTTGTAGCTTTAGATAATTTAGATGATATAAAAAAAAATTTAGATAATGGAACAATTAAAGATATTAATATCACTGACGATAAAGGTAACACTGTTTTACATACAAACTCTGCGAAAGGTAATTTAGACATTATAAAATATTTATTAGAACATGACCCACCTGCGGCGGTTAATAAAAAAAACAACGATGGTGATACACCATTAAACCTGGCTGCTATTACTGGAAATTTACGAGCTGTTAAATTATTATTGAGGAATAAAGCAGAGACTGATATTAAAAATAATAAAGGGTTAACAGCATTAGAATCGGTTACTGAATTAAAAAAAGAAGGAAATTCTACACAAGATATTGAAGAGGTTATAAATTTTTTAGAAAAGGATATAAAAACTACGACAAGTTTGAAGGATTATTATGATACAGTAGAAGAAAAAAAGAAAGAAGAAACTGATGCTAAGTATGATGATTCGAATATAGATAATGATGATGACTTGGAAGACACTGATGATAACAAAACATGGAAAGAAAATAAAGCAAAAATTAAGGCATTGTATACTATACAGGGAATTACTCAGAATTTGGTAAATTATGGTAATAATTTAATTTTATTTTATGAAAAGAAAATTTCAGCTGTTAAAGAATTAATAGAAAGAAAATCTTCTGATGGTAAAAAAAATTTTGTAGGTGATGCTACCATTCAAGACGAACAAAGGAAAGGTATTGGTGAAATGTTATGGAATGATCCCAGTACAAAAAAAATGACAGATGATGAAAAGATGGATTTAATTTCAGGCTATTATAGCGAAATCGGAAGTCAAGCAGAAGAAATTATGGAAAAGGATTATAATGATAGAAATAGAACAATCAAATATCTTTTATTAATAAGAGAGTATGAAGCAAATATTGAAAGCATCCAAAAAGCTATTGATATTAAAGGTGCTATTCAACTTGAATCTTCTACTGAACCAGATTATGAAGACTTTTTTGATACTTCAAATCTAACTTTAAGTGGTGGTAGTAGTAAAAAAATAATGCGCGGTGGAGCTACCCCACAACTATATGATCGTTACACATTACTTGTCGAAGGATATAAAAATACTATTAATAGTCCAATAAATGACCCAGAATTACAAACGTATTTAATTCAATATATTGATAAACTCCAGTTTTTAATTGCCGACCCAGGGAGTGTTGATACTGTAGAATTTAAAGAAGCCTGTCAGCAATTACTTGACCGAATTAATTTTTTAAAAGAAAATCAATATGGTGGACAATATGGTGGTGTTGACACTGATTCCGATGACGATGATGAAAACTCAGGAATTTTCAGTAGAATAGGGAAAAAAGCATCTAAACTAGCAGCAAGAACACTCGGTTTAGATAATGCTAGGTTTTTTGGAGACTATGAAATTGGAAATGAGGACTATCCTGATGATGAAGTGAAAGCATCTATAAAAGCAGATACTAGTAACACAGTTAACCCTATTGAGGCAGTGAAACCAGATTCGCCCGAAGCTATAGAAAAATTTGTAAATTCTAATAATATACTTGAGTTAGAAAACATGTTAAAATCAGGTCTAATTACAAATATTGACATAAAGGATTCAAAAGGAGAAACTGCGTTTGTAAAAGCTCAAGATTCTAAAAATATAGATAAATTATTTTATCTTATAAATAAAGGTGCTGATATTAATCAAAAAGTTAGAGGCAACAATACACTTTTACAAAAATTAGTAACATCAAATGATGATAATTCGGATATAATTAACAAATTAATAAGACTAGGTGCAAGTAAAAATGGTATTGATCCAACTAATATACCAAATGCGATTAATAAAAAGGCATTTGATGAAACCTTTAATACTCCAGAGGATACTGCGAATATTAAAAAGGAATTAGCAAATTATATTGACGGGGTGATAAAAAATGCTACTAATCCTACTACACCCATTCCTACTTCTAGTCTTGATGAAAGTGACCCAAACCATCCGTTATATCGTCAATGGAAAGCACTTCAAGATTCTAAAAAAAAGAGAGATGATGATTTTAAAAAATGGGGTGATGAAACGAAAAAACTTTTAGACACCTCAAAAGCTACCGCAGATGAAATAACTAAAATAAAAAATGGCACCTTATCAGGGCCACAAAAATACGAAGATCAAAAAGCAGCAATAGAAAAAGTAACCAAGTCTCAATTGGAATTAATCGAGGCTCAAACAAAAGCATGTATTGAATCATTTACTAAACAAACTGATGACTTAAACGCAGATTTGTTAAGACAAAAACAAATAGCTACTCAAATTTTAAATGATATAAAAGCTGAAGAGAATAAAGAATTGCTACTTGATAATGATAATAAGTTATTAGATAAAGAAGACCGTTCTTATAGTGATAAACAAAAAGAAAATGATGACTCTGTAGATAGTAAATTGATAACTTTATTAAAAATACAGTTGGATCTTAGTGATAAAAAATTAAAATCGGAATCAAGTCATGACATGTTTGTTAGAAAATATATTACAACCAACTATGTTAAAAAAAATTTATACGAATTTATGAATCAATGTAGATTATTAGATTCAGTTCCTTCATGGAGAGCAAAAATATCGACGCTAATGGTTGGTTATTTAACAAGTTATGTAGTTGATCCTAATGATACTTCCAAACATATAAGTGTAATACCATCATATGATTATTTTAACTTGGTTTTACAAGGTACTCCTGGTGTAGGTAAAAGTTATTCATCCGCAATAATTGGTAAAGCTCTTAAATGGTGCGGTTTTCTAACAGTAGGTAAAATGAAAGAAATTAAAAAGCCCGACATTGTTGGCTCATATACAGGTCAAACAGCCCCAAAGGTTTATAATGAATTAACCCAAGGGTTAGGTAATGTAGTATTTATAGATGAGGCTTATTCTATAGCTGGTGCTAAAGATGAAACTAAGGGTACTTTTAATGAATTTGGTCAAGAAGCATTAGATGCTATTACAGATTATACATCCGAACATATAGGTCTTTTGGCTTTTATTGTAGCAGGATATGAATATGAAATGCAAAATCAATTTCTAAATGTAAACATTGGTTTACCTAGAAGATTTCCTACTGTTTTAACATTACGTCGTTATGATATGAAATCATTTTGGAAAATATTAGAAATGCCTATAATAAAATTCTGTCCAAAATATCAAGTAGATCACCAGCACCATGCTTGTTTTGAATTGTTAAACATAATGTTTAATTTTCAATGGACTCCAAATCCTGTATTACAAATATCTAAAAAATGGCCTACATGGTGGGAGGGTTATACTTTAAAAAATTTAATTATGAACCTTAAAGTTAATATGTTATCTAATGGTGAAGCAATTATAAATATTCCCTTTACAAAAATATCTAATTTTGATGAAAAAATTAAAAATATTGAAAATACAAATATTACAGCTACATCAATAGATGTAGTCGCGCTAACTGAATTAATTGGTGACGATATAAATATGGAAACTGCTACATTTATAAAAGCTTATTTTATAAACAAATTTTGTAATATTAGAAACGGTGATTTTTTTAGAAGTCAGGCAGATAACTTAACAAAATTTGGGCAAACTATATTATCAGATAAAATTATAAATCCTTCTGGATTATTTGTTCCTGACCAAGATAAAAATAAAAAGGGTAATACAAAATGGATAGAATATATTTACTTTGATTTATATTTTACAAAAAATCCAAATAAACCCGTAGAAAATATTAAATTTTCATTTCAAACTCCTACTATAACTAATGGAGGAGGATGTGGATATAATGGTGGTTCAAAAATAAAACAATATACTAAAAAAATTATGAAATCAAAAAAATATACCCGCAGAAATAATGGTAAAAAAAATAAAAAGACAATACATAAGTATCAAAATAAAAAGAATAAAAAGACGCTTAGACAAAGAGGCGGTGATATAGAAAGCGATTTTGACACTATAATGAGTTATTATAAAAATCCAAATATTGATAATAATACTTTGAACATGACAACTCGAAATATTAATAAATATATTAAATCTAATCCAAGTGCTACTGATAGTTTACGTAGTCTTAAGAATTTAGTGGATAAAAAATTTGAAGAACTGCGCTTAGTTTCTTATGCGGGAATAAAACCAGAAAATAAGAAATTATATAAAGAAAAACTAAACAGTATACTTACTAATATTAAAACTTATGCTAATCCTCCTCTTGAAAACACAGATACTCCCGTTGAAGAAACAAGTACTCCCGTTGACGCCGCAAATCCTCCCGTTGACGCCGCAAATCCTCTCGTTGATGCCGCAAATCCTCCCGTTGAAAACACAAATCCTCCTGTTAAAACTGAATCTCCGCCTTTAACTGAAATTAAACCTACAAATCTTCCAACTGAAATTCAAGGTGATTTTTCAACATTATTAAATTATTGTGTAGTACCTTCTATTAGTGAATCTGATTTGAATACCGCATATAAAAATCTCCCTGGAAAATTAGACAATCTAGCAATTGATGAACTTAAATATGTATATGTATTGTCAGCTCTAAGACTTAAACAACTAGAAGACCCCTTTTTAAAATCAATTCCAAATAAAAATTCTGAACTAAACATTAAAAACTTAAAATTTATCAAAACTTTTGTTAACGGAACACTTACTAAAAAGGATAAGACATTTAAATCTGAAAAATTGTTTGAGGAAGTTAATGAACTGTTAGATAACCCTGAAAAAATTAATAATGAATTAGATGAAGCGGTTAAAGCATGGCCTGAATTTGAAAGAAAACTAGAGTTAAAAGAAAAACTTAATGTAAACAAGAATATACCTGAGAAACAAGAAGAGATGAAACAAAAACAACTAATAATTGAAAGACAAAAAATGAATAAACAACTTGGTTCTGAAATACAAGAAAAATTAGCTCAAGACGAAGCAGAAAAATTACAAGGTGAAAAAGAAGCAACTGAAAACCGTATTGGTAAAGATTTGGTTTTTGATATTGTGGGAATTGATTTTTCAGCATTTAGAGATGCACAAGAAATAACAGAAACTATTGTTAGAATTAAAACAAGGGATAATGAAGAAAACAATAAACAATCAGACAATGAAAAACTAAAAACAATTTTTCAGACTTTTATGAAGAAATATAATGAATATTTGACCATTTTTGAAACTAATGTAGAGATGAATGTAAAACAAAAACGTGACCTGCCTATTTTTATTAATACATATTTGCTACTAGCTTGTTGTAATACAGCTTTGAGAGAAGCTAACGCACCATTAACTAAATTTAATAATGACAGTTGGTGGTTTTTTACAGCGGGTGATTTTAAGATAATTGCTAACTATTTAGATATTGAAATAATTATTGATAATTTTAACAAACTTATTGATGAAATCCCAGAAATTACCCCAGAAATAAAAATCGCAGACGAAGCGGCAGGTACAGTAAACGAAGAAAAAGATAAACCATCAGATAAATCAAAACCATCCGATGAATCAAAAGAAGAAAAGTAAAACCATCCGATGAATCAAAATCATCATAAGAAACAATTAAGTAGATACTTATTAAATAAAATTAACATTAAATAAGTATTATTATTCACATAACTGAGATAATTTGCTTAGATTTTGAATGTACTTCATAACCTTTGCTTGATTTTCTACACTCATATTTTTAATTGGTTCGCGTAATCTGTCGATAGATTCCATGATTTTATCCGAATTATTTGATACTGATAAATCTTGTGAGTAATCTTTATTAACAAAAAACTCAATATTCCCTGCTTCAATTTCGCTCTTATATTTTGATACAATAAAAGAGTTCCAAATTTTAACAATCATTTTCGGGTTTAATTTTCTGATGGTTGTTAGCGCATTTTTTGTCGCTAAAATATCTGTATCATCAGGGAAAACACAATGAACATCGTTTACAAATTCAATAAAATGATCATTAAAAGCACTGAGTATATTATTTGCCATTTAATTATTTATTTATTTCTTTTTAAATTAATATCAAAATATATAATTAAACCTTTCTAAAAACTCATTGGAGGCTTATTTCCTGTTAATTTTTTTATATCGCTGTCTCTTTCTTCTTTCATTCTTTTCATTCTATTTTCCATTTCTTGATTTGCGGAATCATCACTTTTTTTTGTTGTTCCCCTAATTGTTGTATTTTGCTCTTCATTGTTTCCTTGTTGAGAAATCTGACCACTAAATGCAGTATTTAAATCAACATAATTGTGCATTTGTCTCATACCACCATTTCCCTTTGCTTCTAATTCTTCAGGTTCTTGGTCTAAAAAACTATATTGATCTGAAACAATGTCACCGCCTCCAAGAGAGAACGCCATAGGTTCCATGTTATTTTGCGTTGCTTGTTTAACTTCTACTTCTTGTCTTGGTTTTAAATGTTGTATAATCTGATCACCGTAAAGCACATTATAACCTTGAGTTAATAATAATAATGCCGGTACTCTCGTTACATTCTCTGGTAAAATAATTTTTTGTCCATTGTCTAAAACAATATAAGTTTTGTTGTTAGAATCTTTAATTCTTTTATCAATACAAATAAAATGAACATCTTTTTGAACATTTGACTTTGATAAAAGCTGTAAGTATTTTTTAGAAACTTCACAATATTTGCTATAATATAAAATACTACTCATCTTAATCTATACTAAGTTTATTCAAAATAATATTTAACTCATTTAAAAAAAAAATGAATTAAATTTACAATTTAAATATAAAGTTATATTAGATATAATGAACCCACACCTAGAGACTTTAAATACAACTGATGGCTCACTTGGCTTCACCTTAAGTGGTGTAAATGTCAGCTTAGCTAATGCTATTAGAAGAACTATTTTATCAGATATTGAGTTGGTTGTTTTTAGAACAACGCCTAATGATCGTAATAAGTGTAATATTATTGCTAATACTAGTCGTTTAAATAATGAGATCATTAAACAACGTTTAAGTTGTATTCCAATTCATATTAAAGATATCAGCGAATTTCCTTTAAAAAATTATATTATGGAAGTTAATGTAGAAAATACTACTGATACAATTATGTTTGTCACTAGTGAAAATTTTGTTGTAAAGGATCTTGTTAGTGGAAAACAATTACCAGCTGATAAGATTAGAGAAATTTTCCCAGCTGATGATTATACGGGTTATTTTATTGATTTTGTTAGATTGCGTCCTAGAATCTCTGCTGAAATACCCGGTGAAAAACTTCATTTGACTTGTGAATTTGACATTGGAAGTGCTAAGGAAGATGGAATGTTTAATTCTGTTTCTACATGCTCCTATGGATTTACTGTTGATTCAGCTGCTCAAGAAGCAGAACTTGCTAGAAAGATTCAAACATGGAAGGATGAAGGTAAAAATGAAAAAGAAGTTCAATTTGAATCAGATAATTGGAAGTTACTAGATGGCAAACGCATTTATAAGAAAGATAGTTACGATTTTATTGTTCAATCAATCGGAGTTCACACAGATAATGAAATTGTTAATATTGCTTGTAATATTCTACTAGAAAAGTTAACTAATATCGACTCCTTAATTGATAAGGATGAATTAGAAATTAAGGTTGCTGAAAATACTATGGCAAATTGTTTTGATATTATTCTTGAAAATGAAGATTATACTATTGGAAAAATATTAGAATATTTCCTATATAGTCAATTTTATGAAAAGAATATTCTTACTTTCTGTGGTTTTAAAAAGATGCACCCTCATGATACTTATAGTCTTATCAGAGTGTCTTACACTGAACCTGTCGAGAAATCAACAATTAAAGGTCATTTAAAGGAGTGTATTCAGCTTTCAAAGGAAGTTTATGATAAATTGAAAAAGGATTTCACTAAATTTGTAAAGGAATAGAAAATCGTCTTTACCAAAGGTAGCCTTCGGCTTTAAGTAGGAAATTCAATTTATTATATAAAAGTGTAAAAAAAACGTTGGGAAAGTTTTTCTCAGTTTCAATTTTGGACATTTATTTTTGTCCATTTTTGAAAACCTTGGATATTTTATGCGAAAATATAATTGTGAGACCATAATTGAAAATTAACGTGTGGTCACCAAAAAAATAATTCTTAAAATGTTAGCATAATTTTTTTTATTAAAACTTAAAAAAATAATCTTTGTAAACAATATGGAGACATTAGGAGACAAAATTCAGCCAAAATTCAGCCAAAATTCAGCTTTAAAATATTGTTGTGAATATTGTGACTATAAAACGTCTAAAAAATG
>Ga0209550_10006108_pt1 | contig 11264 bp, 10 predicted proteins | sample LauGreSuBDMM15SN_2_FD_187567 | JGI IMG/M metagenome (GOLD analysis project Ga0209550, IMG submission 187567) | Freshwater lake microbial communities from Lake Michigan, USA - Su13.BD.MM15.SN (SPAdes) (version 5) | ecosystem: Environmental > Aquatic > Freshwater > Lake | place: Lake Michigan... | reverse complement strand
TCGGCGGTTTCTCATTTAATCTGGCGGCTATCACCGCAGCCATGTGCATGAGCAAAGACGCTGACCCGGATCCCAAGCGACGCTATCTCGCGGCGGTGTGTGCGGGCTGCTTCTATGTCGCCACTGGTGTGTTGGGCGCAACAGTCGTGAGCCTCTTCGCCGCGTTTCCGCAGGCCTTGATTGTGACCATCGCGGGCTTAGCCTTGTTGGGCACGATCGGTAATGGGTTGGCGACCGCACTCAGTGAAGCCAAAGAGCGTGATGCGGCTGTGATCACGTTTTTGGTGACGGCCTCGGGGTTGTCGCTGTTTGGTTTAAATAGTGCGTTTTGGGGCTTGGCGCTTGGTATGGTGACTGAGGCGTTAAACCACCGCAAGTCACCCTAACGTAATCACTAATTGCGGCGTTAATCGTATCCGCTAAAGTCACCCTAGCGTAATCACTAATGACGCCGTAATCGTCTTCGCTAACTACACTGCAATATATCTGCCAACTCACACTGCGATATATCTGCCAACTCACACTGCGATATATCAGCCAACTCACACTGCAATATATCTGCCAACTACACCGCAGCAGACGAGGTGTCGAGCGCTATCCCCGAGCCATAAATAGGCGGATGCGTCACGATGGATTTGAGCTCCGGCCGCGCAACCTGCAAGGCCTTCAGGTCTGGTTTAGGCCGACACAGCGTGGCGTCACCTTTAAACGCTTGCTCAATGGCATGCGCGGCTGCCAACACCTGATCATCCGCAAATAAACGCCCTGACATCTGCAGGCCAAAAGGCATGCCATGCTCGTCTGTGCCACAAGGTAAAGCAATGGTCGGATTGGTGGCAAGCGTCACCACATAGGTTAAGCCCAACCAGTGATAATAATTACGCATGGTCTGACCATCTACTTGTGCGGCGTACAGGTCCGTCCAGGGAAACGCTGTGACGGGCACAACAGGTGACAAAATCAAATCATACTTTTCAGTTGCCGCTGCAAACTGACGCATGACCTTCGTTTGCTCGAGGTGTGCCCAGGCGCGGTCAGCTAGCGTGATGGCTGAAGCGATCTCCATGTTGGCGCAGATGTTTGAACCGAGCGTTTCAGGCGCTGTGCGGTAGATGTGTGCAAACGATGACACGAAGTTTTCGGCACGCAAAATATCAAAGGCTCGGTCAGGGTCGCCAAGCTTAAAGTCGATTGGCTCACACGTGGCGACCAAAGAAGAGAGTGCCTCAATACGCTTGCGAAATGTTCTGCGAATTTCTTGATCGACAATACAGACGCCGAAATCTTCGGTGTAACCAATGCGCAGTTTGGATAAATCAAATTGTTGCAAGGGCCAAAATTTTGCAGGGTCGTTGGGAAACACGAGTGGATCCATCGCATCGCGTCCAACGCTGGCTGAATACAATAACGCAGTATCTGCCACATCACGCCCCATCGGACCGACCACTGAAATCACTGACCACCCCAGTGCACGGGCATTGTTGCCAATCATGCCCGGCGATGGACGCATACCAACGACCCCGCATAGTGCGGCCGGGATGCGCAACGAGCCGCCAGTGTCCGAGCCAGTACAGATCGGCAAGAGATCGGTGGCTAAGGCGGCGGCCGAACCGCCCGAAGAGCCGCCGGCATTTAAGCTTGGATTAAAAGGATTGCCGGTTGCACCCCAAACCGCGTTACGTGTGTTTGCGCCGGCACCCATGTCGGGCGTGTTTGTTTTTGCCGTCACGATGGCGCCAGCCGAACGTAAACGTGCGATCAAACTGTTGTCTTGGTCAGGCACATTACTGCGAAAACCAATATTGCCGTAGGTGGTGAGTAGATCTTTTGTTGCTTGTAAATCTTTGACACCTAGCGGAAGCCCATGCAATGGGCCTAAGGCCTCGCCGCGCATCACGCTCGCTTCGGCAAGCTTTGCCGAGTCACGGGCACGCTCAAAGTCAGTCGCGCAAATTGCATTGATAGCAGGATTAAGCGTGTCGATCCGCGCAATGCATGCATCCATTAACTCGACGGGTGAGACCTGACGCGCGCCGATCAGGCGACGAAGTTCAACTGCAGAAAGTTCGGGAAGGCTCATAAGATAGGGTATCTAAAAAAATTGATGGGATGTTGATAGATCGCTGAAAAGCCGTAGGGGTGGCGGAATTCGCTGTCGACATGACACAGTATTTGCTAAGCAAAATTCTGAAGATAGCCATATTCAATATCAGAGCGTAGTTCTTTGAGTGGTTTTAGACAAGACTGGCGAGGCAAGTTGCCTCCGGCCTCATAGTTGCTGCGGTGATCGTCATTGTAGGTGTGCCCGTTGTTGCCGCTATACTGAGTCAGACTTTTCGGATGCTCCCCCTTCTCATCGGATACGCAATGATTGCTTTGGTTGAAGGCTATCGCGCAGGTCTTTACGCTCGCCACCAGTGGTTGCCCAATATTATCGCGGGGCTCGTGGTGGGGATTGTGGCCTTGCCACTATCGATGGCCTTTGCGATTGCCTCAGGCGCGCGACCTGAGCAAGGTATCTATACCGCTATCGTCGGTGGTGGGCTAGTCACTTTGCTGGGTGGCTCTCGTTTGCAGATCGCTGGGCCAACCGGTGCGTTTATTGTGATCTTGGCCGGCATCACTGCCCAATATGGCATGGCTGGCTTGCAGGTCGCCACGCTGATGGCTGGGGTGATGCTGCTGTTGATGGGTCTGACCAAAATGGGCGGGGTCATTAAATTTATTCCAGCCCCTGTGATTATTGGGTTCACCACCGGCATCGGTGTCATTATTTTTGTTGGCCAATGGTCTGATTTTTTAGGACTGCCTAAAGTCACCGCCGTACACTTTCATGAAAAACTGTGGGCTCAGCTCACGCTGCTGTCTCAGGCCCATCTGCCGACTCTCGCGCTGGCGCTGCTAAGTTTGTTGATTGTGATTTTTTCTCCAAAGGTCGCTGCACTTAAAAAAATCCCTGGCCCGTTGGTTGCGATGATCGTGGCCACACTGTTGCAGTCGACGCTACAGCTGCAGGGCGTGGCGACGATCGGGACTGCCTTTGGCGGGGTCCCTCAGGGCCTGCCAGCGTTTGCTTTGCCCGATTTAAGTCTGTCGCAAGTGATCTCGTTGATTGGGCCTGCCTTCACCATCGCGATGCTCGGGGCGATTGAATCATTGCTATCGGCGGTCGTAGCCGATGGGATGGCTGGCACTAAGCACGATTCTAATCAAGAGCTTGTCGGGCAGGGCATTGCTAACATGATGACGCCACTATTTGGTGGGTTTGCAGCGACGGGGGCGATTGCTCGCACCGCCACCAATATTCGCAATGGCGCGACAAGCCCGCTTGCCGGAATGACCCACGCGGTGACGCTGATTGCCGTGTTGCTGGTGTTGGCACCTTTGGCGTCAAGCATTCCGTTGGCCGCGCTGGCCGCAATTCTTTTTGTTGTGGCCTGGAACATGAGCGAGCTCCATCGCTTTAGACGGGTGTTGCTGCGGGCACCCTATGCGGATCGTGCGATTCTAGTTGTCACGTTTTTATTGACCGTATTTGTGGATCTTGTGGTGGCAGTCAATGTTGGTGTGATCCTTGCGATTTTGCATTTTTTTCGACGCATGGCGGCCGCTGTCGAAGTGCGTCAAGTGGATCACGTCTCGGTCCAGTCTGAACTAACACGACATGGCCTTGCCGTGTTGCCTGCTGGAACTTTGCTGTACGAAATCAACGGACCCATGTTTTTTGGTGCAGTCGATAATTTCGAACGCGTCTTGCATGATACGGCAACAGACCCCAAGGTGTTGATTCTGCGTTTGCAGCGTGTGCCTTTTATGGATGTGACGGGGTTGCAGTGCCTCGAAGACGCAATCTCTGATTTGCAGAAACGAGGTGTCAGAGTGCTATTGTGTGAGGCCAACGAACGGGTCTTGCTTAAATTGCGCAAAGCAGGAATATTTGAAACGTTGCCAGACAGCCATTACTTTGAATCGCTATCTGGCGCCTTACTTGCGGCGAGCCGGTGAAGGTGACTGTTAAAAAAAATAAGAGCCAAGCTGTCGTCTCAGCTGAGACAGCTGCGAAAGCTAACAAAGCTAATAAAGTTGAGAAAGCTGCGAAAGCTAACAAAGCTGACAAAGCTGACAAAGCTGACAAAGTTGAGAAAGCTGCGAAAGCTAATAAAGTTGAGAAAGCTAATAAAGTTGAGAAAGCTGAGCAAACGACAAAGTCGAAGACATTGAAAAATCTCAAGCAGACCCAAGCGCCTGCGGTCATCGCCAAGAAATCTTTGGGCGACAAAATATCTGACTCAGATAAAAACCTCGGTCTGGATAAAAAAATTACCAATCGAGAGTTCAAACTATTACTTAAACCTGAAGGCTTAGACCGACGCAGTCGCATTATGCAACTGAGTAGCTTGTTGGTGGCCTTTTGCCAAAAATCAGGAGTTGAGTTTTTTCATCTTGACAATGCCAACACGGGTTTACGCAATGTCTTTTTTTACGACACGCCAGGCGAGCATTTCAGGCGCAACAACTTAATTTTACGGGTGCGCGAGTCGCGCCAAAACGTATGGGTGGATGACTGGTGCGAGGTCACCTTGAAGTGTCGCGCGCACACGCTAAAAGACTCATTGCACTACTGCCCAAAGTCTGCCGGACCCCATAAGGTTCGACTGCGGTTGAAAGAAGAAATCCTTCGAGGCGACGGGCTAGGTACGACAAGAATGATCTATTCGAACAATGCAATTTTAGATACTGTTCCTTTGGATTCGGTCTTTGATCGAACCTTACAGAGTGTCATCGGTTTCTTTCCGGATTTGAAAAAACTTGAAGCTGCCCCCGAGTTGCCAGTACAGATCGTGGGTGGACGCACCAACAAGGTGCTTGAGGCTTGTTTGCCGCTGGGTAACCTAGTGTTTGGTGATGGCGTTCAAGCACACTGCGATATTGGGATCTGGATGCGCAGTGTGGGTGATCCGATCATTGGTGAGTTAGCCTATTCGTATCGAGTAAACGATGAGAATCGTGGCGACCTTCAGGCGCATAAAAAAGCTGATAAGTTTTTTAAACAATTGCAGTTGGCAATAGGAGATTGGTTAGCCAGCGGCACAACCAAAACTGCGCTGGTATACGGCAGATCTGAATAAGTGCCAGTATGAGCCGATGCCTCTTGCTATGAATGATGCTAATGTCACTGCGACCCCTATTTCTAACGATACCGCTACTACGATGACGACCCCATCTGATGCGCACTCCAGTAAAGATCCTGTTGTCGTGCGGCCAACACTCTGGCAAATTTTTTTTGAATTTTTGTTGATCGGCGCCGTGAGTTTTGGTGGCGGCATTGTGGCTTACGAGCGCATTCTGTTAATTGAAAAGAGACAATGGCTGAGCGCTGATAGCTTTATGGCGACCCTTGCGATCAGTCAGACGATGCCCGGCTTAAATTCAGTCAACCTGGCGTTGCTTGCAGGTGATCAGCTGCGTGGAACCATGGGTGCGTTGGCCGCTGCCCTCGGGTTGATGCTACCCGGGGGCGCTTTCGTCTTGGTGGTTGGAATTGCCTATAGCGCTGGCGGTCAGCATCCGTTTATCAACGTTTTGTTGGCCGGAATCGCCGCTGGCGCAACTGGGTTATTAGCGTCGGTCACCTACACGATTGGCAAACGACATTTTGTACAGATAAAGTCTTTATTCATGATCGTCGCGACGTTTGTGTTGATGAGTATGTTCAAGCTTTCGCTGGTATGGGTGTTGATCGTGATGGTGCCGATTGGCTTGTATCTTTATCGTCCTGGGCAACAGCCATGAGTGTTTTGCTTCAGCTAGCGTTCACGTTTGGTATGTTGTCAATTCTAGCCGTGGGCGGAGGCACAGCTGTTTTGCCTGAAATGCAGACGCTGCTTGCTGAGCGATTTAATATTGATCACACCGCGTTTGTGCATATCTACAGTATTGGGCAGCTGGCGCCAGGTCCGAACATGACGATGGTGTTGGTATTTGGTTTTCAGCTCGCTGGGTTGCTTGGCGCGGGTGTTGTGTTGTTAGCGTTTTTTATTCCGTCGAGCGTGCTGTGTCTGAGCATGGGGCGGCTGTGGCAAAGAATTGGTGAGCGCCCCTGGCGACGCGCAGTTCAAAATGCGCTCGAGCCCATCTCTATCGGTTTGATGTGCTCGGGCGTGTACGCTGTGGCGAAGGCAGCTGTTGTCGGGCCCTTAACCATCACTCTGGCAGTTGCGACGTTTGCAGTCATTCTGTTAACCCGAGTCAATCCAGTGTTCATGATTTTGGGCGCTGGCGGTTTGGGTGCGCTATTGATGTACTTTTTTGGTATTCACTAGTGGCTTGGCTCGTGGCCACCAGCGCGAACTTTCGATATTTTTACGTTTAAATTCACTCGCCGTGGGGCTTTGCCACCCGCGATCATTCAAACCTGAAGAGCACAACATGACTCAACCACCTCAGCTAGATCCCAAAGCGATTCAATGTATCGGTTTTATCGGTGTTGGCGTGATGGGTGAACCCATGTGCCGGCACCTTGCAATGAAAAGTTCACTGAAGGTCTTGGCTTTTGATTTAGACGAACCGCCATTACAAAGACTCGCTGAATGTGGTGTTCAGTCTGCGAGCATGACGCAGATTTCAAAAGATGCTGACCTCATCTTTTTGTCGCTTCCATCAGGTGAGGTCGTGTCGAAGGTTGTGCTCGCGCCCGCAGGTTTGCTCGAAGCAGGGCGCTCGGGGCAGATCGTTGTTGACCTGAGCACTTCGCCTTTTGACACCACACAAAAATTGGCGGTCGCGTTTGCTGCAAAAGGGATGTACTTTGCCGATGCGCCCGTGATGCGTACGCGTGCGGCAGCCGAGGCGGGCACGCTCGCCGTACCAGTCGGTGCAACACCTGAGCTGTATGCACTGCTCGAGCCCTACATTCAAATGTTTGCGACAGACGTGCGCCATGCCGGCAAAGCCGGTTCAGGGCAGGTGGTTAAGATCCTGAATAACATGGTTGTTTACGAAACAGTGCTTGCATTATCCGAGGCCCGTGCCATTGGTGCGCGTGCTGGAGTCGACCCAGAGACTCTTTTTGCGGCACTAGCGGCCGGCTCGGCGGATAGCTTTGCCTTGCGCAATCAAGGGTTGAAAGCCATCGTGCCACAAGAGTTTCCAGAGCGTGCGTTTCCCGTGACATATGCGCGTAAAGACTTGTCGTATGCGGTGGCGCTCGCCGAGCAGGTTGGAGTCAACGCCACCGGAGCCAAGAATTTAGTCGCCTGTTTTGATCAAGCGATTGCGGCCGGATACGGCGCGAAATATGCGCCTGCGATCAGTTTGCTATTTGAGCAAAGTAAACTTGATTGACAGCAGGTTAGCCGCGCCCTATAAACACTCTCTGAGCTGTTGCAGTTGAAAGCGGTAGTTTCAAAATAACAGGATGAGATATGACTCGTAGCCCAGGTGCGACTGGGGCGCAATTATTGCAGCGCTTTACCCAGGCCGCGTCAACCTTTGCAAAACCTCGCCCGGTGCAGGTCGATATGCTTGTGCAGTTCGATGACCTACCTGTCATTGTTCGGATTCGTGACGGCCGTGTGGTTGAAATCGTAGAACGTGGCGTGGCGTTGCAATCGTGGGATTTTGCAGTCAAAGGCACAGCCGAGGGCTGGAGTAAGTTTTGGTTAGCCACGCCTCCGGCTGGTTGGCATGATCTGCTGGCGTTGAATAAACGGCGCGTATTCACAATCGAGGGGCATTTGCACCCGCTCATGGCACATCTGCAATTTATTAAGGATTTACTTGCCTCGCCACGTGAGGTGACGGCATGAGCGTCACACTTGAACCGATTGTTGGGCGTTACACGACGTTTGCCATCGAGGGTAAACAATGCCGTGTGTACTTTGAAGAGGCGGGCAGCGGGATTCCGTTAGTGTGTTTGCATACCGCTGGAGCTGACAATCGTCAGTATCGCCACATGATGAACGATCCTGAAATTACCTCTCGCTATCGCGTACTTGCGTTTGATATGCCTTGGCACGGCAAGTCTTATCCGCCCGAAGGCTGGCAAGACACAGAATATAAGTTGTCGACGGCTCTGTATGTTGAAACGGTGATGGCCTTTTGCGCGGCGCTCGAGCTCGAGCGCCCAGTGGTCATTGGTTGTTCAATTGGTGGACGAATTGTTTTGCAACTCGCCCATCTGCACTCAGACAAATTTCGCGCCTTGATAGGCGTTGAAGCCGCAGATCATCAACAGCCCTGGTACGACACCTCGTGGTTGCATCGCGGTGATGTGCATGGCGGTGAGGTCTGTGCAGCGCTGGTGTCGGGCTTGGTGGCACCACAATCGCCGGCAGTCCACCGGCATGAAACGCTTTGGCAATATATGCAAGGTGGTCCTGGTATTTTTAAGGGTGACCTATATTTTTATCGGGTTGACAGCGACTTGCGGGGCAAGTTGACGGGTATCCGCACAGACTTATGCCCGCTTTATCTGCTAACAGGCGAATACGATTTTTCGTGTACGCCAGAAGATACGCTTCGCACAGCCGAGTCGATACCAGGCGCTCAAGTGACCGTCATGCGCGAAGTGGGGCATTTTCCGATGAGCGAAAACCCAGCGCAATTTCGCAAATATTTATTGCCAGTCCTCACACGAATCCAGGGCGAGTCACAAACCAATTACCGTTTGCGCTGAAAAAAAGCCACCCGTTTAGGCATAATCAATGGTTTCAACATGACACAGACACTCTCAGATCCAGTGGCCCTTTGCATGGCCGATTATGCACTGACGCAAAGATGGGGCGATTTGCCTGAAGAGGTGCGTCTACATACTTCGCGGGCTTGGGTGAATTTTGTCGCCTGTGCGACGGGCGGCGCATTGATGCCCTCGGTGGATGCTGCCGTGACGGGGCTGTTGTCGATGGGGGCCGGTGATGTTCCCAGTTTAGGGCGCTACGAAGCTACCTCGCTACCTGATGCAGCACTGATCGGCAGCCTAGCCGCGTCAGCGCACACGTATGATGACACTCACCTTTCAACCATTACCCATCCCACGGGGCCCGTCGCTTCAGCCGTGCTCGCGACCGCGTATCAACTCGGTTCAGTCGATCGCCCGGTCAACGGTGAGCAGATGCTCAATGCCTTGGCGATTGGCCTCGAGCTTGAGTGCCGTGTGAGTTGCGCGATTAAGGCGGGCGGCGCCAATATGGGTTGGTACATGACGGGCTTATCGGGGGCGATCGGTGCAGCCGCTGCAGTCGGTCGTTTGTTGAATTTGACGCAGCCTCAAATGGTTTCGGCGCTTGGGCTCGCCGCCAGTCAGGCGGGTGGCCTGCGTGCAGCACACGGCAGCATGGCCATCACCTTTGTGCCGGGGCTCGCTGCGCGCGATGGCGTGGTAGCGGCCCATCTGGCTGCTGCCAATTATGCGTGCAGCGCAATTGCGATTGATGGTCGTAACGGGTTACTGCAAGTCTTGACCGGCGGCCATGATGCGAGTTTGATACGAGATCAGCTTGGCGAGCGCTTTGAATCCTTGAATAATGCTTTCAAGCCTTACCCATGTGGCATCGTGGTTCATCCAGCAATTGATGCGTGCTTGCACTTGCAGCGCACCCACAATATTAGTCATCAAGATATTGCAAATATCTCGCTGCGGGTACATCCAGATGCGCTGATATTGTGCTGGCGTAAACTGCCCGAAACCGTTTTAGATGCTCAGGTGAGTCTGTATCACTGGGTAGGGGCAAGTCTGGTATACGGCGCAGCTGGGATTGCACAAGGCGCGTTAAATAGTGTCATGGATCCTGCAGTTCGAGGCTTGCAAGAGTGTGCTGAGGTGGTCACAGACCCAGCGCTGCAAGACAATCAAGCAGCGGTGAGCATTCGGTTGCGTGATGGCCGTGAAGTCGAACATTTCACGCGTGATGCGACGGGTAGCGTGACCAATCCGATGAATGATCAGCAACTCGCGGCAAAGTTTCTTGAGCTTGTCATACCCGTGTTGGGTGAACGGCGTGCACAATCTCTGCTGGCCAAGTCTTTAGATATGGCTAGGGTCAATAGTGCGGCTGAGATATTGCAGTTGGGTGCCCGATAGTCTTTCGGAATGAACGCTTACTCGACCAATCCAGCCACAACATTTGAAAAACCCGAATCCACATGCAGGATTTCACCGGTCACGCCCGAGGCTAAATCCGACAACAAGAAGGCGGCCACGTTGCCGACTTGCTCGGTGGTGACGTTACGACGCAAGGGTGCGTTGGCTTCGACAAATTTTAAGATGCTTGAAAAATCTTTAATGCCGCTTGCAGCCAGCGTTTTAATCGGGCCTGCTGAAATGCCGTTGGCACGAATACCTTCAGGGCCAAGATTGGCCGCGAGGTAGCGGACCGAGGCTTCAAGCGAGGCTTTAGCTAGGCCCATGGTGTTGTAGTTGGCCAGCACACGCTCGGCACCCAGGTAAGTGAGCGTGATCAGGGCGCCATTGCGCCCTTGCATCATCGGGCGCGCCGCCTTAGCTAAGGCCGGAAAGCTGTACGCTGAGATGTCGTGGGCTATGCGAAAGGCTTCACGCGAGAGGCCATCTAGAAACTCGCCGGCGATCGCTTCGCGTGGGGCAAAGCCAATCGAGTGCACCAAGCCCTCTAGGCCATCCCAATCTTTGGCAAGCTCGGTAAAGGTGGCTTCGATTTGACTGTCTTCAGCGACATCACAGGGCAGCACGATCTTGCTGCCAAAATCGGCCGCAAATTCTTTGACCCGTTCTTCAAAACGTTCGCCAGCGTAGGTGAAAGCCAGTGTGGCACCTTGCTCGTGGCAGGCTTTGGCAATGCCGTAGGCAATCGACCGATTAGAGATAACGCCCGTAATTAAAATGCGTTTGCCAGAAAGAAAGCCCATAAAAGTCCTAGAAATAAAAAATCAACGAATCGGATCTACTCAAGCGGGTAGGGCGCTAGTTGGGATTGCCCGTGCCGGGAACACGCAGTTTAGCGCCGACTTTAACGGTATCAGTTTTTAGGCGGTTTAGCGCGCGCAAGCTCACGATAGTCGTATTGTATTGGCGAGCGATCGTCTCGAGGGATTCGCCTTTGCGTACGACATGGATGCGCACCTGTTGGCTAGCCCTGGCACTAGGCTGTCGTCCGGCAACCTGGGGCACACCAGAGGCACTAGGCGGCGCAAGCTGTAGCCCTTGTCCGGCTGGGCCAGGAATAATAACGATTTGCTCTGCAGTGACGCGCGCGTTTGGTTCAATGCGATTCGCCTGACGCAAACGG
>Ga0209550_10006106_pt1 | contig 11265 bp, 10 predicted proteins | sample LauGreSuBDMM15SN_2_FD_187567 | JGI IMG/M metagenome (GOLD analysis project Ga0209550, IMG submission 187567) | Freshwater lake microbial communities from Lake Michigan, USA - Su13.BD.MM15.SN (SPAdes) (version 5) | ecosystem: Environmental > Aquatic > Freshwater > Lake | place: Lake Michigan... | reverse complement strand
CTTTAAAGTTTCTACAAATAGAGAATTATGGATTGTTACAAAGATTTATTTACAGAATTATGAACATTCTTTTTTACACATGGTTACTTTTAAGTTTTTATGAATGAATGTTTAATATTTTATTTATGGGGATAGAAGGATAAAATTCTATCTATCTCTTCATTTTTATTAGTTTTATTTATTACAAGATGTAATGAGACATATATATAGGTCTATCTATTCAAAAAGAATGAATGGTAAGATAGGACAGTAGGAAGTTTTGATCTAGTTCCTTATAGGAAAAATGAACTTTTCTTATATATTCTGGAAAAATTTTTACGGAACATACTCTATACGCTACATAAGTGAGAATTGATTTTTTTTATATAAAATAAATCAATTCGATTGACATTGAATTTTCAGTACGCATTTTATGAGTATGAGTGAGTGGAAACATTATTTGGGTGAAGGGCTTAATACAAAAGAGCTAGAGAAATTATTTTATGAATTAGATTTCTCAAACGGTGAAAATATAGAATCAGTAATTTTTAAAATAGCCGAGCTAATTCCATGGCAAACATCTGTTTATGATGTGATTGATGAACTACAAAATACCACTCTTCGGATAAGTACCAGAAAATATTCCCGTCTTATTCAAAAAGAGATAGCTAATGTATATTTAGCAAGTATCACAAAAAAAGGATTTACTAATAATTATGATGATTTAGAAGGCGGCGTTTTTCTTCTCTCATCAATGGGAGATCCAAGTGCATCTTATAAAAATTTCAAACTCAAGCTAGATACTTTAGCCCTTAGAGTAGGTGAACTTTTTGAACTGAATAGGGAGATTCTCACCGATTCAGTACGTATACAACTTCTCAGTAGAGTATTACACGAGGAGGAAGGATTTTCGGGTAACCAGAGTAATTATCATAATCCTGATAATTCTTTCGTGACTAGAGTGGTAAAGTCTAGAAAGGGAATTCCAATTTCTCTCTCAACAATTTATATTTTGATTGGAAAGCGACTTCATATGCCTATCTTTGGAATCAATCTTCCTATGCACTTTATGGTCTCTTATGAAACTGAAACCTTTCAATCTTATATAGATCCATTCAATGGAGGAGTCCAGATTACAAAAGAAACCTGCACTCGTTTTCTAGAAGCAAATGGTTACAAGGATACTTCAGACCATTTTCGTAAAACCAGTACTTTGACCATCCTTAAGAGAATGTATAACAACTTAATTCTAATTTATCGAAAATCTGGGGAGCTTGAAAAAGAAGAAAACTTTTCAGAACAGTTAAAAATTTTAGAAAGAAAAAAAAATAATATTTTATAAACATTATAAACCAATCCATCCCTCCACCTCCAGGGGATACTAGCCTCAAGCCTTCTAAATAATAAGTAGATATTAATTTTTTCATTCTTGACGAAAAAATGAGTACAAATAAACTTTTTCTATATATTAGCACTCTAATCATTAGAGTGCTAAAAAGGGAATAGGAATGGAACTTTCACCAAGACATAGACTGATCTTAAAGGTTTTGATAGATGATTTCGTAACCGGAAATCGTCCAATTGGTTCAAAAACCCTATCAGAAAAGTATGAATTGGGCATTTCTCCCGCAACGATAAGAAATGTATTCCGAGACCTAGAAGAAGCTGGGCTGATCAACTCCAAGCACCATTCAGGAGGACGGGTTCCTACCGAGATGGGATATAGAATCTATGTTGATAACTTGGTAGTGCTCTATGAGCTAACTTTAAGAGAGAAGCAGAGAATCCAAGAAGAGTACTTAAAAAACCAACTGAGGTTAGACCAAATCTTAATGGCTACTTGTAGGGTGTTATCCCTCATTTCCAGCAGTGCAGGAGTGGTTATATCACCAAAGAAAAACTTTGATTCACTAAAGCACATCGAGTTGATTCACGTGAGTGGCGATGAAGTTCTCATGATTCTAGTCACCCGATCTGGAATGGTAATCAATCGAAACCTTTTCCTTGATGGTAACATAGGTCAGGAATCACTCTACCAAATTTCAAAGTACCTAAATTCTAATCTCAAGGGTCAGGAGTTAGAAGATATTCCATACCTCATCGAAGAACTTAAACAAAAAAAAGATGGTCCTGAAGATTTTATAAAAATAGTTACTACTTTGCAGGGAGGCTTGGACTTTGATTCAGGTTCTGAGGGTGATATCTACGTGGATGGGCTCCAAAATTTAGTTAATAATTTAAAAGGCGAAGAGGCGGATAAATTAGACGGTATCTTAAGTTTACTCGAAGATAAGAGAGCACTCAGGGAAATTTTTTCAAAGTATGTGAATACAGATGGTGTCCTTACTTATATTGGTGAAAAGGATAGTGATATGATGAGTGGAATGAGTATCATTGCTACCAATTATAAATTAGGAGAAAAGCGAATAGGTTCTATGGGTATACTGGGTGTGCAGAGAATGAACTATAACAAAGCACTCCCACTAGTAGAATTTACATCAAAATTAGTTTCTGAAATGATAACTAGAATAAGCAAATAAAAAGGAGGGTAAATGTCAGAACAAGAAAACACAGTAACAGAAAATTCGGCTAATGATGAAACAGAAGGATCCAAAGTAAACGATTCAAATGTAGAATCTTCTGAGGAAACATCGAAAATTGCAAATTTGGAAGAAGAAATCAATAAGTTGAAAGTTGAAAACTCTTCTTTGAAAGATTCATGGCTTCGAGAGAGAGCAGAATTTCAAAATTATAAGAGAAGAACTGCAAATGAATACTTAACTATAAAGAGGGAAGCTGTTAAATCTTTTGTAATTAAAATTATAAACCCCTTAGATAACTTAGAGAGAGTTGGAATGGGAGTAAGTATTACAGATGAGTTAAAGCCATTTATAGATGGAATAAATATGATTAAAAATGAGTTTTACTCTGTATTACAAAAAGAAAATATTCAAAAGACTGACCCTTTAAATAAGCCATTTGATCCTATGTCAATGGAAGCGATAGCAGCAGATGAATCAGAAAATTATACAGAAGAGACAGTAATAGAAGTGTACCAAGTAGGTTACGAATTTGTTGAAAACAATGAACGTATTACTTTAAGACCCTCAAGGGTAAAAGTAGGACGACCAAAGTTTTAAAAAGAAATATAGAATAGAGGAGAAAAAAAATGTCTAAAGAAAAAATTATAGGTATAGATTTAGGAACTACAAACTCATGTGTTGCAGTTATGGAAGGTGGAGATTTTGTTGTTATTCAAAATTCAGAAGGTGCAAGAACTACTCCTTCAATTGTAGCATTCACTCAGAAGGGTGAAACGCTTGTAGGACAATTCGCTAAAAACCAAGCTATTACAAATGCTGTAAACACAGTAAGATCAGCTAAAAGATTTATAGGAAGAAGATTTAACGAAACTTCAGATGAGGTAAACAAGGTTTCCTATAAAGTTGTTCGTTCTGGAAATGATGGGGTTAAGTTTGAGACCAGTGCAGGTGAGATGACACCACAGGAAATTTCTGCAAAAGTTCTCCAAAAAATGAAACAAACTGCTGAGGACTATTTAGGAACTACAGTTAAAAAAGCAGTTATAACAGTGCCAGCGTACTTCAATGATGAGCAAAGGCAGGCCACAAAGGATGCAGGAAGAATTGCTGGTCTTGAAGTTGAAAGGATTATCAATGAGCCCACAGCAGCAGCACTTGCCTATGGTTTTGATAAGAAAAAGCAAAATTGTAAAATTGCAGTGTATGACCTCGGTGGTGGAACATTTGATATTTCAATTCTTGAGCTTGGTGATGGGGTATTTGAGGTAAAGGCTACTAATGGTGACACACACTTAGGTGGTGATGACTTTGATCAAGTTATTATGGACTGGTTGGTAGATGAGTTTAGAAAACAAACAGGAATTGATATTTCAAAAGATAAGAATACTGTTCAGAGATTAAAAGAAGCTGGTGAAAAAGCAAAAATTGAATTATCTGGGACTCAATCCACACAGATAAACCTTCCTTTTATCACTGCAGATGCTTCAGGTCCAAAGCACTTGGATATGACACTTACAAGAGCTAAGTTTGATCAATTGACAAAAAGCTTAGTAGAAAAAAGTAGAGGTCCCTGTTTAAATTGCATAAAGGATGCAGGCCTCAGCGCAAAAGAAATTGATGAAGTAGTACTTGTTGGTGGATCTACTCGTATTCCAGCAGTTCAGGATTTAGTGAGAGAGATCTTTGGCAAAGAACCTAACAAATCTGTAAACCCTGACGAAGTAGTAGCAGCAGGTGCTGCAATCCAAGGTGGGGTTTTGGCTGGGGAAGTAACAGATGTATTGTTACTCGATGTTACTCCTTTATCACTTGGTATTGAAACTCTTGGCGGTGTAATGACAAAGCTAATAGATCGTAATACTACAATTCCTACTAGAAAATCACAGGTATTCAGCACTGCGGCTGATAACCAAACCGCTGTAAGTGTACATGTACTACAAGGTGAAAGAGAACTAGCTAGGGCTAATAGAACGTTGGGCAGATTTGATCTGGTTGGTATACCATCTGCACCTAAAGGTGTTCCACAGATAGAAGTCACATTTGATATAGATGCAAATGGTATCGTTCATGTCTCTGCTAGAGATTTAGGTACAGGCAAAGAACAAAAGATTCGAATAGAATCTGCATCTGGTTTGAGTGAAGAAGAAATCCAAAAAATGGTGAAGGATGCCGAACTCAATGCAGAAGAAGATAAAAAAGCGCGTGAGTTGGTGGAAGAGAAGAATGAGCTTGAAGGACTTACATACTCCCTTGAGAAGTCTCTTGGAGAATTAGGTGACAAACTTCCTCCACATGAAAAACAGCTTGCGGAAGATGAAGTCAAACGAGCTAGAGAAGCAGTAGCAAGTGATGATTTAAACCGAATCAGAGCCGCTAAAGAGTCCTTACAGCAATTTGCACAAAAGTTAGGTGCAAGTGCATCACAATCACCTAATGGGGAAAGTGCACCTCATGAGGGAGGATCAGAAGCTAAGGATGATGGAAAGGTTGTAGATGCTGATTATACAGTAGTTGATGACGACAAAAAATAAAATCTATAGCATATATTTGCTATAAGATAAGTAACAGATATTGAATAGTATGAATGGCGTTCCTGCAAAAAGTCAGTTTTTGCAATCTTATTCGCAACTATCCTTGTCTTTTTCCGCCTGCCGGCGGAAAAAGACAGCTATTGCAGTTGCGTCATGAATAAGTACTATTCAATATCTGTTTATGTAATACTATATTATAAAATTTATTAGAAAGTAGGAATTTATGAGCGAAAGAAGCTACTATGAAATCTTGGGTGTTTCCAAAACAGCCAATGATGATGAGATAAAGAAAGCCTATCGTCAGCTTGCCATAAAATATCATCCTGATAAAAACAAAGGGAATAAGGAAGCGGAAGAAAAGTTCAAAGAAGCTGCTGAAGCTTATGAAGTTCTCAAAGATCCATCTAAAAGACGCGCATACGATCAATTTGGTAAAGCAGGAGTGAATGCTTCTGGAGGTGGATCGCAATACGGACAAACTGTATATACAGATTTTTCTGAAATATTTGGAGATTTTGGCGGTGGTATCTTTGAAAGCTTTTTCGGTGGTAGGAGTGGTGGGGGAAATAGATCAGGTCCTAGGCGGGGCAATGATTTAAAGTATAATTTGGATATCACCTTAGAAGATGCAGCTCTTGGTAGAGAGTCTAAAATTGACATACCTCGAGCTGAAACCTGTAATGAATGTACGGGTACGGGAGCCCAAAAAGGAAGTTCACCTGTAAAATGTCCGGATTGCGGGGGAACTGGCCAAGTTCGTCATACGCAAGGATTTTTCTCTGTCACTTCTACATGTAGTAGATGTGCTGGGAGAGGTACTGTGATATCTAATCCATGTAAAGTATGCAATGGAATGGGACTTGTTGAAAAAAGAAGAACAATTTACATTAAAATTCCTCCTGGAGTCGAATCGGGGAGTCGAATAAAAATAAGTGGAGAAGGGGAAGCTGGTCCTAACGGAGGTCCACATGGAGACCTATATGTTGTCACACATATTAAAAAACATGAATTATTTGAAAGACAGGGCAATGATCTCATTATCACCAAAACCATTCCTTTTACTATGGCTATTTTAGGAGGAGAGATAGAAGTTCCCACTATAGAAGGGAAAAATATATCAATGAGAATACCTGAAGGTACAGAATCAGGACAAGTCTTCCGTCTGAAAGGTAATGGTATCCCTTATCTTGGATCTTATGGCAAAGGGGATCAGCATGTAATCATAAGACTCGAGATACCTAAAAAGATCAGTAAGAAACAAAAAGAACTGCTAGAAGAGTTTGTAAAAGAATCTGGAGAAACTAATAGCGGATTTTTCAAAGGGAAAATCTTCAAATAGAGTTATTTTAGAATCTTTATAAGTTATCAAACCAGGGAAACGGTTGAGAACAAGTTAAGCACTCCAAAAATTGTGTACAGGAGACCGCTATGTCGGAGAAAATTAAATTAGGTATCATTGGTGTAGGCCACATGGGTCAATACCATGTGAATGTTGCTAGACAACTTTCTGAAGCAAAGCTCATAGGAATTTATGATGCAGATCCCGAAAGGGGTAAGACAATAGCAGGCAAATATGAAACCAACTTTTTTGGAAGCATAGATAATTTGCTCAAAGACTCGGATGCGGTGGTCATTGCTGCTCCAACCTTTCTGCATCATCAAATATCCAAAGAAGCCTTGCTTGCAAAAAAACATGTTTTAGTAGAAAAACCAATCGCTGAGAGCGTTGAGCAAGCTAAAGAATTAGTATCTTTGAGCCAAGAAAATAATTTAATTCTCCAAGTTGGTCATGTTGAAAGATTTAATGGGGCCATCTTAGAATTGGGAAAGATAGTAGAATCCCCGATTCTCGTAGAGTCCCGTAGGCTCGCTCCTTTTAACACTCGAATTCGAGATGTAGGGGTGGTTTTAGATATGATGATTCATGATATAGATATAGTTTTGAATCTAGTAAAATCAGATGTGGTGAGTTTACATGCTATGGGTGCAAAGGTAGTATCTAATCACGAAGATATCGCTTCCGTAATACTTAAATTCAAAAATGGTTGCGTAGCGTCCATAAATGCTTCCCGTAATACTCAGTCAAAAATTAGAACGCTCAATATAACAGATAAAAATTCATATATCACACTGGATTTTACAGACCAAGAGATAGAACTGCACAGACAGGCATCCTCTAATACACAAATGTCTTCGAATGAAATAAGATATAGGCAGGAGTCAATCGTAGAGAAAATCTTTGTTCATAAAGACAATCCTCTCAAGCAAGAGCATGAGCATTTCATAAATTGTATACTAGGAAAAGCTCAGCCTCATGTTGAGGGAGAAACGGACATCAAGACTCTTGAGATTGCTCATACGATTCTAGAGCAAATTTCAAAAGGCTATTGAATGAGCGATTTAAGTAAAGGTAAAATCTTAATTTCTAATTCTACAATTATATCAGATGAATTCAATAAGACTGTTGTGTTTATGATTGAGCATGATAGTTCAGGTGCTTTTGGTTTGGTTATAAATAAAAAATCCGAATATAAATTGAGTGAAGTAGTTATAGGTTTACCAGAAAGTATCTCAAAAAATGTTCCAATGTATTGGGGGGGACCTGTTGATAATAGTTTTATCAGCATTCTCCACAATGATCTTAGTTTTAAAGATCCTGGTTTATCTGTAATACCAGGTGTATTTTTGAGCAGGAGCTACGATTTGCTTCTCAGTTTATTGGAAGCAAATAATTCACAATACAAGGTCTTCCATGGATATTCTGGCTGGGGAGCTGGTCAGCTAGAGGGAGAGTTTGAGAGAAAGTCTTGGGTCTTGCACAAAGTAAATGATAAGTTTATCTTAGATAAAGAGGAAGAGGAAGCTTGGAGGGATGCTTTAAAAAGTAAGGGGGGTATTTATAAATATTTTGCGGATCATACAAAAGACCCGCTATTGAATTAAATCTGAGCATTGGGCAGGGGAGGATTTGAACCTCCGAAGGCGAAGCCGGCAGATTTACAGTCTGATCTCGTTGACCACTTGAGTACCTACCCAGTTTACAGCTGCCTAAGGGACTTGAACCCCCAACCGGCTGATTACAAATCAGCTGCTCTACCATTGAGCTAAGGCAGCAATTGCTATACCAGTTTCAAATTCCTGTATATAAAGTCAACGAAATTCATACTTATAGGCTGTCATTTTTTTAACTTCCAATCTATAGTTTTTATAGATTTTTTTTAGCCCTTAAAAAAGATTTCATAGCAGGTATGAAACTATATTTAATCAATGCTGGAATGACTTTTTCTATACTCTGTTTTTATCTTGGATATTTAGCTAGGATAAAGAACAATTCTCTGCATAGAATCATAAATTCTATAGGTATATTTTTTAATTTATCAGCCGCAATTTTTTTGCTATCTGGGAAATATCTTATGGGCGGAATTGAGGCAATGGGGATTGTCCCTTTGGTACCTCTTTGGGCTGTCAATGTTCATAGATTCTTTGCTCTGATAAGTCTGATACTAATGCTATCTATGGGTACTACAGGGTATTTACGTAAAACAAAATTACACAAACAATTACATCTATATTTCTTGTTCTTATATACAATTATATATATATCAGGAATGTTAATTTTTCAAAATGGATAAACTATTGGAGATATTATGGAAATTACCGCACTCAAAGAGAAAGCTAAACAGATAAGAATTGAAATAATTAAAATGGTCAATGCTGCCAACTCGGGTCATCCGGGAGGTCCATTGGGATTGGCTGATATCTATGCGGCATTGTATTTTAAGGTGATGAACCACGATCCCAAAAATCCAGAAAAAGAAGACCGGGATCGACTTATTTTGTCAAATGGACATGTGTGTGCTGTTCGGTATGCATCCATGGCGTTATCGGGATACTTCGATGTTTCAGAACTGGCGACTTTCCGTAAAATGGGGAGCAAGCTCCAAGGTCATCCCTCTACAAGGTATATGACAGGAATTGAAAGTTCTTCTGGTTCTTTAGGCCAAGGATTATCCATTGCAGTTGGATTGGCGTTAGGTGCTAGGCTTCAAAATCAGTCCCATAAGGTATACGCTTGTATTTCAGATGGAGAATGTGGAGAAGGTATGACATGGGAAGCTGCTCAATCTGCAGTGCATTATAAAATGGATAATCTTGTGGCTTTTATGGATAGAAATTTTATCCAGATTGATGGAAATACAGAGGACATTATGAGGCTAGAACCCCTCGGTGAAAAATTTAAAACATTTGGTTGGAATGTGATCGAAGAAGATGGTCATAATATGGAAGGAATCTTAAGTGCATTTGAAAAAGCTAAAAAGCATTCAGGATCTCCTACCCTAATTGTATTCCGAACTACTCTTGGGAAGGGTGTATCTTTTATGGAGAACCGTTCAGAATGGCATGGTACTCCACCTAACAAAGAACAAACAGAGAAAGCATTAGCTGAGCTAAACGTTCCCGTGTAAAAAAGATTCCCGGGCTCATCACCCGGGATAGAAAGATTAGAAAGTTAGGCTGAAAATATAGCGTTTTTTGTTATCCCATAGGATAGGGAATAGTTTTTGATACTTCATCAATTCTAGATAGAGTATCTGGTGTTAAATTGATATTACTTGCTTTTATCAACTCTGAAAATTGTTCAACTGTATTTGCTCCAATCAGTGTGGATGCTACAAAATCATTTTGTTTGCTCCATACTATGGACATTGTACTACAACTCATACCTATATCTTTAGCAATTTTCATATATTCAGATGTGGAGTTTAAAGTGTTTTCATTTAAATATCTGCTGGATTGCTTTTTTTGTCTTTCTGCTAATTTTGCATAACGGGTGAATCTTGCATTTTCTGGAATATTACCATTGTTGTACTTACCTGACAAAACCCCGCCCGCAAGAGGAGAATAGGCAAGTAAGCTAATATTTTCTCTTTTGCAAATTTCACTCAGAGCATCCTCAAACCTTCGATTTAGCATACTATAATTATTTTGAATAGACTCATACCTAACCAATCTATTCTTATCAGCACACCATAGACTTTTCATAAGCCCCCATGGGGTTTCGTTGCTACAACCCACATACCTGACTTTTCCACTTTGTACCAATTCAGACAGAACAAATAGTACTTCTTCGTAGTACATGTCAGGATCTGGCCAATGAATTTGGTATAAGTCGATGTAGTCTGTCTTAAGTCGCCCTAGACTTCCATCTATTGCTTTTAGAATGCTGTGTCGATCTAGTGCAGTTTTCCCACTTCTTACAGGTGGGCTAAACCAACCATGTCCAGGGCCACATACTTTTGATGCAAGAATGACAGAATCCCTAGATTTTGTTTGGAGCCAACTACCCAAGATTTCCTCTGTTCTATGAACATAGGAAGGGTCTGGAGGTACGGGGTAGACTTCCGCTGCATCATAAAAATCAATACCAGAGGTATAAGCTTCATTTAGAATTTCAAAAGCAATGGATTCTTCACAAGAAGAGCCAAAAGTCATAGTACCCAGTCCTATTTCTGAAACGACTATACCTGATTTTCCTATTCTTCGCTTTTTCAATGATGTTCCAATAATTTTATTATGTCTCAATCATACCTATTTATTTTATTTGTAAAGAAAAATTCATCCTGTAAGAAAAAATATAAATAAGAGGATGGAAAGATAAATATCTTAGGGAATGAATTTTTAAAACATCATCAAATATTTTTCAAAAATATAGGATTTGTTTCGATAGGAACCAGCGACAAAATCCTCGATATTCATCCTAAATTCTCCTTAAGGTAAAATAAGAAAATCTATAATTTACTCATCAATTAGATTTAATTGATGGAATGGGATTTTATGAGACATAATTCTAGAAGGTCTTATAAGGGAATAAATGTAACTCAATTTAAAAATCAAAGTAAACAGCGATAAATATTCTATGAAGGAAGGTATGAGTAAGTTACTATGCAAAAATTATCAATTTAGAAATACCTATCTCCTATTGTATAAATTGTTAATTAATTATCAATTTTTTAAAAAGGAAGTTATGAATCGAAAACCATTGTCTTTATTTATCATTCTTTTGTTTGTCAGTAATTGTAATTGGATGGAATTTAATAAAGTAGATATTCCTAATATAGAGAAGTACCCAGAAAATCAAATTCAAGTAAATAAAGACTTAAAGACTGTTGTTTTTTTAGTTGATGAAGAAGGAACCGAGATTACAGATTTAC
>Ga0209550_10006104_pt1 | contig 11268 bp, 10 predicted proteins | sample LauGreSuBDMM15SN_2_FD_187567 | JGI IMG/M metagenome (GOLD analysis project Ga0209550, IMG submission 187567) | Freshwater lake microbial communities from Lake Michigan, USA - Su13.BD.MM15.SN (SPAdes) (version 5) | ecosystem: Environmental > Aquatic > Freshwater > Lake | place: Lake Michigan... | reverse complement strand
ATATTTATACACTTTACAAGATAAATTGTAATTTTATAAATTTGAAATTATTATTATTTTCAGACATCAAAAATATATTATTATATAAGTTTTGCAAAAATGGCATATATTGTTAAATTATTATCCCTATTGCTTTATAATGGCCTAATATTGAAGTATACTATATATTCGACTCTTAATTTGCCTCCCAATGGCCTATAAAATCTACCAAAAGGGGGGGGTTGGCCTCCCAAATTGATATATTGCTTTATAATGCGCTAATAATGCGTTTTATAATATCAAAAAAAATGTATTATTATACTTGTTTACCGTAACATAAATAACTTATGCTTATTTGTTTGCTCATGTCTATTTTTGTGTGGAATTGTAATAGTTGAGCCACATGCGCATATATATGTTTTTTCTCTATTTTCCTTTATTTTATCTTTGTTCTTTTCTCTATTTTCCTTCAGTTTATCTTTATTTTTTTCGATATATTCTTTTCTATATTCTTTAATTTTATCTATATTTTTTTCATACAAATATTTATTGTATTCTTTTTTGCTTCTATTTGGTGTACTTGTATTTAAATTTGCATTTAATTGCTCAAACCAATATCGCTCTCTTGTCCTTGCCTCATTGCCGTCAATACAGGAAAACTTCTCAATTTCTAACATTGACCAATTATCCCAGCCACCATTATCCCTAATCATTTTATATAATTTAATTCCGTGGCTATCGGCATTTGCATTATTACATCTATTTTTATGCCTCCATTTTCTATTGGCAAAATTACAAGTAGACCCAATATATATATCTGTAATTATTGGGTCATTGCATACAATTTTATAAATTACCGTATTGGAATAATCAATTAATTTAATGGGCATTATCTCAAAATATCACACCTATATATTATGGTATTTATTTATCTAATATAGATATTTTTTATAAACATTATGCAATTTATGCGACGCCTACGCAGTGGCGACTATATCCAAGCGAAATTGAATTAATTATATTAAATAATAAAATATATATTTATATATATAAATAATTTTTATAAACTGTGAAATGGAAAATCCTGAGGACCTACTTATTGTTGCCGCTGCCAAGTATGAAAAATTAAGACAGCAAAGACTGAACGCCACTAAAAAATGGAATAGCGCGCATCGTGATAAGGTCAATGAGTATAATAAATTTTACCAAAGGCGATTAAATGCAAAAAAAAAAGAAAATACTACATGCACCATTAAAAACAATAATGACCCTGAACAATATAAAAAATACCAAGCCGAATATCGGCACACGTCAAAATTAAGAAAATTACCATTCTTTAATTCTGATATTATTTTATGAATCGGAACAAATTATTTTTTTCGCCCAATTTCTAAATCTGGATTAAGTCTGAATAATATTTCTGGCAAATGCTCTGTAGCAATATTTGATGTCTTTGACTTAATTATAGTATCATTCTTTTCTGGTTTTCTAAAATATGATGCAAAATCTAGATCAGATTTAATGACATATTCATTCTTTGGTGCATCGTCTTCATATACTGATAGATTACCAGGGTTTAAACTAATAATTTCAAATATCTCATCACTATATATTTTAGCAAGTTCTCTTACAATAATACCTGATTGTGAATATCCAATTAATTTAATAGTATATTTTGGATAATCCTTTAATACCGTTTCAAGTAATGCTTTTGCCTTTTTATATCTTGTTGAAATATTATAAGTCCTAAATATATAATCAAAGTTATTTAACCAATCACTAGTCTCACGAGTCCCACTATAATTTATGATTATTATTTTTTGTTTCTTATTCTGATATACTTGAGAATATCTCCCTGATAATTCTTCTATAAATTTATATCCCGCAAGCTTCTCCCTAATATTATCATCTACATGACCATTTTTAATGAATTTATATATTTCTGATACTTTTAATGATCCCCCCTCACGATCTCGCGGTTTGATGCTGTCTTTTCCTATTCTCATTCCATAGAGGTCGGTTATAGAGTCTGTGGCCACAGACTCTTCTTTGCGATGCCTACGCAGTGGCGGCACCTTTTCAAATACAAGCTCAGCCCCATTATCTAATACTTTTGTAAAGTATTTACTATTTGGGGTTGGGTCAAATTGACGGAAACTATAAAAGTTCTTTCTTTGAGTAGAATCTATTTTTTTATATTCAAAATGTTCTCTAATATATTTAATCGCCTCTGATTTACTGAATTTATCTTTTGGCACTAGTACAGATTGTATTTTAAATCCATGATGTGAATGAGTCGCCGTTGATTCGCCTAATCGACCCATTTATATATTTTTATGTTTTATATACTATATAATATATAAAATGATAAAATCTCCATATTGTAGACAGGGTAATAAGTTACCTATCTTAAAAGATATAATAGAGTTAATACCACCACATGCAATATATTGTGAGCCATTTGTTGGATCTGGAGTTGTTTTTTTTAATTTACCAAAAGCATCACATGGTAGTATATTAAATGACTTAGATAAAAATGTTGTTAATATATTAAAATTAATTAAAAAGGCGCCATTATCCCCAAATAGGTATCGCCATGATTTAAATACATTAGAAAAAATAAAAAATTTTTATGATAGCCATAAGAATACTACAGAGGATTTATTATTATATTATAGAATCATCGCATGCAATGGTTTTAATTCAAAAACGTTTACCAGTGCTCGACAAATATATAACGACTCGAATCCAACAGCAATACTAAAAAATTTAAAATATTATAAACAGATGCTAAAAGGTGTTAAAATATCAAATAAAGATTATATTGATATAATATTAAAATATGATAGCCCTGAAACTTTTTTCTTTATCGATCCGCCATATGAAAATACGCATGTAAATTTTTATGCTACCCCGGTGGATATAGATTATGAGGTGATGGCTTTTTTATTACAAAATATTAATGGTAAGTTTCTATTGACTATTAATGATAGTCCAAATATTAGAAAAGTATTTAAAGGATTTAAAATAAAAAAAATAGGGGTTAAAACCACATGGTATAATAAGAAAGAGCTAAGAAAAGAGCTACTTATCATGAATTATTAACTGTCCATTTTAATATATGTCCCTCTTGCGGTATTTGATGATGTTCCCATTTCAGCTGTGGTTTTGTCCATTTCCTCCATAACTTTTTTATATTTATCAGTAAGGCTAATATTCCTCAACATTGATACCCCAATTGGACGACCAAAGATGCGATTTAATATGCGCGTAATTGCATTTACTGCCAATAAAGGCTCTCCCTTATAATTCACCAATAAATAAAAGTTCTTTTGTTTCTTTAAAGGGTGTATTTTTGCATATTTTGCAAGAATATCAACCAATTCTGGGTTTACTTCAACTTCCTGCATAGAATATGTTCCAGATGTTTTATACTGATTGAATTCAAATTTTTTCAACTTTGGCAAATAGTAATTAAATTCTGGATTTTCAATGATATTTTTGTCATTAACATATAACATGAGCATATAATCTTTATTACGTCGAACCGGTTGTAATACGTATAATGATAAAATAACAAAATCTAAAATAATAGCCCATTCTTGGTCATCAACTTTCTTTTTTGCGAATAGTGGCATTGCTTTGGCTTTTAAATCTTCATAAATTTCAAGCACTTGACTCTGCTCAATCCAATTTTTTTGCTGGGTCTCACTCTTTACATTTGAGCCTTTCTTTAGTGATTCTGCAAGACTCATCATTAATTCGTAATACATATCATATACTGCCTCATATTGTTTTAGCCCTCGCAATGTTGTAACAATAGAAATTAAATAGGTCCTCTGGCTATTGGGCTTCAATTTTTGAATGCGAGTCAATACTTTTTCGGTATCTTTTAGAAAATCATAATTTGGTTCTCCATTTTTTTTTGTTTTGATTGCTTGCTTATTATTTAATCTAATAATATTTGCAAGATATACTTTTTTTGTACTTTCGGTCGTAATCCTATTCTTCCTAGACTTTCCACCCACAATATCTTCGTCATCAGTTATAGGCATTGCGCCCCCCATTTCTTCAATTAAATTGTCAATTAGTTCTGCCATTTTTTTTAAAAAAATAAAAATAAATTAAGTTTATATTATTAAATATTTTCTTTTTGTGAGTTTAAATAATTAATATGTTTTAAAGTTTTAAAATGTTTTGTTTTGCTATCCAATCTACAAATTGAGCCACATTCACAAGTATATGGTTGAGATGCTCGTTTATTATGATTGTCTCTATTTATATTTCGATATTCTTTAATTTTATCGTTATTTGCTTCTTTGTATTTTTTATCATATTCATTTATTTTATCTTTATTTTTAAGCTGATATTGCTTTGTTTGTTCTAAAATTTTATTTCGATTCGTGTTATAATATTCCTTACATTTTTTTTTTATCTCAATTATATTTTGAGAGTAATATTCTTTATTATATTCTGGTCTTAACATTTCATATTCTGTTTGTACACTATTTGGTCGTTGTGTATTTAATGTTGAATTTAGTTGCTCAAACCAATATCTTTCCCTTGCCCTTGCTTCATTACCATTTGCACAAGGAAATTCTTCAATTTGTACCATTGTCCAATTAGGCCAGTTTCCATTATCTCTAATAAATTTATAAATTTTAAAATTATGCCGTCTATCAACTGGATTAATACATATAGTTCTATGTTGATATTTTCTTTTAGTAAAATTTATAGTTGACCCAACATATAAATCTGTAACGAGGAGATCATTACAAACGATTTTATAAATAACTGTTTTAGAATAATCAACTGCAGTCTTCGGCATCTTATTTTGTCTTATTATATACTATATATTTATTTATCTAATTAGATAAATTTATTTAGATGTTAACATAACCGCCAATTCATCGAAACTTTTTGCTCCATATTGTTTCTTCACTGAGGAGAACCATTTATAAAATTCTTTTGGGTTTGTTATTCCATTCATAAATGCTAATAATCTTATTATTGAAAAACGCCCACATGTTGCTATTTTAGGATCCCATCCCTGATATTGCACTGGATTGTGCTTTAATGCACCGCCCCCTAATTCTTTTAAATAATCAGAAACTTCTCCAAACTTTATCCTCTTTTCTTTATCAATATGCGCTAAATCTTCAGCGCTAGAAAGCCCATAACTATCAAAAAATTCATAATTTTTACCATTCCGCATAATGCAAGTCCAATGTCCTATCGATTGATTATTATTTTGCTCATCAATAAAGAATAATATAGCACAATCATTTGGGTATGGCAATACTTCAGAAATTGAATTATATTCGACTAAATCAGGAAATCTAATTATTTTAATATCCCTACCAAGTATTTTTTTGATGTCTTCGGCACTAACCATATAATCCATCTGTGTTTTTTTGATATTTTTTAAAAGGTTGTATATATAATGTTTAATAAAAAATCTTTTTTATTCTCATTTGCTGGAACTGCAATATATTTGGCATTGCATAGACATCGCTAATACTACGGAGTATGTCAGAAAAGATTAAATCAATACAAGCAAGCACAAAAAGAAATAAAAGATTTCAAGTAACTCTTGAAAATGGTGATAAATATTCATTCGGATTATTAAATCCAGTTCGTGGCACATATATAGACCATGGCGATAAGGAACTTAGATACAGATACTGGGCTAGACATTATGGCAATCCAAGAGAGAAAGAATTAATCGATTCCCTCACACCATCAGCAAGTTTATATTCCGCATATATTTTGTGGGGTATGTCTAAAAGTATTCAAAAAAATATAAAAGAACTAAATAATCTTATTGGGTAGCTCTCATTCCATAGAGGTCGGTTATAGAGTCTGTGTTCACAGACTCTTCTTTGCGATGCCTACGCAGTGGCAAATGGATTTGAATCGCTATCGCCTCTAGGTGGTGGTCGTACTCTCCTCCTAGTTGATACAGGCGGTGGCCTAGGTGGGCGATTTGCAATTGCTCTTCTAGATGCAAGTGTCTCTTGCCTTTTTTCGTGCATTAACATACTTAATACAGATACAATTAAACCAGCGGTAACTCCCCCAGCAACCCCTTGAACTTGTGAGGATGTAATGACATTATATATAGCATCACCTGCTTTATTCATTGTTTTTGTAAAATCTTCTTTAAGCCCTTTTCCAGAATCACCCTCATCTTTTTTTCCTGAAGTAGGTTCAATCATTGCGTCAATATATGGATTGGATTTTTCTACTGGTGCTTTTACCGGTGGAGATTTAACTACTTTTTGCGATTCTGGTGTTGGTGCAGATGTTCCTGAAAACATTGAAGATATTGATTTAACTGATTTTTTTGGTGGTACAATATAAGATGGCTTATCTTGTTTAACTGTGAAATTAGGCCTATTTTTCTCAAGTTCTTCTTGTGCTTTCAATGCGGACTCCATACTACTAGCTGTAATAGTTGGTACGACTTGCTTCATAACTGATTCAAAATCTTCTTTACTTTCTTCCACTTTACTTGATTCTGGATTTAAAAAGTCCTTAATGCCTTGATATACACCCTTATGCGATAGTGTCACTTTCCCAGTATCACTAATATCTTGTGGATTTCTATATGTACCGGTAGATGGTGGTTCATATCTATTTACAGCATCTAATTGTGCCTTACCGTGGGCTTTAGAACTGAATATTGTGGCTAAAGCTGGATCATCTCGCAGTATTGCTTCATTATATGGTTGGTTATATCCCATATCCTTTAAATATTTATTAACTCCTGCCTTATTTGGATTTTCAAGTAAATATCGACTTAAATTTGATTGTTCAGATGACACAATTCTACCTTCAGGTGGTCTAATATCAAAGGTATCTGGTTTTAGTATTGTTGGGTCAGGTTTAAATGCTTTTTTAAGTGCTTTATTTGTTGCATATTGATTCAATGCGGTTTGCACCGCCTTAGTATCACCAGTTGGGGCATTTTCTCCAAAACTTGCCATTATAGCATCAGGATCATTAATTTTACTTTTATCTCTAGGATATAAACTAATTGCCTTCTCTCCAGCTTTTTTACCAGCATATGCAGTTAAAAGTCCTAATGCCGTTAATATTGAATATTGTAGTCCAGCTTTTCCAAGTAATTTGGCCTCATCTGAATAAATCCAATCGGTAAGCCTTTCGGCAATTGGCTTGGCCTTCTTTTCGGCCTCTTCTTTCTTCTTTGCATAATCTCCAAACTTTGATAAGTCTCCCCCCTTTAAAAAGTGTTTTAGGCCAAAACCACTCCATGGCAGATTCGCATCTTTTGTATCTGCTTTTATATTTTCAGACCTACTCATTCTATGCTTTCCAGTTGCAAACTCTTCTAAAGCATCTCTAATATCATCCTCTGGAATATAATCAAGTGGCTCAGATTCTCTTGCCTTACCTTTTATATATTTAAATCCAGCATATCCAGCACCGCCTAATAAAAATGTAATTAATGAAACCAATGCTGCTTTATCTAAATGTAAATCTCTTGCATATTGAATTAAATCAGTAATCTTTTTAGATGCTATTTCTAATCTTTTATTGGTATCTGAATTCAACCCCATACCACTAAAATGTGTTATCCTTTCTTCACCCTCTTTATATTCTGGCTCCCATTCCGATTCTATTTCTTTAATAAAATTCCTATTTCTAGAATTCTTTAATACATTTTCGCCTAGGGTTCTTAATTTATCATCATGTGATTTTATCATATGAAAGCCCACTCCGCCTAATGCAGTAATAATTAAAGTAGATAATGCAGCAATGCCCATGGTTTTAGCATTTGGACTTGTAATAATTTTATAAATTTTATCTTTTACTTTTTTTACCTTATTCGAAAAGCCTCCCCCCTTTAATCCCTTACCTGCTTTGGGTAAATCCTTTTCTAAATGATTCGCAATGGCTGTATCTATAGCACTATCCACTAAATTCTCGGCCAATTTCTTCGCACGTACCTTGTCAACATTATCATTATAGACAACTTTGTGTATAATATCATCTAATACGATTCCAACCTTTAATCTTGCATCGTCTTCAGCTTTTTTTATTTGTTTTTCTAAATGTAATTTGTATCTATTTTTTTGAGCCTCATCGTCTGAAGATGAATCATTATTTTGGTCATAATTTGGATCTATACTTTTTATTATTGGAGATATTTTTTTCTTTTTTGACTGCATTGCATCTTTTTGAACGGCATTTTTTACGAATTCTTTCATATGTGCTGTAGTTCTTTGGCTTTTTATAAAATCAGAATCGAGGGCACCATTTCTATTTGCATATTGGTGAGCCTTATATCCAGCCACCCCAATTCCAGCCATTATTAAACTTGTTAATGCTGTAACCCCTAATCCTTTTGCTTCCTTACTAGTTACAACTTTATGGATATAATTTTTAATTTGTTCTATATTTAATTTTCCACCCTTTAACCCTAGCCCCCTAGCGATTGTTGGTTTCGCAATTGGGCTTGTCATCGTTTCGGATTCTATATTTTTAAATATATCATCTAATTCTTTAAGCTCAGAGCTTATTTCACTGTGTACTTCATTTTTTATTCGATTTTGTGCCGATTCATATAATGGTGATAATTTTATGTTTAGCATATCTTGACGATCAAGTTCCTCTTCAATTTCATCTTCAATTTCCTCTTCTAACATATCAATAAATTGGTGCGATCTTTTTATTGGAATTATATCTTTTTCCTTTGCTTTTAACTCTGCATTATTTCTTTGGCTTTTTATAAAATCGGAATCGGTAACATCAGGATTTCGTCTCTCTCTTGCATATTGGTGAGCCTCATATCCAGCCACCCCAATTCCAGCCATTATTAAACTTGTTAATGCTGCAACTCCTAATCCTTTTGCCTCCTTACTTGTTACAACTTTATGGATATATTTTTTAATATCTGCTACTGAAGATACCTTTCCGCCTTTTAATCCGTTTGCTTTCATATGTGGTGGTTTTGTTTTACTTGTTGGGGGGTCATAATATTCATCTTCATCACTGGAATCATGTGGGTCGCCCTTAGGAAATACTATCCCAGTTGGGTTATTTCCTTGATCATATAAATCTCGCTCGGCCTCAAGTATATCTTGTCTTGTAGCTGGTATATTTGATTTTTTACTAATCATATCAAATATAGTTTTTTCAAATTCGGTATCCTGTAATTGTTTTAATGTTTTAGGTGTAGCTCCCTCTCCCTCTTTTATAGATTTTGCAAGGGCATCTGCAAGTTTTTCATTATCACCAGATGAAATTGCCTCATTTATCAGTTCAGTATTTGTTTTAGGCATACCCTCTTCCACAGGCATATTTGTTTTAGAGTTTCGATACTGCACCGCTTTACCTGTACCATACCCCATTATTCCTAATATAATAGTAGTTAATGCAGTTGCCCCAATTAATTGAGCCTCTTCTGAAGTTAATTCTTTATATACTTTTTTCTTTACTTCATTAAATTTCTTTTTAAAATCGGAAGCCCACCCCTTACCTTTAAATGAACCACCATTCGCACCAGTTGGGTCAGATTGTACACCATACTGCCCACCTAATTTTGATAATAGATCAATAAGCTTTATAGACATTTGTTTTAACTCAATTGATTTTTTTCTTGCAGATGGTGCTTCTCCGTCTTTTGCAGTAAGTACACCATCTGCTATTTTAGATAGGTCAGATTTTAATATTATATTTTTATCTAAGTTTAATTGTAGTTTTTCAATACCTTTTGCCCCCGCTACAGAAGCACCACCAATTAACATTAATGATAATATAGTAATTATTGCATTCTTTCCTAACAATTTGGCATAATCACTAGTTAAGAAATTCATAGCCCTATCATATATTTCTCGCGACGATTTAGATAGTTTATCCATAATTTTTTGTCCAGTATATTATTTACAATAATGAATGGGTTATTATATAAATAGTAATAAAAAAAAAATGACATTTATTTATTTCTAAACATTTTTAGTATAACCCATGCACTTTGGCATATTTACTAGCCTCGCCTAATTTCATACCATGTTTCTTCATATTAAACATTAGGATATTATAATATAAGAGGTCATATAGTTAAGTTATAAAATGATTAATGGTAAAATATATAAATTAGTTTGTAATCAAACAAATAAGGTGTATTATGGCTCAACAACTCAAACATTGATGAAAAGAAGAGACACTCATCGCCAACATTATAAGAGACATATAAATACTGGTTGTGATTATATTACTGCATTTGAAATTCTTAAAAATGATGATTTTAAAATTGAATTAGTTGAAGAATTAGATTTTAATGATAAAAAAGAATTAACCTCAAGAGAGCGATATCATATACAAAATAATGAATGTGTTAATAAATATATACCATCAAGAACACACAAAGAATATTATTTGGATAATAAAGAACACTGTAATCAAAAAAGTAGGGAAGATTATCAAAAAAATAAAGAAAAATATTCTGAATTAAATAAAAAATGGGCAATTGAAAATATTGATAAAGTTAGACAACATAGAAAAAAGTATAAATCGAATCTTGGGGTATTTATATGTGAATGTGGATTAAGTTGTAAAAATTCAAACTGGGACATTGAAAGACATAAAAATACTAAAAAGCATTTAAGTTTAATATAATCCCAATTCTTTTACTTTTTTTGAAGCCACCCCCAGTGAAACTTTATGTTTCTTCATATACTCTGAGATAACGGCACCACGGACATTGTTGCCTCTTTTAGTCCCAACAATTTTATTAATTTTACCACCTTTTACAGGTGCTTCGCTCGCCTTTTTTCGCCTACCAAAGTGTTTTAATCCCATGCCTTCCGCAGGTTCGTCAGTCGTACCGTATGTTGTTTCAGTTCTAACTTCAGATGGCTCATCATCCACCATTCTTTCTTTAGCCTCATCTACAACCTTTTTAACTTCTTTTTTTGCCGATGCTAAACTCATAATACCTTCACTCACATCTGAGGATATTTGAAATACTTTTGCCGTAATTGCTGGCATAATTGCTTTACTTACATACGGACCAACATAACTTGATGCAATTGCCATTAAAAGAATTGAAAGGCCAGATGCCCCAATTTTTAAAGCCATTGGAGATGTTAATTTTTTTGAAATTTCTTTGGCATATGGTGCAAGTTTTGCAATCGCATCTTGTGACTTTTTACTCATTGTACTATATGTTTTCTTTGCAGTTTCAGCACCAAACCGACCACCGCAATCATCAGAATCATAATCAGAACTATCGCAATTGCCATAGCCACCCCCCTCTTCATC
>Ga0209550_10006102_pt1 | contig 11270 bp, 19 predicted proteins | sample LauGreSuBDMM15SN_2_FD_187567 | JGI IMG/M metagenome (GOLD analysis project Ga0209550, IMG submission 187567) | Freshwater lake microbial communities from Lake Michigan, USA - Su13.BD.MM15.SN (SPAdes) (version 5) | ecosystem: Environmental > Aquatic > Freshwater > Lake | place: Lake Michigan... | reverse complement strand
GGTCTGAATATAACAAAGAGTGGATTTCAATTCCACAATAATAATAATACCTGAGCATGTGTTTAAACGGCTCACTATTATTTCTTACAACTTGAGGAGAAGCAGTGGCATCTAAGTCGCCAGATATTTCCGAGCGCACGATAATTGATTTATCGGGTCGTACTTCTACTTACTACGATTTAAACGCTAACGCATTTGATGTGGCTATTGCTGGCTTGCCATTTATTATGGCAGTAACAGACAGTACCCCATACAAGCGACAGACTGCAGAGTTCCGTGCTCAGCGTGTAGACCAAATGCGTGACCCAGGAGAGCACACTCTTGCTGGTTCAGGCTACTGGACACGAAGCCAATCCTCTTTTCATTATGGTGAAGGTATCCAATTTACCGAGCCAATGGAAGGCAATGACATGGAAGTTCGCTTCCGTTACAAGTCATCCTATGGCGTTAACCCATGGACTCCAGGTGAATTAACCCTTCTTCGCAAGACAACACTTGTTCAGGCTTTTGTTGGTGCCTGCAAGGTTGATACAGGCGCTAGTAGCACAGGTGTAGCCTTCCTTATAGCAACTGATATGGCAGCAGATGTCGCCACAACTACTGCTGCATCTGCAGCCACAAGCGCTACGACCATTACAGTAGCAAGCACTGCTGGGATAGTTGTTGGATATGTAGCAAACGCAACTGGCATTACCTCTAGCACAACGGTATCTACGGTTGGCACAAGTAGCATAACTCTTTCTACTGCTACTACTGGAAGCGTAACCAGTGGAGCGAGCATAACATTTAATCCCGTTACTGCAATGTATAAGATTACAACCGCTGGTACATCTACAGCCTTAGTTAATTTCTCATCATTTGGCAACGAAACAATCCTTGCTACCACATCTGATGGTACATTTATGTATGTTGCTACAACCGCTGGTCTTTATGATGTCAAATTATCTGATGGCACAACACATAAACATTATACATACGACTCTTTAACGCTAGAACATGCAGCACTTAAGTATGTAAAGAGTCGTATTGTTGCTGCTTTTAAGTTTACTAATAACACCTTTTCTGCCTATGAACTTACCTTTAATAGTAAGGGTGCTGGTGCTGCGGTTGATATTAAAACCACTATGACATCTGCAAGTGGAACAGTTATCAATGGCTCATCCCTTATGCCAACCCAATGGACATGGAGTGCAGTAGCCGAAGGTTCTAATGCAATCTACTTTGGTGGCTATGCAGGCGAACACTCTACAATTTTTAAGTTAACGGTTGATAATACTGGTGCGCTAGGCACAATCATTACCGCTGCCACCTTGCCACGAGGCGAAACGGTTTTATCTCTTTACACATACCTTGGCACATACCTTATGGTTGGAACAAACAAGGGTGCTCGCATTGCAACCTTAGACCAAAATGGTGACATGACATACGGACCATTGGTATTCCACAATGAGAACGGTGTCTTTGACTTTGAGGGTCGTGACTCATACATTTGGGCAGCCAACACCAATGGTGTTAATTCTAACTCAGGCACTAAGCGTATCAATTTAGGTCAACCTATTACCCTTTCAGGTTATGCACAACCTATATCTACTGGCATATATGCTCGTGCTAACGATGTATTTTCTGATGCTACTACTGGAACAGTCCTTGCTGTTCGTATATTTGGTGGCGATAATCAAGTTGCCCTTGCTGTTAATGCATCAGGTATATGGCTTGAAAGTGCTACAGAGTTAGTTGACCAAGGTGAAATTATTACTGGCTTTATTCGCTATGACACTTTAGAAAATAAATCATGGAAGCGCATCCGTGTGCGTACGCCAGACAATACAACAGTTGGTGATATTAGTGTGTTTAAACATACTGCCAATACGGATACCGTTATTACAACCATTGAAGAAGATGAAGATACTTCACTTGATTACGATATAACGGCTGCATATCCAGATATTTTTCCAGAGGCTGCGTTTAAACTAATCATGTATCGCAATGCAACAACTGCAAGCATTGGTGCGATTGTTAGTGGTATAGCAGTTAAGGCTTTGCCTACTCCTACCCGTGCTCGTATCTTACAGATACCTTTATTTTGTTACGACAGAGAAACAGACAAGACTGGGAACATGATTGGTTACGAAGGCTATGCCAAAGAGCGGTTATCAATTCTTGAAACTGTTGAGGCTAAAGGTGACACCATTGTAATTCAAGACTTTAACGCAGGAGGCGACCCCTTTGAGTGCATCATTGACCAAATTTCCTTCGTTCGCTCTACCCCATCTAATCGTAACTACACAGGCTTTGGTGGAATTATCACACTCATAGCCCGTACTGTCGTATAAGGAGAATAAGATAATGACACCAAATGAGTGGGCTGGTTTAGCCGTAGCACTAACCACTTTAGTAGGAACTTTAGCATTAACGGTTAGACACCTAGTTAAATATTATTTATCTGAACTTCGCCCCAATGGTGGCTCAAGTGTCAAGGACCAGGTTAATCGGTTAGAAGAAAAAGTAGAATTTATTACAGAGTTAGTATTACAAGTATTAAAAAAATGAGTAATGATATTGATTGGGAATACCAAAACAAGTTAAGAGAGCAGTGGTTAAAAGATAACCCAGATGCCGAGTATCAGGGATGGATGTCAATATGAGTGCTACACCTGCAGCCATTGCGCTGCTTCGCCAAGCCACTGCGCTACAACCTAAGCGTAAGAAAGCATCCGATGGATTACTTCCAAGCGCTGCTCACATGAAGGCAAGTCCTACATCTGACCACAACACAGGCTATGCAGTTGACTTAACACATGACCCTAAAAATAACATTGACTGTGCTGACATCTTTGAAAAACTTAAAGAAGATAAGCGAGTTAAGTACCTTATTTTTAACAAGAAAATTTGGTCAAAAGATAAGGCTCGCCTTGGCAATCGCCCTTATACTGGCAGCAACCCGCACATTAAACATCTCCACATTTCTATCAATGATGCCATGGGTGAGGACACAAGCCCTTGGTTTTGGTGGATGAATCAGCCCAAAATAATCAATACCGTACTGGCAAGTCTTACCCCAAAGCCAGTCAAAAAGGCGTACCCTGTAGAAGTGTGCACCTGTTGTAAAGTACACGCCAAGAAATCCTAGGAGGAATAATGGAAGCACTAAAGCAAGTATCACTAACATGGTTCCGTGCAGCAGCATCCGCTGCTATCGCACTTTACCTTTCAGGTCAGCATGACCTTAAGACACTCGGAACAGCAGCACTTGCTGGTTTCCTTGGACCAGTCCTTAAATGGCTAGACCCATCAGCCAAGGAGTTTGGTAACGGCTCAGAAGAATAATAGTTTAAACAGAATAGCCCCTCGCTTAAATGCGGGGGGCTTTTTTGCTTTCCCAATCTTTATTTTGCTGAGTCTTTAATCGGTGGCAGTTGGCACACAGTGTCTGGAGGTTGTCTGGTTCATTGTTTAAATGCTCACCGTCTATATGGTCAACATCTAATTGGCTACGGTGCTCTGCCACAAAGCCACACAACTCACAGTAATCTTTCTTATGCTTGGCTAACTTGACACGATTAACATTGGACTTGGTTCGGCAGCACCAATAGCCCCTTTGCTTTAACTTAAGTCTTGTGGGTCCACATACTGCACAGATACCCCATCGGATAGTTGGATTTTTAAGAAGCAATCTATGCTGCATTTACCAATTTTTTCAAAGCGTTTAAACGGCGCAGCCTGGCTTGTTGTTCACGCCTTACGCCTAACTTGTACGCAATCTTGTACAAGATAAAGTTCTCAGTCAAGACAATCAGTATTAAAATTATTTTCATTATCATCCACTGGTGTAGGTACAGTCACTAATGCTCCACAGTCAGCACACTTAGCATCGGTAAACCATAGGCTAATCTCGTTATCTTCAAACATGCATCCGACTTGAAAGACAAGGTGCCCACAATTAAGGCATACACTTGAGGAAATACCACGCAAGTTCACTATTACAGGTGGCTTCGCTCGGCTCTTGAGGAGCCTCGCTATTACACCCTTCCGCTGCACGAACAGGAGTCTAGCCACTGTTTAAATTACATCCGTGTAATTCTCCTTTGGCGTGTCGCACAATAGAGCAGACTTTGTAGAGTAATCTCCTCTATTGAAAGGAAGGCAAATGACACTTGAACAAGTAACAGGTAAGAATTATGTTAGCCACTCAGCCCTAAATACATGGCTTAGTTGTGGTTGGCAGTTCTACCTATCACGAATACAGCATGTTCCCGAACAGCCATCATACTGGTTAGCAGGGGGCAAGGCAGTACATGAAGGCACAGAACTTTATGACCGCCTATACCATGGCACTGACAAACAAGACATCTTTTCATCACGAGGTGCGTTTGAAGCGGCATGGGAACTCAACTACAAGGCTTCTGACAATGGCATGGAGTGGAGAGCAGGTGGGCGTGCGACTAAGTTGTATCCAAACAAAGAGGATGCTGCTTGGTGGCTTGAGGCTGGACCTAAGATGATTGATTTTTGGGTACAGTTTCGTCAAGACAGTGGCTTTACCATGTATCAGATACCTGAAAGTGGCGAGGCTATTGAAACAGAACTTAATCACGAGGTTGGAGGCGTGCCTATTAAGGCGTTCCTTGACCGACTAATGGTTGCACCAACAGGTGAGTTGATTATTGTAGACATCAAGACAGGTAGTAAACCACCTGCTGGTCTAACTCAACTTGGTATCTACGCAATTCTTGTAGAGAAAATCTTTGGTGTTCGCCCATCTCTTGGTTCATACTTCATGGCACGGACTGGGGAACTAACCCAGCCTGAAAACTTAGACCGTTATACCGAGGCACGCCTTGGTTCATGGGCTAAGGGCTTTGAGTTAGCCATGGAAAATAAAATCTTTATCCCATCAGTAGGATTTATGTGTGGCACATGCTCAGTTAACGCTGCATGTTACGCCGTTGGTGGTAAAGACTCTCACCTCTACCCTGAAATAACAATAGGAGAAAACAAATGAGCATGACCGAAGCAGCAATTCAGATTAACTTCAAGACAAAGAAAGATGGCATGTTGATTAACCTTCGTGCCAACGATGCCATTGAACTTGATGGTTTGTTAGATGGATTAACTCAACGCCTTGCAGCATTGATTGACCTTGAACAAACTGTTGAAGCAATGGCTACACCAACACAGTCACAGGCAATGACTACTATCACTCAAGCATTTCCTAATGCAACACCAGTACAAGGATATAAGCCAGCAGGTGCACCAACACCTGAGTGCACTTGTGGTGGTGGAACAATGCGTTTAGTTCCAGCAGGTATCGCTAAGGCAACTGGTCGCCCATACAAGGGCTTCTATGCATGTCCAAAACCACAAGGACAGGCTTGCCAAAACAAGGTATCTGCATAACACATGCGCCTTCTCAGCCGTGCTATTAAGACAGCATCACAAGGTGGTGCAACGCTTCCAGTTGTGTGGCAATCTCTTGCTGCCCAACAAATAGCAATCCGTTACGGCGAGGTAAGCATGATTGCTGGACCGCCAGGGGCAGGTAAGTCAACACTTGCTTTGTCCTTGGCAGTCCGTGCAAAAGTTCCAACTCTTTATATCTCAGCAGATACACACTCCCACACCATGAGCCTTCGTCTACTTGCTCTACTTACTGGCAGACAACAACAAGATGTTGAACCATTGATGGAAGCAGACAGGGATTGGGCAGCACAAATGCTCAAGCCTGCTGACCACATCATGTGGGAGTTTGATTCATCACCAACGCTTAAAGATATTGAAGATGCAGTTCTTGCATCTCGTGAGCGCTTAGGTGAGGATGTGCGTTTAATCGTATTAGATAACGCAGTAGATGTGACGATGGATTCTCAAGATGAGTGGGGCGGATTGCGTACCTTAATGAAAGAACTTAAATGGTGGGCAAGAGAAACTGGAGCAGCAGTAGTTGTGTGTCACCACACCAGCGAAGGCGTGTTGGGAAATCCATGCCCACCACAAAAAGCACTGCATGGAAAGGTTGCTCAAACCCCTTCTTTAATTCTTACTATTCATAATCAGATTTCTACAATGGGTGTATGTGCAGTTAAAAACCGTTACGGTCCAGCAGATGCTACTGGTGGTTCACCAGTGTGGTTGTCGTATGAACCAGCATCAATGCAAATCAATGATGTTATTTCATACGAACCAATGCAGTTAGTTTAGGAGAACACATGAGTAAATGGGAACTTACAGTGGTTGAAAATGCAGGAGAAATCCCAGCATCAAAGGTCACAACAGAGATTGCAGTCCAAACTGCACCCCTCAACATAGACATCAAGGCTCAGTTAATGATTGCTAAGCCTAAAACATTAGCGTATACCGTGGGTTGGAGGGCACTTGTTTGGCAAAATAAGGAAACTGGTCAGTTCAAGGACATCTCAGAAACAGAGTATGAGGAATACCTTAGGACTGGCACTATCAATATCTCCTCAAGAGATGGAACAGATGGTGGAGAAGTTGGGTCTACCGATGGAGATAAAGGAAGCATTAAAGAGTGAGATACCTCAGGTCTTAGAAAAGATAGAGGATGTTGCTAAAAAGATTTATGACCCACATCAGATTTGGTTGGAGTCAATGCAGTTTGCTGACTATGTAACACAGTTAGCAAGCCATCTAGGTGACGACCATGGACCTGAGTGTACTAAAGAGATAGCAGAACAGTTGGCTAACATGTCTAACTCGTTTAAACAAATGGGAGAGAACGCTCTCCAGGTTCTTGATGAATCAGAAAGGGAAATAGATGAGTCACAGTTCTAATGAAACACTAACTATTGGTTGGTGTGATAACGGTATGGTTGACGGTAAGTTTACCGAAGGCATTATGTACACCACCATCATGGCACCTTCTCGTAAGTTAGCCATTAACAATGCTATCCGTGTGCAAGGTAATCAGATTGGCAGGCAACGCCAAGCATTACTGGACATGTGGTTTGACCAAGTTAAAACTGACTGGTTGTTATGGGTTGACTCGGACATTGTACTTACTGTTGATGTGCTTGAAATGCTATGGAAACTAGCAGATAAGAACACCAAGCCAGTGGTATGTGGTACTTACTTTATCTCTAAACAGATGGAGTCATCATTGATGCAGCCTATGCCTGCTTTGTTTAATGAAACAGGCGAGGAGTTTAGTATCCGTTATGTTCACCCACTGCCAGCCAGTGAGGTTATTAAGGTTGATTGTGCTGGTTTAGGCTTAACGCTTATGCATCGCAGTGTTGTGCCTAAGTTGCGTGTTATCTCACCTGACTATTCAGTGTTTGCTGAACAAGAAAACATTGGAGATAGATATGTTGGAGAGGACATAGTGTTCTTTCGTAATCTTAAGAAGGCTGGGGTAGATGTATATGCACACACAGGTGCAAGAGTTAAGCACATGAAACGCTTTGCCTATGATGATAACTACTATGCGTTGTATTGGCAGGCAGCAAAGGCAGCGGAGGAGCAAAGTGGCAACACAACAAGCAAGTAATAAACGCAGAGGCGCAGCATTTGAAATTGAACTTGCTGATTGGCTGATGCAACAGGGTTTAAACGCTCAACGATTACCTCGTGCTGGTCGCAATGACATCGGTGATGTATTCCTACCAGCAACCAATGACATCTATGTGATTGAAGCCAAGGCTCCACGCAGAGATGGCAAGGTAGACCTATCAGGTTGGTTGCGTGAGGCATACCTTGAAGCAGACAACTATCGCAAGTCTAAGAACATGAAGGTAACACCAACCCCATTGGTAATTATTAAGGCATCTAACAAAGGAATTGAGGATGCCTATGTTGTTCAAAGACTGGGTGATGTCCTTGCAAAACTCTAAACATGACATCACTAAGGTTCTTGAACATTATGGATTTGAAGTACCACATGGTAGGCGTGGGTGGTTTACGCTGCGTTGCGCTTTCCATGGTGATAAGGTTAAGTCAGCCCGTTTAAACATAGACAACGGTGGGTTTCGTTGCTTCGGTTGTGACATGGCTGGTGATGTTTATTCATTGATTATGAAACGAGAAGGAGTTGGGTTTAATGAGGCTAAGCAAATCGCAGAAAGAATTACTGGCGAGAGCAACGGAGAATTACGAAAGAAACCTAACGGAGATACTTCCGTACCTGACGAGCAGAGGTATCACAGAACAGACCGCTCGTATATTTCGCCTCGGCTTCGTAAGAGAGCCTGAGATTGGACATGAACCTTACGCTGGTAAGTTAGCAATCCCATACCTCACACCAACAGGAGTAATTGATATACGGTTCCGCAGTTTAAACGCTGATACGGGTCCGAAATACATGAGTAGACCAGGGGCTACAACCCACATCTTTAACATCAATGCATTGGGCGATGACTCCGATGTCCTTGCTATCTGTGAAGGTGAACTTGATACTGTTGTTGCTACACAAGCAGGCTTTAGTGCGGTTGGTTTGCCTGGGGCTAACAACTGGAAATCTTTTTATTCTCGTGTGCTTGCTGACTGGGCAAAGGTTATCTTGCTATGCGATGGTGACAATGCTGGTCGTGAAATGGCAAAGCATTTAAGTAGAGAACTAGACAATGTATTCCCAGTGTTTATGCCTGAGGGTCAAGATGTTAACGATGTCTTTCTATTGGAAGGCGCAGATGGATTGCGTAAGAGGGCAGGCGTGTGACACATGAACACGACTTCGTAAAAGATTTAGACGGACAAGTAACCTGTTCTATATGTGGGACAACAGATGACGAGAAGGAGATGGGCGTTTAAACATGATGGTAAAGAACTCGTCTTTTGATTTAGACTTTGGCTTTGGTCGCAAAGGCGAGAAGTTAGTTGAGGCTTTACTAACAGAAGGTAAGACAGTTGAGGTCAAGCGTGACCGCAAGTGGTGGAGTACGAACAACATTTACATAGAGGTTGAGTGTTGGTTTAACAAGAGTAAATCATGGGAGCCATCGGGTTTGATGGTTACGACTGCGGAATACTGGGCATTTGTATTGGAGCGTGGTGTGATTATGGTACCCACCGACCATGTGCATCATGCAATTAAAGAGTTTGGCAGGGAAATAACCTGTGAGATACCACCTAACTGGAGCAAGGGTTATCTAATTACGGTAGAAGATTTAATGGCAGCGATGAGGATACTTAAAAATGGATAACGATAAAAAATTATTATGGGAAACCGTATACAAAGTAGCACGCCTCAGTGCCACACGATGCGTGCGTATCCATCGCCACCTTGTGACGGCAGATGATGTGTTCCAACACCTAAGTCTTTGGGCAGTAGAACACTGGCACAAGATTGAGGAGTGGGAAGGTCAAGACTCATTAGTGTTTAAACTTAAGCGCACCTTTAACAATGAGTCACAGAAGTTTGCCAGTAGAGAGCGTGCATACAAGAGTAAATCCTCACCCTCTGATGCTTTCTATTACACACATGAGATACTTCAAGAGTTGCTTAAAGATGTATGGCACTACGAACAATGGGTGCAATCAGCAACACCTAGTGATGCAGAGTTCATTAGTAAATCAAGTAAGCCAAGCGAGGGTATGAACCGTGAAGCAATGTTGTCAGATGTTAGCGGCGCACTACATCGTTTAAACGAACAAGACAATCTTCTCCTGCGGCGAAGGTTTGATGGTGGTGGCATGGACTTTGATGCACTCGCCATTGAATACTCGGTCAGCGATGAAGCCTTGCGTAAGCGTGTCAGTCGTGCACTTACCAAGTTGCAAGACAGGCTAGGTGGAGAACAACCTCAATGGAACAATCGTAGATATAGGAAACCCGACAATGATTAGACCCAAGTACCAACGCATGAAACCATGGAACTTAATAGGACTCCCGTTGTATTATATTGGTATCTGTTTAAATGACATTGGATACTACATTTATGTAGCAGGAGATAAAATAATTTGGTATAAGCGTAAGCAGATTGGATACACAAAAAAATGAGTGAGAATAAAATAGATGTTAAATGTTTTCATTGCGCTAAACAATTTCAAGTAGATGAATCCGCAATAAGAACACCTTACTATTGCTGGAGTTGCCAATGATTATAGGTTTGAGTGGATATGCACAGTCAGGTAAAGATACCGTGGCTGAGTTGTTATGTTTAAACTATGGGTTCAAGCGCATATCTTTTGCATTACCTATGCGTGATGCAATCTATACACTTAACCCAGTAGTTGAAGGTGGCAATCGTGTTGCTGATTTAGTTGATGAGTATGGTTGGGATGTAGCCAAGGCTAACCCTGAGGTACGCAGATTACTTCAAGTGTTTGGTACAGAGGTAGGTCGTAATCTTTTTGGTGAAAGATTTTGGATTGACCAAGCGTTTAAACGAGCAGAAGAATACCAACGAGTAGTATTTTCTGATGTGCGTTTTCCTAATGAAGCAAAGGCTATTCTACAAAGAAGCGGTGATGTGTGGCGTATCAATAGACACAATCACACGCCAGTAAATGGACATACATCAGAGCATGCAATGGATATGTTTATGTTTAAACATGTTATCTATAACGATGGAACGATTGATGATTTATCTAATGATGTATTCATGCTTGCTAAACAATTAAATTTGTAAAATACAGAAGCCCTCTCGCAAAGACTGGAATCCGCAAGAGGGCTTTTGTATGCTCACCTATCCTATACTTCCCCTTTATAGGGCAGGTGAGCGGTCTTACTGTATCACATTGCTATCCCTCGTGGGTCGGTGACCTGCATGTTCAAGAGTCTGCGTGCTTGTGCCCTACGAAATGGCGTAGTGCCACCCCATACTCCACTCTTTTCATGGACTAGCCCCCACTCTAAGCACATCTCCATGACTGGACACTCCGCACACATGCGAGCGAACAACCTCTCCTCCTCAATGGTAAAGATGTCCTTGTCGGGGTAAAACAATTCAACATCTAACCCTTTACATGCAGCCTTCTCAGTTAGTTCGGGATTCCATCGCAGTTTAAACGCATCATATCCCTTGCCTCGGTAGCGAGCCTCGGTTGTTTGCATAATGCGATGGTGTTTAATCTCCATTAGTACCAACCCTTGGCTAAGTGATGAGCGTAGGCTTTGCATATAGCACGAGTCTTGCCATATTTTCTTTCAATATATGCAAGCCCAGCATCTACTTGTTTAAACCCATCAAGCGTTGGTTTTGCTTTTATATTTACCCAAGTATCAGGCATGAGTTGTGCTATGCCTAGTGCACCGCTTGATTTGTTGAGTGCCTTAGGTCGCCAGTTGCTTTCCTCTGTCCATAATTCAAAGA
>Ga0209550_10006101_pt1 | contig 11270 bp, 7 predicted proteins | sample LauGreSuBDMM15SN_2_FD_187567 | JGI IMG/M metagenome (GOLD analysis project Ga0209550, IMG submission 187567) | Freshwater lake microbial communities from Lake Michigan, USA - Su13.BD.MM15.SN (SPAdes) (version 5) | ecosystem: Environmental > Aquatic > Freshwater > Lake | place: Lake Michigan, USA... | reverse complement strand
TGCTCTGCTCCTCAAACATGATGACCCTAAGGCCATTACTCTTTATCTAATAATATTTTTATAAGGGTCATCAAACTCGGCTCAGAGCATGATCACCAAGGCTCGCGCCTTCCATTTAGTGTGGTGATTGCAAAAGACATGCTTTTTTCTCTTACTTGAAGAAAGGTGTGAGTTTTGGCGATCATGCTCTGAGCCGAGTTTGATGACCCTTATAAAAATATTATTAGATAAAGAGTAATGGCCTTAGGGTCATCATGTTTGAGGAGCAGAGCATGATCGCCAAGACTCGCGCCGAGGACAAGATCTAGAGTTTAAGCACACCAAGGACAAGATCTAGAGTTTAAGCACACCAAGCAGACATTCACTTCAACCGCACCAAGCATTATAGCTTATAGCAAATTTTTAGAGACCAGAGAGGCCTCGAAAACTAGCCAGAGCCCTAGAAATTAGCGCTTTAACAAAGATTTAGTGCAACACTCCACCTCGCCACCAACAACGCTTTTAAAAAATTTGTTACAAAATAAGTAAAAATATACTAGAATAGCCCTAATTGCCTAATTTGGGCCTAGATTTAAATTATTTTAAAAATGCTTTCGGATAAAATTACTAAAAAACTTACACTTGGACCACTGCCCGCCTCACAAAAAATCTATGTGCAGAGCCAAAAATTTGCCGATGTAAAGGTGGCGATGCGCCAAATTAAGCTTTCTGATAAATCTGAAGCGAAAAATTTTACGGTTTACGATCCTTCTGGGCCGTTTACTGATCAAGATTTTCTTGATAAAATAAATCTTAATAAAGGCCTGCCAAGGTTGCGCGAAAGCTGGATTTTAGAGCGTGGCGACGTTGAATTTTATGAAGGCAGAAATGTGAAGCCAGAAGATAACGGCGTTACGGCGGCGCATAAACCATCGGCGCCAGAGTTTGATTTAAGCGGCTTCAAGCCACTTCGCGCTAAGGCTGGGCAAAAGCCAACGCAGCTAAAATATGCTCGCGAAGGCATTATTACCAAAGAGATGGAATATGTGGCAATTCGCGAAAACATGAATCGCGAGCAACTATTGCAGAAAAATCCGCAAATCATAAAATATCGCGGCGAAACCTTTGGCTCTAAGATTCCGCAAATTATCACACCAGAATTTGTGCGCGATGAAATTGCTTTGGGCCGCGCTATTATTCCTAATAACGTCAATCATCCAGAGTCTGAACCGATGATTATTGGGCGCAATTTTTTGGTGAAAATTAACGCCAATATCGGCAATTCGGCGATATTTTCGGGTGTTGAAGATGAAGTAGAAAAAATGATTTGGGCTACGCGCTTCGGCACCGACACGCTAATGGATTTATCTACCGGCCGCAATATTCACAATATTCGCGAGTGGATTATTCGCAATTGCCCGGTTCCTGTAGGCACCGTTCCAATTTATCAAGCGCTTGAAAAAGTGGGCGGTGTTGCCGAAGAATTAACTTGGGAAATCTTCCGCGATACGCTGATAGAGCAGGCCGAGCAGGGTGTCGATTATTTCACAATTCACTCTGGCGTGCGTTTGCAATATGTGCCGCTTACGGCCAACCGCACTACGGGCATCGTGTCGCGTGGCGGTTCGATTATGGCAAAATGGTGTCTTTCGCATCACAAAGAAAATTTTCTCTACACTAATTTTGAAGAAATTTGTCACATCATGAATAAATATGATGTGAGCTTCTCGCTTGGTGATGGCCTGCGCCCGGGCTCTATTGCCGATGCTAATGATGACGCGCAATTCGGTGAATTAAAAACTTTGGGCGAGTTAACCGAAGTTGCCTGGAAGCACGACTGCCAAGTGATGATCGAAGGGCCGGGCCACGTGCCGATGCACCTAATCAAAGAAAATATGGAGAAGCAACTCGATTATTGCAAAGAGGCTCCGTTCTACACCCTTGGGCCCTTAACCACCGATATTGCGCCGGGTTACGATCACATCACATCAGCAATTGGCGCGGCGATGATCGGCTGGTTTGGCACGGCAATGCTTTGCTACGTAACGCCCAAAGAGCATCTTGGTTTGCCAAATAAAGAAGATGTGCGTGTTGGGGTTATTACTTATAAAATTGCGGCACATGCGGCTGATCTGGCTAAGGGCAACGCTTTGGCGCGTTTGCACGATGACGAACTTTCGAAAGCGCGTTTTGATTTTCGCTGGGAAGATCAGTTTAATTTATCGCTAGATCCTGAAACCGCGAAATCGTATCACGACGAAACCTTGCCAGCAGATGGCGCGAAGGTTGCGCATTTTTGTTCGATGTGCGGGCCAAAATTTTGCTCGATGAAAATTACGCAAGATGTTCGCGATTATGCCAAGGCGCAAGAAGCCGCTAAGGGCATGGAAGAAATGAGTGAAAAGTTTAAAGAATTAGGTTCGCAGGTTTATATTAAACAGGAGTAAATTATGCCTATTGTTAAAGCTACAACGCCGTTGAGTGATGAAAATCTGATTAGGGTTTTGTCTTATTCTGTTGGTCCTGGTTATGATATAGAGATAGATGGTGAGTTTGTCAAAGATGAGGGTGATAAGAAGAAAAAAGAGCCTGTTTTTTTTGAAGATACTTCTTGTCCAAACAAGTATGGATTTTCGCTAGCAATAGTTAAGGGGATGGTAGTGCTTACTGCCGAAGTGGATATGAGGAGGCATAAGTTTACAGTGGGTGCGCCAGGTGGTGAAGAGTTAAGAAAGCTGGCAGTCCAATCATTGAAGGTGGCCTTGAGAGCTAAAGGTGTTGTAATTGCCGAAGATGGCAAAGATTCTGTTATTTCTTTTAGTCGCGATCAGTTAAAAACGAATGATTTTTTAAGAACAACACCAATGGGTGAAGTAGATGTTTTTCTTGATAAAATCAAAAAAGATAGTGCGGCGAGAGAAAAAATTGCTAAAGAGATACTTGCAGTTGCTAGTGATTTAGATAAGCACATTAATAAATCTAAAGATATTGAGAAGATCAAGGCTTATAGAAAGACGCAATTTGAAAAAGGTGGCAAAAAAGCTTTAACCGAAGGTTATGAAAAATCGGTTTATACTTATCCCAAACAAATAGGCGGAGACGAGGGATATCCTGAAGAAGTAATAAAACGTAAAAGAGTAAAAATTCCTGATTCTCCTTTTTGGATTTCTATTGGTGTTGTAAATGGAGAATTTGTCATTGCTGCGCAAGAAGATCGCATGTATCTTGGCAATACTTCACAACAGATGACTGAGTTGAGAGAGGCTCTAGGGCAAAATGAGGTTTTTAGAAAAGTATTTGAGGAAGGTAAAAAACCAGATAGTGATATAGTTTATGGTGGCAATAGAATATATTTTGCCCAAAACGCTTTTCCGATTTTAAAATCGCAAGAAAAATCAAGGCCCGCAAAACCAATGCCTCCAAAAAAGGAAGAAGCCCGATCTAAGCCCACTCGTCGCTTGGGTGCTAAAGAGAAAATGCTTTTGCGGCGCAGAGTCGATCCTAGTTATTGGTATTACGATGACGATATTGATTTAATAAGTAGGGCGCGAAATAGCGAGCAAGGCATTTGCAGAGTGACGTTGCCTAGCGGTGCGGAAGGAGGGACTATAGATAGTGGTATTTTAGCGCGTAAGGAGAATGTTAGAGATAACGCAGAAACTAAACCTTCGAGTGAAGTTCGTAAAGATAGGTTTGTTAGAAATAGCGAAGGTGGGCTAGTGGTGGAGTGGGAGGCGATTTATCTTGGTGGAGAGAATGATGATACAGAGATTGATAATATAAAGCAACGTCTTGGGGCTGCCCTTAGATTTGCGCATAATGGTGCTTCAAAACTCCTCGATCCATATCCGATCAAAATTATTTTTCCCTATAATCCTCACCGTGGGCATTGGATTGCTGGAGAAATTATGCTATACAGAGGCGATAGAGGATACAGCGCTCGACTCACGCAATATAATCCTACATCTCATTATTCTGAATCGCTAGATGCAGATTTTAGGACGACCTTTGAGGGAACTTGTAACGAGGTAATCAAGCAAATAGAGGGCGATAGAGCGCCAAACATTGAAATATTGCCCGCCAAAAGAGAGGCGATAGGGATAAGTAGCGGCGGCGGCAAGCAAGTAGTGCAAAAAGATGGCTCAAGCTGCGGCGTTTATACAGCTTACGCTATTGATAAATTAAAGAGTGGTAAGCCTAACGCCATTGAGCCTCAAGACGTATGGGATGATTTTCCAGACCATACTGCTGGCGCAAGAAAGCAGAGAGTATCAGATCTAGAAGCTGTTCATAATATGTTCGCCCGCGGCATAATTGACCAAGAACGATTTGCTCGATTTACTCCTGCACGCGTTGCTGGCGCAACAAGATTTAAGTCGCAAGCCATTTTGGTTGCAGAAGCGCAGCAAGCAATTAAGCTATATCTTGAAGGTGCAAAAGATGCAAGAGCATTGCAGGCAATGCAATCAATAATTCATCAGGTTAACGAGCGCCAAGCTATGCCGGGGCGGGAACAGATCTGGGCCTTTGTATTTCGTGATACAAAATTGTTGCTAGCATTATTGGGAGGGAATGCTAGAGGCACACAGATCGCGGGAAAAGCGATAGATCCAACAATATTTGATATTTTTGTCAGAAACGTTTCTAGTGATGAAAAACAGAGAATAATAGAAGGGGCGGTTATTAATGGATATCCTGCTGCGCAGCAGGCGCTATTTTCGGCAGTTTTAGAGGGGATTCCGGCTGCTGGAAATACTACACCCGCGTTTGTGCCGCCAGTTGTCGGTAATGTTGTGTTGCACGATATTCCCCCCAAAAAACCTAATGAAATCAAGAAAAAGATCATTGCAGATGATAAGTCGCTTGCGCCAGAGGGGCTAGAAAAAGCTATTGCCAACCTTGAGCAACAAATTCAAGAAAATTTTGCGGATAAGGAAGTTCTTTCTGAGTTGTTACTTTCTTTAATGGCTTCGCAAGACGAGTCGTTTAAATTTGCCGCAGCCGAAAGACTTATTGCTGCCGGAGCCACGGTAATGAAAGGGGCGATAATAAAACGGCCAGCCGACACCGCAACAGAAGGATTGTATGCAGGGCTTCTTCAGCAAACTTTGCGCAACGAATATTTCTTATCATTGTGTAAAACAGCTACAGAGGATGAAATAAAAGCATTTTTAGGCGAGCATAATGTAGATCTAGCGTATGTTTCGATGCAGCATGGCTCTAATGCTTTGCATTGTATTGCGCAAAATCCAAATGGCGTAAATCCAAATATGTTTTTGAGGGCAGGGCTAGATATTAACGCTTACAACAATCATGGGCAAACCCCGTTAATTGTTGCTGTAATGTACAGAGCTAATACTGCTGTAATGCAACTTATTGCAAGTAAAGCCGATGTAGAATTGCGTGATTCAAGTTATGATCTTAACGCCTTAGAGTGGGCTAAATCTTATTTAGATGAGGCTAGTAAAGATGGGTCTCTAGGTTATGCGGCCAAGACTATGGCCATAGTAGGCTACGAAGAAATTATAGGGAAACTAGCTGAAAAAGTAAAAGATCCAGAGCCGAGCGAGCAGTTTTTTTTTAGTACTGCTGCAGCAAATCAAAGGATAGGGTTTCTGCTGCAATATTGCGATACAACTGATGTTAAGTTAGATCGCGAGACATTAGAGCGCGCAAAATTCATGCTACAAGGAATGAAAGAATTTGTAGAATTTGTAGGGCGTGTAAGTGCTAAAGAAGAAGCAATGCGTAACGATGACGAATCAAGAAGGTATTACAAAGAGTTCAACGAAATGCTTACGTGGTTGACAGGAGTGCAAGATAAAGATTTTGACGCAGAAGGTGAAGGTATATCTACTTTATTCACAGCATTAGCCGCACAGTTTGAGATATCACCGTCATCACCAACCTCATCGCGCCCATCATCGGCGCGATCAGAATCAGAATCAGAATCAAAACCAGGAGAGAACCGATCACGAGAAATAGCCCCCCCGCTTCCGCCAAAAAAGCCAGCGGCGCCTAAAGAGCCAGAAATGCCATCAATACCAAAGCTTCCGCGCCAACTTAGAGAAGATCGCAGAGATGGTGCTGAAATAAGCCACAAGAGTAAATCTATCGAAAGTTATGATTTGGTGACAGTTGAAGATAGATACGCAGTGGCGCAAGAAATTAGACAAAAAAGAGATGTTGAAGCGCAAGCCAGAAAGACAAGAATGAATCTTAAAAGAGACATCGTGCATGAAACATTCTCTCTCGACCGTTCTGATTTTTTTGACAAAGAGGTAAGAAAAAGGCTGCAAGATGATGGAACCTACGTCAAGCCAAAAGGACTACCATATGTTGTTATTACCCCAAGTGATTTACAATTTACACCTTGCGCAGATTACGAAATGTATGTGCCAACAACCAAAGATGCGTCAGAGGCATTGCAAGAGGCAGATACCTACGTTAAGCTAGCAGGGCGTTGTGCGGCCATATTGCAGCCAGAAACCAGAAATTCTACCAAAGCTTTTCAACCTTATTACGCCAATTTTGGCGGTATGTGTTTTAAAGAGATCGCAGGTGGCAGCGCAAAAATCTTTGGCAGCGCCCATCTTTTTTCTGCAAATTTTCGCAATTGCGTTTTTGAGAATGTAGATTTTTCTGAAATCCCTCAAGATATTTTTGCAACAATAGAATTCAATCAATGCAATTTTATCAAGGTAGATTTCTCGCAATTTTCTGTTGCCACTTTCTTTGCCATGGGTTTTTTTGAAAAAGCATTCAACAAATGCTCTTTTCAAGGGTGTACATTTCCAGATGGGGTTATCATTAAAGAGGGCAAGTTAGCTCTCAATCCAAAAGTGCCGTCGGCACAAATTGTTCTAGACGCAAAAGATGCGATAGAATCTAAGCTGATAAAAATACGTCACAAAGAAGTGTTAATTGCAGAGGATACTGCGCCAGATCATGATTATGTAAGGCGCAAAAAAGCAATCGCAGAGTTGCGCGTAATGATTTCTGAAATTACCAGCTTTGAAGAGAAGGCCAGAGAGAGGTCTGACGAGCAATTTTTGTTAGAGGCGTCAGAAAAGATTGGCGCACTAAGTAAGGAGGGTGGTGAGTCAGAGGGAAGTTATGGTTCGGAGTTTGGAGATGATGGTGATGATGATGATCGTTCGATAGCGAGCGCTTCATCATGGCTTGATGCATCAAGTGTGCCACCATCGCCGCGGCCATCGCCAAGTCCAAGTCCAAGTCGTTCACGCTCCGCGTCCCTTTCTTCTATACTAAGAAGTAGCCCTGGCGTTGCTGTTGGTGGGCCATAGCGCTGCTTAGAATTCGAAAGAATCGCCTATTTTGGCATAATTAAAAAAATGGGCGCTAATTTCGCCTCATTTTATAATGCAATAATTGTTGGAAAAAAAACCGCTACTCTTGGCAAATTTTTGCCAATAATTTTGTCGCCTTTAACTTAGTTTCTTGCGCCGCCAAAAGCGCCAAACGCTCTGCATCAGAAGCTGCGCCATAATTTTGCGTAGAAAAAAAATTGCTACCGTCAAAATCAAAAATAATAGTGCGTAAATTTAAAATATCGTTTTCAAGCGAACAATAAGTCGCAACTGGTGTTTTGCACGAAGCGCCAAGTTCGCGCAAAAAAGCACGTTCGGCAGCAAGGCAAATTTCACTTTTTTCATCATTAATTTTGCGCACCAAATTAAGTGCCTCAACATCTTCAGCGCGAATTTGAATAGCCAAAGAGCCTTGCCCAGCAGCCGAAAGCATGGTTTCAAGCGAGATTATATTTTGTGGGTTTATTTCTTTTTGCAGGCGCGTTAATCCGCAAGTGGCTAAAATTGTAGCATCAACCTTGCCATCAGCAAGCCTGCCAAGCCTGGTATCAACATTGCCACGAAAATTTATAATATTTAGGTCGGGGCGAATGCGCAGTAAAATAGCCTTGCGCCTTGCTGAAGAGGTGCCAATAACGGCGTTTTGCGGCAACTCGGCAATAGAATTGAATTTTGAAGAAATAAAATAATCGCGCGGGTCTATTCTTGTGGTAAAGCCAGCGATTTTAGTATTTTGATGTACAATTGGCGGAACATCTTTGGCCGAATGAATCGCAATATCAATTTTTTGCGCCAATAAGGCTTCTTCAAGCTCTTTGATGAAAAGGCCTTTGCCGCCTATTTCTGCAAGATTGCGATCTTGAATTTTATCGCCCGAAGTTGTGATTGCGATGATTTCGATTTGAGCTTCTGTTAAAGAAGTTTTGGCGAGTAACAAATTTTTTACTTCAGCAGCTTGGGTTAGCGCAAGCTTACTCGCTCTAGTGCCGATTCTCATTCTAAAATTATCCTTGTCTGGCTTTAAATCTAGGGTTTACCTTGTTAATTACAAAAAGGCGGCCTTTACGACGAACGATTTTGCAGTTTTTGTCTCTTTTTTTAGCTGATTTCAGCGAGTTGAAGATTTTCATAAAATAAAATAGTTTCTTTTCTAAGGCGGGATATTTTATAAGTGCAGCTTTATAATTCCACTATTTATTTGTATTTTTTTAACAAATATTTGGTTTTCGACATTTGACATTAATATTTTTACTATTTTTCTGGATAAAATCGAATATGAAAAAATTATTGTTAATTTTACTGCTATTTCCAACTACATCTTTTGCCGTTAGTGGAGATTGCCATCGTCAATCAAACCCTGTCGGATACGCTAATTACGATGTCTGCGAAGTTACGGGAACCGGCTATACTTGTGTTTCTATAGAAGGAAAGAGCAATAGTGGTATTTCTTGCTTCCCAACAATGGTTGCGCAAGAGCGAGAAGAATATCAAGAGGGAAGTTCGATAAAGCGAAAGGCCAAGTTTGGCGAACGTGCAATTGGAGAAAATTAGAAGCGGCCCTTAGTCGCGCGCATGTTCTGAACTGAAAGGTATGGTCAGGTGACGAATTTTTAGAGGTTGATGGCTTATATTATCCAAGTATTGCCACTTCAAAAAAAGGTCTGAATCTGTGTCTAAAGCAAGAAAGTGCCGATGGAATCCTAAAGCAAAATAAGGTTTTTATGATTGAGATAGTTGAAATTGTTGATCATCTGCAGCATGGCTTACTTCCTATTTCTATTAACACCTAAATTCTGAAACAAATGCTATAAAATATTGTTGTTATTTCAATAATGGTTGATAAATTGAAATAAAGACTGACTGTTTTTGCAGTTATTTTGAAAAAAACCATTTAAATGAAATAAGGCAATATGAAGCGCGAAACAGGGCATTACGAGCAGCTAGGGCAACAAAAATACTTTATCCCAGATTCTCTCCCGCCAAAGGAACCAGTTTTTAATTTCAACAATGAATTAATTGAATTGTATGGAAAAGCCATGCAGGCAATTGGTCAGTTAAACGAGATGGCGAGAAGATTGCCAAATACCCAAAGATTCATAAAGGCTTATTGCATTAAAGAGGCGATGATTTCTTCAGCAATTGAAGGAATTCATACTACTTTAATAGAAGTTTTTACTCAGGAAATTTCCGATACCTCGAAAGCAAATAAAGAAACTTGGTTGGTTTTAAATTATAACAAGGCTCTTGATGTGGCGCTTGAGATGACAAGAAGTCAGGGATTTCCTATTGTGTCTCGCGTTATTTTGGAAACCCATTTAGCCTTGATGACTGGAGGTGACGGCGAAAAGGCAAGTCCTGGCCAATATAGAAAACAGCAGGTTAAGGTTGGCAATTTAATTCCAGCACCAGCAACCAAAGTTGAGGCGTTGGTTGCTGATTTAGAAAAATTCATCAACAATGACAATTCTCTTCCAGCCTTGATTAAAGCTGGCCTTGCTCATGTGCAGTTTGAAACCATTCATCCTTTCTTAGATGGTAATGGCAGGATTGGGCGACTTTTGATAGTGTTAATGCTGATCAATGGCGACATCTTATCTGATCCAATTTTCTATCCTTCTTTTTATTTTAAGAAGCGTCATGCTGAATATTACAAAAGACTTGATGCGGTTAGGACTGCTGGCGACTTCGAAGGTTGGATTTATTTCTATTTGGAAGCCATAAAAGAAGGTGCGCTTGATGCTCACAAAAGAGCTAAAGAAATTGAAAAACTAGAGCAGAAATTAAGAACCAAAATTTCTAAAGATAAAAATTTCTCTAAAATAAAAGAATCTGCCGAGCAGACATTATCAATTTTATTTCAGCTTCCGGTAATAAGTGTGCGTGAGTTGGAAGGAAAGTTAGGAAAAAGCTACAATAGCACTAACAGCATAATTAATAAATTTTTGGATGCGAAAATATTGATCGAACTGGATAACAAAAAGCGTAACAAGCTATTCTGCTTTGAGGAATATTTAAATTTGCTAGATAAAGAATATTAATAAAACGAACTCAGGAATTTATGACAGTTGGAAGTTCGATATTTCTAGGTTCATTGATGAATTGCGGTGGCAATTCTTTATGCCGTGACAAAGGATCGGTGGAACTGGAGAAAAATAATAAAGAGAGTCGCTTTTATTCCGGTTGGTTTGATAGCGGTAGGGGGTATTGATTTGGATATATTTTGTAATTGATGCTAAAATTGAAAATAGACCAATAAAGCAAAATGAATTTCAGGGTGTCAGACTTGGAGATTCAAAGGAAGACGTATTGTTTAAAAAGGGCAAGCCGACAAAAGATTTATTTTTAGAAGATATTATTAGCACTATTTCCAAAGAAGGTGGAATTGAAAAAGTGAAAATATCTATACAGGAGAAGGAGGGAAAGAAGATAGCTTCTATCGGGAAGCATTCGATAGAATTTGATAAAAATGAAGTAACCAATGAGCTTTTGCCGGATAGCGAAATTAGATCTGTTGTGGACGAAATAGCAAAAAGTTATCAAAATACTTTGTCGTACACTAACGCAGTAGAGTATTACACGGGATGAATATGACAAAAAAGCAATCGAACTGAAAGAAAGACAAAGGCAAATCAACGCCGAATTAAAGATTCATAACGATGCTGATGAAAAGTTCGCTATAACGCTTACTAGCTTGATTTCTTTGGCTTCGAAAGCTTATGAGATTTTTGAAAGTTCGAAAATCACCGAAAAGAGGCAATTGATTGCTTTTATGTTTTCGAACTTAAGGATGAATGGCGCGAAGCTGCTATTTGACTTGAAGCAGCCCTTTAACCTGATGGTGAATTTGAAGACTAATGAAGAATGGCAAGGTACCCCAAATTTAACACACCTTCCCCCTTCTTAAATTGATCAAAAAAGCACATTTAAAACTTGTTTTAAACGCGCTAAATTTCATCAATC
>Ga0209550_10006100_pt1 | contig 11272 bp, 11 predicted proteins | sample LauGreSuBDMM15SN_2_FD_187567 | JGI IMG/M metagenome (GOLD analysis project Ga0209550, IMG submission 187567) | Freshwater lake microbial communities from Lake Michigan, USA - Su13.BD.MM15.SN (SPAdes) (version 5) | ecosystem: Environmental > Aquatic > Freshwater > Lake | place: Lake Michigan... | reverse complement strand
GACCCTCTCGGTAGGAAAACGGGTGACCGTATTACTCCCTCCGCCTCTGAGGAAGAAATCAGGGTCCCGCCTTACTCCCTCCCCCTCTGGGGGAGGGTTGGGGTGGGGGCACGCGTGGCACGGCCCATGGGCTTGGCGGCCATGGGTGGCGTGTGGCCATGGCGGTGATCCGGCACGCATCGCCAGCAGGCTGGCTCCTATAAAGACAAGAATGCAGCGCGCGGACCTCAGGCGGGCACGGCCTCCAGGGAGCGGCCGGCTTCGGCCGCGATGGAGTAGGAGTCCAGGCGGGCCTGGTGGTCGTAAATTTGACCGGCCACCATCAATTCGTCTGCGCCCGTGGCCTCAATAAAGGCCTGCATTTGCTCGCGCACCTGCTCCAAGGTGCCAATGGCCGCGCACGACAGCAGCTGGCGCAGCATGGCCTGCTCTTGCAGTCCCACCTGCTGCAAGTAACCCTCGCGCGGCGGCGGCAGGCGGCCGGGGCGGCCGCTGCGCAGGTTCACAAAAGCCTGCTGGGCCGAGGTGGCCACCCGGTGAGCTTGGGCCTCGGTGTCGGCCGCGAACACGTTGAAACCCAGCGTCACATACGGGCGCACCAGCCGGTCCGAGGGCTGAAAACGCTCGCGGTAAATGGCGATGGCGTCCATCATTTGCCCAGGCGCGAAATGCGAGGCAAACGCGAAGGGCAGCCCGAGCGCCGCGGCCAGCTGCGCGCCATAGAGGCTGGAGCCCAAAATCCACACCGGAATGTTCAGCCCCCGGCCGGGCACAGCGCGCACGGGCTGGCGCGGCTGGTCTGAAAAATAGTCCATGAGCTCGAGCACGTCTTGCGGAAACTCGTCTGTGTCAGACTGCATGTGGCGGCGCAGGGCGCGGGCGGTTTGCATGTCTGAGCCGGGCGCGCGGCCCAGCCCCAGGTCCACACGCCCGGGGAACAGCGACTCCAGCGTGCCAAATTGCTCGGCAATCACCAGCGGCGAATGGTTGGGCAGCATGATGCCGCCCGCGCCAATGCGAATGCGCTGCGTGCCGCTGCCCACGTGCGAGAGCAGCACGGCTGTGGCGGCGCTGGCAATGCCTGGCATGCCGTGGTGTTCGGCCAGCCAATAGCGGTGAAAGCCGCAGCGCTCGGCATGCTGGGCCAGGCTCAGTGAATTTTTGAACGACTGCGCGGCATCGCTGCCTTCGGTGATGGGCGAGAGGTCCAACACAGATAAACGGGTCATGGGGTGTGCTCCTTAAGATGCCAATGCTAACCACACTTGAGGCAAAGCGGGTGAGGCAAAGGTGTGGGTGTCACGGCGCAACGCGCTTTTCATCCGAGTGGGGCAAGCGCGCCGCCTCATCTGCGGCTGCCGGCGACCGACCGCCAAAGCGCAGCTTCATGAACAAAATAGACAGCGCCAGCACCAGCGTGACGGCGTTGGCCACCACCAAGGGCCAGGCCCGCATGACCAGGCCATAGCCCAGCCACAGCGCCACGCCCAGGGTAAAGCTGCTGTACATCACCAGCGAGATGCCCTGCACATTGCGCGTGCGAAAGGTCAGCCAAGCCTGGGGCACAAAGCTCACGGTGGTGAGCACGGCGGCGCAGTAGCCCATGAGGTCGGACCAGTTCATGGCTTTTTGCTTTGAAGAGCAGCCGAGGGCTGGGCCGAGTCCAGCTGCACAGCCCATTGCACCAAGGCGTCGAGGGCGGCGCGGCCTGGCCCCGCATTCGGGTGGTTGATGAGGCCGACGACGGCGTAGCGCTGGCCGGCCTCACCCTGCGCGTAGCCGGCAATGGCGCTGACGTCGCGCAGCGATCCGGTCTTGAGCCAGGCGCGCCCAGCCACGGCCACGGCACGTCTGCGCATGGTGGCGTCCACACCGGCCACCGGCAGTGATGCCAGCAAATCTGCTGCGTGCGGGCCGGCCGCCATGCGCTGCAGCAAAGCCCCCAAGGACTGGGCCGTGAGCCGCTCGCCACGGTTCAGGCCAGAGCCATTGCCCAGCACCGGCAGGGCACTGGTGGGCAAGGCCTGGCGCCACCAGTCCAGCACCACGGCGCGGCCCGCTTCCAGCGTGCCGGGCGGCGCATCGGCCGCGGTGCTGCGCAAGCCCAAGGTGAAAAACACCTGCTGGGCCATGACGTTGTTGGAGAACTTGTTGATGTCGTGCACCACCTCCACCAGCGGCAAAGACGGGATCTCCAGTTTGATGCGAGGCTTGGCACCGCTCAGCGAGCCCTGGGCTTGCAAGGCCACCGACTCTGGCGCCGTGGCCCAGCGCACGCGGCCTGTGAGCTGGCCGCCCTGGGCGCGCCAGGCCGCTTCAATGGCACGCTCGGCAAAGCGGGCGGGCTCGGGGTAGGCCGCGGGCCACACCCGCTCGCCGCAGGCCAGCGGGTAAGTGCCTGCAAATTGAATGCGCAAAGGCTGGTCCAAGCTGGCCTTGAGCTCGCCGCGCCAGTCGCCGCAGGCCGCACCCGACAACGGCACGCTGGCATCGACCTGCACGCCCGCCAAGGCGGGCTCGGTGCTGATGCGCGCGCGCTGCAAGGCGGCATCGGGCGTGAAGGTCATCACCAGGCTTTGAAAGTTAAGAAGCAGCGCATCGGCCTGCACGTTGTAGGGCTTGAGCGGCTCGCCATCAAAGTCGCCCGGGTGCACTGCAGGCGGGCGAAACAAGCTGCGGTCGAGCACGATGTCGCCGCGCACAGCCTGTATGCCGCTGGCCTGCACCTGCGCCAGCAGCGCCTGCAGCCGCTCGACCACCAGCTTGGGATCGCCCCCGCCGCGCAGCACCAAGGCGCCGGTGAGCAGTTGGCCGTCCAGCGTGCCGTCGGCCAGCACGGTGGTGGTCCAGGTGTGCTTGGGGCCCAGCAGCTCCAGGGCGGCGGCCGTGGTCACCAGCTTGGTGACCGAGGCCGGGTTCATGAACTCGGCCGCCCGGTGGCTGAGCCGGCTGCGGCCTTGGTCCAGGTCCAGCACCAGCAGCGCCGCCGCGCTGGCCGGCACCTGCGCCCTTGCCAGGGCCTGGGCCACAGCGCGGGGCAGGCTGGGGTTCGGGTTGGCGGTTTGGGCCTGGACCTGCGCTGCGGCCAGTGCCAGCGCCCACACACCCACCCACATTGACAGAAAACCGCGCTTGGCGCGCCATGACTCTTGCATGCGGCAATTATCCCCAGTGATCCCCAGCTAAACCGTTCGCGCTTGCCCAGATAATCGGCCTCCCAGCGCCATGCCAGCCCCCTTTCGCGCGCCTCAAGCCTTTTTAGCCGACTCAATCCTTTGCAAGCCCCCGGCCGCTTTCTTGCCTTTGACACCAGCACCGACCGCCTGTCGGTGGGCCTGGCTGTGGGCCAGCGCCAGTGGCTGCACGAGGGACCAGGCGGGGCGCAGGCGTCGGCCAGCTTGATTCCTGCCGTGCTGGAGCTGCTGGCCCAGGCCGGGCTGACCTTGAAAGAGTTGGACGCCATCGTCTTTGGCCGGGGTCCGGGCTCTTTCACCGGCCTGCGCACCGCCTGCGCCGTGGCCCAGGGCCTGGCCGCAGGCGCCCGCCTGCCCGTGTTGCCGGTGGACACCTTGCTGGCGGTGGCCGAAGACGCCGCCCACCGCCACGCAGCGGCAGGCCACGCCCTGCCCACGGCATTGAGCGCCCTGCTCGACGCCCGCATGAACGAGGTGTACACCCAAGACTTTGGGCATGGCCCCAGCGGCTGGCAAGCCCTGAGCCCCTGCCGGCTGCTCGCGCCCGAGCAGTTGGTGTGGCCTGAGAACCCGCCGCGCCTGTTGGCCGGCAATGTGTTTGAGGTCTATGGCGCTCGCCTGCCCGCCCTGCCGACCACGGCCCTGGTGCTGCCCGCCTGGCCCACGGCGGCCGCCTTGCTGCGCTTGGCCCCCGGCCTCATGGCCCAGGGCCTGGCCGTGCCTGCTGCGCAGGCCCTGCCTCTGTACGTGCGCGACAAAGTGGCCCAAACCACCGACGAGCGCCTGGCCGCCAAAGCCGCGGCCCAAGCGGCCTTGCCAAGCTTGAGCCCATGAACGCCGTGCCGCGCCCCGCCTATCGCCCAGAAGCTCTGAGCTTGGCGCCCATGACGGCGGCTTGGCTGAACGAGGTGGCCCACATTGAAAAGCTGGCCTACGCCCACCCGTGGTCCAGCGGTAATTTTGCAGACTCGCTGCGTGCCGGCTACCACGCCTGCGTGCTGCTGCAGCGCGAGCAGCTGCTGGGCTACTTTGTGCTCATGAAAGGGCTGGATGAAACCCACCTGCTCAACATCACAGTCACGCCCGACGCACAAGGCCAAGGCCATGCCCGGCACATGCTCAACGAGGTGGCCATCTGGTCTGCAGGCCAGGGCGCACAATGGCTGTGGCTGGAAGTGCGCGTGAGCAACACCCGCGCCCGCCGCATTTACGAACGCTACGGATTCAAAGAAATGGGCGTGCGCCGCAACTACTACCCCCTGGCCGCGTTCAAGCGCGAAGACGCCGTGGTCATGAACCTGCCCCTGGGCACAACCACCAGCCCCCCACCATGAGCCTGGACCTGGACAAACGCCAACGGGCCATGCTCAAAGAAATGGGTGTGCAGGTGTGGTCGCCGCTGCCTGAAGCGGACCAGCCTGCGTCATCGAAGGCGACACCTGTGCCCGCCGCCGCTGCTGCACCTTCGCCAGCTCCTTCGCCAAAACCTTTGTCGCCTGCGCAGACCGCCCGCCCAAACCCAGCGCAGACTGCAAGCGCCAGGTCAGCGCCTCCAGATGCGGCCCCTGCTGCCCGCCCCCCCGCCGCCTCACCGATGCCCGCTGCCTCACCGCTGCCCACAGCCCCAGCCGCTGAAGCAGCATCCACAGGCGCCAGCTGGCGCGTCGATGCCGCCCAACTCGTGGCCGGCAAAGACGATGCCAGCGCCGCCGCCGGGCAGCGCTGGTTGCTGCTGGCCGAAGGCCGGCCCGATGAATTGAACGACAGCGCAGGCCAGCTGCTCCAACACATGCTGCGCGCTGCCCGCCTGCACCAAGGCGCCATGGTCTGGCTGGCCCCGCTGCAGCGCAGCGCCGGCCCTGCCGAGGTGCACGGCCTGGACGAGGTGCTGGAGCGCACTGAGCCCGATGTGGTCTTCATCATGAGCCGCCTGGGCGCGCAAGCCCTGCTGGAAACCGACGAGCCCCTGGGTCGGCTGCGTGGCCAGGTGCACGACCTCTGGGGCATGCCCGCCGTGGTCAGCTACGACCTGGGCGCCCTCATGCGCACACCCCTGGACAAAGCCAAGGCCTGGGACGACCTTTGCCTGGCCCTGCAGGTGGCGCAGGCCCAGCACGCCGAGCGGCTGGCCGCCGAGTAGCCAGGCGCATTACCTCTGCGCCACGATCCGACGCATCAACCCGACGTATTAATCGGCTCGTCAATCCGGCTTGGGCGGCGTGCGCTGCGGCATCAGCACCGAACCCATGGCCCCCACCATCAGCACCACCGCGGCCCAGTCCTGCCAGTGCAGCACCTCGCCCAGCAAAGTGGCGCCCGAGAACACGCCCAAAATAGGGATCAGCATCACGCTCAGTGAGGCGGCCAAGGGCGGCAGCGTGCGCGCCAGGTACATCTGTGTGGTGGCCGCAAAGCCAAACGCCAGCACCGCGTTGTAGCCCACCGAGCCCCACACCGTGGGCGTGGGCCAAACCCAGTCATCGCGCTCAAACAGCCAGCTCAGCAGGGTCAGCGCCAGCACCGTCATGCACGCCATCCAAAACGACAGCGTGAGCGTGGTGGCCGGAATGCGCGTGGCCCGCATCTGGCGCATACCCAGCGCCCAGGTTGCTGCGGCCAGCAGCGCGCACAGCACCCCCCAGGGCGTGCCCGAGAGCACCGCCACCTCGTGCCAGAGCAGCAGCACCATGCCACCCGTGGCCGCCAGCACCCCCAGCAAGGACCGCAGGCCCAGCCGCTCGCCATAAAACATCACGCTCAGCAGCGCCGAAAAAATAGGCATGCTGTAGGCCAAGATGGCCGCCCGCCCGCTGCTCAAGTTGGCCAGCGCCACCATGATCAGCACCTGCCACACCAGCGAATTAGTCACGCCCAGCCAAAACAGCTCGCGCCAATGCGCACGCGGCACCACAAACGAATGCCGCAGCACCACGATGGACAGCGCCATCACCGGCAGCCCCAGCCACATGCACAGCGCGCGAAACGCCAGCGGCGGAAAGTCCGTCACCCCCAGTTTCATCACCGGCCAATTGAAGCCCCACACCAGGGTGAGCAGAACCAGCAGGATGAGTTGGCGGCGGTTGAGTTGCATGGGGAAGGTCAGGCGGGAAAGCTTTGGATGCTAAACGGGAAAGGGTGATTGTCCTGTCGCCAAGGCTGGAGCGTTGCCAGCCTCAGCTTTGGGGCCATTGGATCTTTTGAAGGCTCGCCAGGTCCTCCATCACCAGCCATGGCCTTGGGTCGCTAACTGCACATGAACACACACCCTTGGCCCCAGCCGCCTGACAACCATTGCAAGTAATCAACTGCGGGCCAGACCGTGTCACGGTCTGGACTGATGCCAGCCCAGACCCGGCCCTTGAACTGATCTAATCATTGCCATGATGCTCAATACACCCACCGACGACTCCATTCTTTTTGAAGTGCGCGGCCATGTGGCCCTGCTCACCCTGAACCGGCCCGAGACGCGCAACGCGCTGAGCGGCGAGGCCATGTTTGCGGCCTTCGAAAGCTTGTTTGAAAAGCTCAACCAGGACCAAAACATACGCGCCGCCATTCTGACTGGGGCCGGCTCTGCGTTTTGCTCGGGCGGCAATGTGGCCGAAATGCGTGATCGAGCTGGCATGTTTGCAGGCTCACCCGAGGAAATTGCTCAAAATTACCGCCAAGGCATCCAACGCATCCCTCGGGCATTCCAAAAGCTGCAGGTGCCCATCATTGCGGCCATCAATGGACCGGCCATAGGCGCTGGCAATGACTTGGCCTGCATGTGTGACATCCGCATCGCATCCCGCACGGCTCGGTTTGCAGAAAGCTTTGTCAAAGTGGGCATCGTGCCGGGCGATGGGGGCTGCTGGTTCCTGCCGCGCTTGGTGGGATTCTCCCGGGCAGCCGAAATGGCCTTGACGGGCGAGACCATAGACGCCGATGAAGCGCTGCGGATAGGGCTGGTGTCCAAGCTGGTGGAGCCCGACCAGTTGCTTGCCGAGGCCATGTCCCTGGCTCAGCGGATTGCCGCCAACCCGCCGCAAGTGCTGCGCTGGACCAAGCAGTTGCTGCTGCAAGCACGCACTGCCACGCTCGACGAGGCACTCGACAGCGCCGGACTGTGGCAAGGCCAGGCCCACCACACGGCTGACCATGCTGAAGCAGTGGCGGCATTTTTCGATAAGCGTCCACCCGTTTTCAAGGGCAACTGATACGGGCAGCCGCGCACTGAACCCATGAGCCTGGCGCGCACCTGAAAAAATACGGCGCTTGGCGGTCTGCCTTCAACGCCACTCGGACACAGTGGTGCCCAACCCGCAGGCAGCCGGCCCGGCGATTTTGAGCGTCTGCTCGGTCTGGTGGAGGCAGCTTGCGGGCCCATCACAGGCACCGCTGACGGCCGCCTCCCCTCAGCCTCGGCCTGCCACCAGCCCCCCGTCCAAGCACAGTGTGCTGCCGGTGGTGAAGCTGGCATCGTCGCTGCTGATGAAGGCGATCATGGCGGCCACTTCGGCAGGCGTGCCGTAGCGGCGCATGGGCACGGCTTGGGCGCTGCGGGTTTGCACCTCTCTGAGCTCGCCTCGGCCTGCATCGATGGCGTCCATCATGCGGGTGGACACCGGCCCGGGGTTGACGGCGTTGACCCGTATGCCCGCTGGGGCGCCTTCGATGGCGGCCGATTTCACCAGGCCCAAGACGGCGTGTTTGCTGGCCGAGTAGGGGGCCAGCAGGCGTGCGCCTTGCAGGCCCGCCGTCGAGGAGGTGACGGTGATGGCGCCGCTGCCTTGTGACCGCATGAGCCGCATCAGGCCAGCCATCCAAATGAACACACCGCGCACATTGACGGCCATGACGCGGTCAAAGTCGGCAAGGGCTTGCTCTTCAATGAGAGCGATCTTGCCTTCGGTGCCGGCGTTGAGCACACCCACGTCTATGCGCATTTGGCGCCTGGCCAGCTCGCTGAAGACGCTGTGGGCAGCGGCTTCATCGGCCACGTCGGCCACGAACACGCTGACACCGGGGCCCAGCGCTCGGGCCTGGGCCTGCAGCAGTGAGGCGTCCAGGTCCACCAGCACGAGTTGGGCGCCCTCCGCGTGGAAGCGGCGGGCGGTCTCCAGGCCAATGCCGCCTGTCGATCCGGTGATCAAGACGGTTTTGCTGGCAAAGCGCTGCATGGGCGTCAAACCAACACAATCCGGCCCACGGCGCGGCCTTCGTTCAAGGTCATCAGCGCGGTGTTGGCCTGGTCTTTGGGCATGCGGGTGATGGGCAGGGATTTGAGTTTGCCGGCCTTGGCCAGGGCGGTGACATCGCGCAGGTCTTGCGGGTTGCCGGTCATGCTGCCCATGACCGATCGGGGCCTGAAAATCATGCCGGCCAGCGACAAAACCAACTCGCCGCCGCCCACCCCCACCAGCACCAAGCGGCCGTCTTTGGCCAGAATTTCCAGCCCGGTGGCCGAGGTGGAAGAAATGTTGACAAAGTCCATCGCGGCCTTGACCGGGCCACCCGTGACGGCGTGAATGGCTTGCACCAGTTCAGGGGCGCTGCCGTCCACCACGTCGGTGGCACCCATGTCCAGGGCCGCCTGGCGTTTGTCGGCGCTGATGTCGACCGAGACAATGCGCTTGTGGCCCAAGGCCAGCAGCATGCCTATGGCGGCCAGCCCCAGACCCCCCGCGCCTATCAAGACCACAGGCGTGTCGGGCGACATGGGCAAGAGCTTGCGAATGGCCGAGTACACGGTGATGCCCGAGCAGGCCAAGGTGGCGGCAAAGGCCGGGTCCACGTCGCCATAATCCACCAAAAAGCGCGGGTGCGGCACCTTGACCTCGTTGCCGTAGCCGCCGTCTTGGCGCACTCCCAGGGCGAAGGGCGAGTTGCACAGGTTGTCTTGACCGGCCAGGCACACCTCGCACTGGCCGCAGCCCAGCCAGGGGAAGACGATGCGCTCGTCGCCCACCTTGACGCCCTGGGCGTCGGGGCCCACGCGAACGACGCGGCCCACAATTTCATGGCCAGGCGCCCGGGGCAGGGTGACGCCGCGGTCGGCCAGCATCATTTTTTGACCGCTGCCCATGTTGTAGAAGCCGTGCCAGAGGTGCAGGTCGGAGTGGCACACGCCCGCGTGCGTGACCTGCAGCACCACCTCTGTACCCTGAGGGTGCAGGGGCGCTTGCTCAATGGCTTGCAGTGGTTCGTTGTTGGCGACGATGGCCCAGGCACTCATGTTCTGTCTCCTTGGTGGTCGGTAGGGCCGTGTGGACCCATTGAAAATAGTCCATATGATATGCTAGCGAACAAATAAAACAATACCCAAAATTACCCGGAGATGCGATGAACGCCACCCCTTTGGCAGGGCTGAAAGTGCTGGACATGTCCAAGGTGCTGGCCGGCCCTTTGTGCGCCCAGTACCTGGGTGACATGGGCGCCGACGTGATCAAGCTCGAGCCCATCAAGGGCGGCGACGACACCCGCCAATGGCCGCCGCTGCGCAAGCACGAGGAGGCTGCGCCCACCGGGGCCATTTTCCTGAGCGCCAACCGCAACAAGCGCAGCATTGCGGTGGACCTGCGCAGCCCTGAGGGGCTGGAGGTGGTCTCTCGCTTGATCCGCGAGGTGGACGTGGTGATTGAAAGCTATGGCCCTGGCGTGGCCGACCGCCTGGGCGTGGGCCCGCAGCGCCTGGCCGAACTGAACCCGCGCGCCGTGTGCTGCAGCATCAGCGGCTTTGGCACCGTGGGCCCCATGAAAGACGGCAAAGGCTACGACGTGATCTTGCAGGCCTTTTGCGGCATGCTGTCGATCACCGGCGAGCGGGGTGGGCCGGCGGTGCGCAGCCCCTTTTCGCCCGTGGACCAGGCCACCGGCTTGCATGCGCTCATCGGCATTCAGGCCGCGCTCTTGGAGCGCGCTCGCACGGGTTTGGGTGGGCGCGTGGAGGTGTCGCTGTTTGACACGGCCACCGGCTTTTTGGGCTACTTCTTGCAAAACTTTTGGGAGCGCGGCACCGAGCCTGAGCGCCCAGGCTCTGGCCATGAATCGCTGTGCCCTTACGAGGCCTTTCAAACGCTGGACGCGCCTTTGATTTTGGGCGTCGCCAACGAAGTCTTGTGGCGGGCCTTTTGCGATGTGGCAAATCTGCAAGACATGGTCGATGACCCGCGCTTTCGCACCAACCCCGACCGGGTGGCGCACCGGGAAGAAACCGTGGCCCGGGTCAGGGCGGTCATGCTCACGCGCTCCCGGGACGAGTGGATCGCACTGCTGGCAGAGCGCGGCATTCCTTGTTCACCGCTGCACACCTTGGGCGAGTTGTCGGCGCACCCGCACACCCAGGCCAGCGGCATGATTTATGAGTATGAGCATCCCCAACTGGGGGCGTTTCGCTCGGTGGCTCAACCGGTGCGCTTCAATGGCGAGCGCACAGCCTTGCGCCAGCCGCCGCCCATGCTGGGCCAGCACACCGCCGAGGTGCTTGGCCAGCTCGGCTTTGACGCGGCACAGATCGAGGCCATGGCCCAGGCGGGCACGGTCAAGTTGGGCTGAAGACGGGAGGGAGCCGAGCAGGCTCCTTCAAGCGCTCAGTAGGACTTGGGCAGGCCCAGCGCCTTTTCAGCGATGTTGCACAAAATGAGCTGCGGCGAGATGGGCGCAATGCGCGGCAGCATGGACTCGCGAAAGTAGCGCTCGACGTGGTATTCCTTGGCGTAGCCAAAGCCGCCATGCGTGAGCACGGCGGTTTCGCAGGCGCTAAAGCCGGCTTCGGCACACAAGAACTTGGCCGCATTCGACTCGGGACCGCAAGGCAGGCCCTGGTCATACAGCCAAGCGGCGCGCTGGTACATCAGGCGCCCGGCCTGCAACTCCACCCAGCGCTGGGCCAGCGGATGCTGCACGCCTTGGTTCATGCCTATGGGGCGGTCGAACACCACGCGCTCGCCGGCGTAGCGGGTTGCACGCCGCAGGGCGACCTCGCCCAGGCCCACGGCTTCGGCGGCCAGCAGCACGCGCTCAGGGTTGAGGCCGTCCAAGATGTACTCAAAGCCACGGCCTTCTTCGCCAATGCGGTCTTCGACCGGGATTTCCAG